>Ga0209698_10001806_pt1 | contig 24584 bp, 18 predicted proteins | sample LitLauG_LLR_2012_FD_187203 | JGI IMG/M metagenome (GOLD analysis project Ga0209698, IMG submission 187203) | Freshwater sediment microbial communities from Pennsylvania, USA - Little Laurel Run_MetaG_LLR_2012 (SPAdes) (version 2) | ecosystem: Environmental > Aquatic > Freshwater > Creek >... | reverse complement strand
CCCAGGCCCCGGCCGAACCGACCGATGAGGACCTGGCCTTCTTCAAACAACTCGGCGCCGACGTCGTCTACTGCGCCGTCCCCCCCGCCCTCAACTCGATCGAAGGCGTCCTGAAAATCAAGGAACGCTACGCCGACGCCGGCCTCCGCGTCCACAACGTCCGCAATCTCGGTGTCACGAACAATCAGGCCGACATCGTCCTCAACCGCCCCGCCCGCGATCAGAGGATCGAAGCCTATAGAGCGTGGCTCCGCACCGTTGGCCGCGCCGGCTTCCACTACACGATTACCAACTTCAACATCGCCCAGATCGGCATCAGCGGTTTCGCGGAGATCCGTGGCTCCCGCGACCGCGACTTCGACCTCAGCGCCCCCGACATGGGCATCCCCGGCGACACCCCCACCGGCATCGTCTCCATGGGCTCCGCCAAATCGCTCTTCTTCGGCCGCGAATACTCACGCGATGAGATCTGGGCCAACTTAACTTACTTCCTCCGACAGGTGGTTCCCGTCGCCGAAGAAGAAGGCGTCGTCATAGGCCTCCACCCCGACGACCCGCCCGTCGCCTCCCTGTTCGGTGTCCCGCGCGTCCTCTCCACGTTCGCCGATTGCCAGAAGGCCTTGAAGATCACCGGCAGCCCCAACGTCGCTATGTGCCTCTGCTGCGGAACCTGGGCCGAAGGCGGCAAAGACATGGGAATTGACCCAGCCGGCGCCATCCGCCACTTCGGCCCACGGAAACAGATCTACGAAATCCACTACCGCAATGTCAGCGCCCCTCTGCCGCACTTCCACGAGACGTTTGTGGATAACGGTTACTACGACATGTACAAAGTCATGAAGGCGCTGGTCGACGTCAAGTACGACGGCATCGTTCACCTCGACCATTTCGTCCCCATGGTCGGCGGCAACCGCACCTATGAAGCCTTCGCCATGGGTTACATGCGCGCCATGCTGCAACGCGCGCACGCCGGCGCTCCCGCCTAGCCCTAGCCCGCCCCGCATCGCGGTGGTATGCTGTCGAAAATGATCCATAGAACCACGAATCTTGTCCTCGCCATCGCCGCACTGATCGGTCTGGCAGTCTGGCCCTTCGCCAACGCGCAAACCCGGAAGCCGGCGCCGCCCAAGTCGGTGCGGCTCTATGTCCTCGATTGCGGGAGGATCACGGTGGCGAACGGAGACTCGATGGGGTTCAAGCCCGGCGAGTTGGCTACGTCCAATATGGTCACCCCGTGTTTCCTGATCGTCCACCCCCGCGGCGCCATGATTTGGGACACTGGCGAGATCCCCGACAGCGCATTCAAGAGCGGTGTCACGCCGCAGACGGCGGGCGCGTTCACCGTGGATCGTCCACTGCTGCCCCAGCTCGCCGCCATCGGCTACACACCGGCGGACATCACCTATCTGGCGCTTTCGCATTATCATGGTGACCACGTGGCCAACGCCAACGCGTTCGCCGGCTCCACCTGGATCGTGCAGCAAGGCGACCGCGATGCTATCTTCGCCCCCCGCGACACCCAGAAGAAATTGGGGGCAGTCGGCAACGCGGCCTACTTCACCGAGCTGGCCAAGAGCAAAACCCTGCTGCTCAAGGGCGAGGATCACGACGTGTTCGGCGACGGCACCGTGGTGATCAAGTTCACGCCCGGCCACACGCCTGGCCACCAGTCTCTGTTTTTGAAACTCGCCAAGACTGGACCGGTGTTGCTATCGGGCGATCTGTATCACTACCCTGAAGAAATCACCTACAAGCGCATCCCATCCTTCGATTCCGACAAGGAACAGACGGCCAAGAGCCGGGCCATGATCGAGGAGTTCGTCAAGAAGAACAACGCCCAGTTATGGATCCAGCACGATTACACCGCAGGCATCAAACGTAAGATTGCGCCGGAATTTTACGAATAGGCCAGCTTAGTCCGCGCGGCCCCGAGCCTCGGAGCAACGTCGCTCAGGGAGTTGAGCCCGCTCGGGAGTATTAAACTCTACTAGGAGGCACTCGCATCATGCATCCAGCTCTTCGGACCACCGCACTAATGACCGTGTTCGGATTCGTGCCGGCGGTCGCGCAGCCGGTGACGTCACAAATGCTGCTCGACGGCCTGAAGGATCCGGGGAAGTGGCTCATGTTTGGGGGGGATTACGGCCTTCGCGCTACCTGGCGGCCGGCCGCGGTCGCGCTGACCAGCCGGCCGAGCACGCGCCCGATATTCTTCGCGCTCCCTCGGCTTGCCGTAGACACTCTACACAACATAAAGTAGAATGTCTACACAATGGATCGAGATCCCGTTTCCCGTGTCGAGCTGCTGCAGGGCACGCTCGACCTCCTCATTCTCCGCACCCTGATTGCCGGACCTACTCACGGCCACGCAATCGCGAAGCACATTCAATGGGCCTCGGAAGATCTCCTTCAGGTCGAAACTGGATCACTGTATCCGGCGCTCCATCGACTGGAGGCCAAGGGTTGGATCGAAGCGGACTGGGATTTGTCTGAGAAAGGAAAGCGCGCCAGGTTTTATCGCCTCACACGGCTCGGGCGCAAACAACTCGTAACCGAACGGTCGAAATGGGAAGCGTTCTCGCGCGCGATGGGATTGGTTTTGAATCCAGTCGACGAGGAGGGATATTGAACGCGTTTGTCCGCAAATTACAGTGGTTGCTGCACCGTCCTGACAAGCAGGCTGAACTGCGAGCCGAACTCCAGTTCCATCTGGAGGAGGAAGCGGAACAGCGTCAAATAGACGGGTTGGCGCCGCAAGAGGCACGCTTGGCAGCCCTGCGTAATTTCGGGAACGTCACGCTCATTGCAGAGGATACCCGCGCCGTATGGATTCCGGTCTGGCTCGATCAGATTTTTCAGGAACTCTGCTATGGACTCCGCACGCTGCGGCGCGACCGGGCGTTTGCTCTGACGGCAATCGTGACGCTCGCGCTCGCCATTGGGTTGAACGTCACGGTGTTTGCCGTCATGAACACGATGCTGTTTCGGGGCTTCCCGCTCGTCCAGAGGAACGACCGGCTGGTTTATATCCAGGAGCAGTATCCCTCTGGAACGTGCTGCATCACTTACCTCGATTTCGAAGATTGGCGCGCTCAGGCGCACTCTTTCGAGGGAATGGCGTTCGTCGGGGAAAAGAATATTAGTCTCAGCTATGGGCAGGGACGTTCGCTCGACGCCAGTGCCTTCACCGTGAGCACAAACGCCTTCGGGTTGCTCAGAGTTAAGCCGACCCTCGGACGGGATTTTGTGGCAGCGGATGAAGCCTCGGGAGCACCACCGGTCGTAATCCTCAATCACCGCTTCTGGGAGAGCCAGTTTGGAGGGCGCCGGGATGTTATTGGCACATCCGTTCTTGTGAACAAGGCTGCCGCAACCGTCATCGGCGTGATGCCCGAACGCTTTGACTTTCCGACACAATTCGATGTCTGGATGCCATACATGCGCGGCCCTGAAGTGAACCAGAGGGCTAGGGCTGCGGAAGCCTTCCTGGCCGTTGGACGACTGCGGGACGGCGCGAACCTGCAAGAGGCTCGTGCGGAGCTCGAAACTATCAATCATCGTCTGGAAGCGGCTTATCCGGCGACGAATCGCGGTGTTGTCCCTAGAGTGGATACCTATTCGCAATCCTTCATCGGCCCGGATGCGCCTGTCATCTACGGCTCGCTTTGGGTGGCGGCGTGGTTCGTGTTACTGATCGCCTGCGCCAACCTGGCCAATCTCACGGTGGCGCGAACCGTTGGGCGGTGGCGCGATTTTTCGATCAGGATTGCACTCGGCGCGGGACGGGGGCGGATGATGCGCCAGGTTTTCGTCGAAAGCCTGACGCTTACGAGTGTGGCCGGAGTGCTCGGCTGGTGGATCACTAAATGGGGCGTGCGCACGTGGGCTGTCGAGACCGCCTCCATTTACCAGATACTCGACTATAGGTTGGACTCCGGCACGCTGGCCTATTTAGTTGCAATCTCCCTTGCTTCGGCGATTTTGTTTTCCCTGCCTCCGATGGGCAGAGTTTTGCAGATCGGTGTAAACAGCGCTCTGAAAAGCGACGCCCCGGGCGTCACACCGGGTCTTCGTGGCAAACACCTGGCGGCGGTACTGGTTGCAGGCCAGATGGCGCTCGCCATCGTGCTGCTATCGGGCGCAGGCGTCCTGGTTCGGAGTCTCATGAACGTTGTAAGCGCCATTACCGGCGTACGCGATCCCGAAAACGTACTGGTTGGAGTGTTAAGATTGCCGTCCGAAAAATACCCGAGCGCCGCAACCAGTCTTGGGTATATCGACCGGTTCGAAGCGAAGGTGAGAGCGATTCCTGGGATTCAGGGTGAGTCCGTGGCGAGCCGCATTCCCGTGTATGGAGTAAATCGCCGGACGTTTGAGATAGAGGGAAGGCCGAACCCACCGGAGGGCGGAGAGGCTGTCCAGTTCCTGAGCGTCGGATCGGACTACTTCCGCGTCGTGGGAGCGACCGCAATATCCGGACGCGACTTCAACAACGGAGATCGCACCACGTCATTACCGGTCGCAATTGTGAATCAGAGTTTTGCCGCCAGGTACTCACCTCGGGAAGAAATCCTCGGCAGGCGTCTCCGTTCCGCCGATCCCAATAAGCCATCCGAGTGGCTAACCGTGGTAGGAGTCGTCCCGAATATCATGCAGGGAGACCCCACGCGGCGGCAATTCAAACCTCTTGTCTATCTGCCTTTCTGGCAAGCACCGACTCCGCGTGCTGCCTATTTTCTCTTGCGAACGGGCGTGCCTCCCGAGCGGGTGGCACAAGACGTTCGAGCCGAAATACAGAAACTGGATCCCGATGTGATCCTGAAAAATTTCACCACCTTGAAAGCGAGCTTCGCGTTTGATCCCGACCAAATGGATCGCGCGCATAGCGAGATGGGGAAGTACGCGGCGGTGGCCCCCATCTTCGCTGTGATGGCGCTGCTCCTGGCGGCTGTCGGCCTCTATGCCGTGATCGCGCATTCAGTAAGTCAGCGCACGAAAGAAATCGGCCTGCGCATGGCGATCGGCGCGGCGGCGGGCCACGTGCGGAAGATGGTCCTTCGCGAGGGCATGTTACCGGTAGCGATTGGCCTCGTGGTTGGGCTCGCGTCCTCTTTCGCGGTGAATCGCATTCTGCAATCGCAGTTGGTCGGTGTGTCGCCGCACGATCCCGTTACGATGGCAGGCGCTCCAGTCGTCTTGATTTTAGTCGCGCTGCTCGCCTGCCTGATTCCGGCACAGCGAGCCATGAGAGTCGATCCGTCGGCCGCCTTGAGACATCAATGAAGAAGGACAGAGATCCCGGCTGAAGGCCCTACCTCCCCGCCCCGGTGCGCCTCGGCATTTTCCGTTCGCCGTTGACAACAGGTGGGAAGTCTTTCACTTCGTCGTACACCTCCGTGATGAACCGGTCCTTGCTCTGCTTCGTGTCGCCCTGCGTGGTCCCGTCATAGGGCGCAGTCAGGTTCGCGGCCAGAACCTCATCCAGCGACTTGCCCTCGTCGCGGAGCTTTTGCACCTTCCCCAGGATGTCGACGAGCATGGCCCGGTAGCCCAGCAGATCCTTCTTCCTGACCAGCGTGCCGTGGCCGGGGATGAGCGTGGTATCGGGCCCCGCAAGCTTTTCAATGAGGTCAACGGCCTCGATCATGCCCTTGATCGAACCGCCATTGGCCTGGTCGGCAAACGGATAGCCGAAGTTGCGATAGAAATCCTCGATATAGATCACGTTCGCCTTGTTGAAGCGGACGATCGTGTCACCCGCCGTATGGGACGGCATCATCGGTATAAAGTCCACCGTTTCGCCGTTCATATGGATCGTGACGGCCGGAGCGCCTGGCGAGCCATACCGATACGTTGCAGTTGGAACGCCGGCGGGATCGGGTGCGCGACCGGCGTTGCTCTGGCCCGGCGGACTTAGCATTTCATCGCGCAGATTCTCCTGCGAGTAGATCACCGCCCCCTGTTTCGCGAAGAACGAATTACCGCCGGTGTGGTCGCCGTGAATATGAGAGTTGACCACAGTCTTAATGGGGGCACTGGAGAATGTTCGGATTGTGTCGAGTGTCTTTGCCGCCAGTTGTGGGTCTTCGGTATCCACCATCAGCACGCCGTCGGAGCCGAAGAGCACCGCGACCCTGCCACCAGCAGCATCGGGATGGGTGGGGTCAAGACCCGCCGAACCGTGCAAAGAATAGAGATTCGGCGCCAGCTTCTCCGTAACCAGCATCTCGATCTTGTCCCAGGGCGTTTGGTACCCCTGAGGAAACTGGTATGGCCCTATTCCCGGCGGGACGACCGTGATCGGATAACCCGGTTCCTGTGCCCACGCGGAAGCCGATACAATCGCCGTTGTCCACAGTAATAGCACTCCCCGCTTCATAGCCTTCGTCCTTTCGAGCCTGAGCTTCGATAATACCGGATTCGGAAGCCCGGCGTTAACCGTGATTCGTTTCTGCCTTGCCGGAATTTCCGCCTCGGAACAGGATTGAATCATTGGGGGCGCTTGCATATACTTAGTGGCCATATGATAGCGATCTCGCGGATCTCTCTCCTGGTTGTTGTTCTGGCCGTGGCGGCGCCCGCGCAATGGCTGAACTATCCCACCGCCGGCCTCCCACGAACGCGCGATGGGAAGCCCGATCTCGCGGCTCCCCCACCGAGGACCGCAGACGGGAAGCCGGATCTCTCCGGGATTTGGTTGCCCGCCGACAATACTCACTTCATGAACCTGGCGGCCGATCTGAAACCGGAAGACGTGCCGTACCAGCCATGGGCGAAGGCCCTGGCCGCACAGCGGGAAGAAGCGGTGCACAAAGACGACCCCCTGGCGCAGTGCATGCCCCCCGGGGTGCCGCGCGTAGAGACGCATGGGGCGCACCCCTTCAAGATTATTCAGATGCCGCGCGAACTGGTCATACTCTACGAAACCTCGACCAACGATGTCTTCCGCGAAATCTTCACTGACGGTCGCGCCCTGCCGGACAACCCGCAGCCCTCCTGGAAGGGCTATTCAGTGGGCAAATGGGAGGGCGACACGATGGTGGTCGATACGATCGGGTTTAACGACCGGGGCTGGATTGACACCGAAAAGGGGCGTCCGCAGACCGAGGCTCTGCACATCACGGAACGCTTCCGCAGGCGAAACGTCGGCACTGTGGAACTCGGCATCACCATTGACGACCCGAAGGCTTACACCAAGCCCTGGACAGTGAAGATCAATCTGAGGCTGGTTCCGGACACGGAGCTGATCGAGACCGCTTGCGAGAATTCGCGCGGCACGGAACATATGGTGGGCAAATAACGGGAGTTGGGTTGTACTCGCCGGCAGGGCAGGGCGCTCCGGCGCCGGCTGACGCAGATGGTGGGGCGGCAGACGGAGTAGAGGCGTGTATAATTGCATCGCGGTAATCGAAGGAGAAGGCACTTATGAAGACAATATGCCAGGACTGGACGTTAACGGTGATCGCCATCGCCGCGTTTCTGGCCGGCACATCAGCCCGGCTGGCAGCCCAAGATCGTTCTGCCGCGCCGGTCACGATCGGAGGCGCCGATCTCGGCGGCGTGGTCAGCGGTCCGAACGGGCCCGAAGCAGGCGTCTGGGTCGTCGCAGAAACAACCGGCCTTCCTACCAAGTTCGCTAAGGTCGTGGTCACCGACGATCGTGGCCGCTACGTCATCCCGGACCTTCCGAAAGCGACGTACAGCGTGTGGGTGCGCGGCTACGGGCTCGTCGATTCGGCCAAGGTCCAAGCGGAGCGTGGAAAGCCTCTCAACCTGACCGCGGTGCCGGCGCCGAGTGCCGCCGCGGCGGCCGAATATTATCCGGGCGTCTATTGGTATTCGATGCTCCGGATTCCGGACAAAGGTGAATTCCCCGGCACCGGCGCGAGCGGGAACGGCATTCAGCCGGTGATGAAGACGCAGCCCTATTGGATCGACACGATCAAGAATTCGTGTCAATCCTGCCATGCGCTCGGTTCCAAGGGAATCCGCACGATCCCCAAGGAATGGGGGCACTTTGACAATTCGATACAGGCTTGGACACGCCGCCTGCAGGCCGGTCAAGCCCAAACGAACATGGCCGTGACCCTTGGCCGGCTTGGCCCGCAAAAGGCACTGTCACTATTCGCGGATTGGACCGATCGCATCGCCGCTGGGGAACTGCCCTTCGCCCGGCCGGAGCGGCCGCAAGGGGTCGAACGCAACGTCGTCATCAGCATGTGGGAATGGTCCACTCCCAAGGCCTATCTTCACGATGCGATCTCTACCGATAAGCGGAACCCGCGCGTCAACGCCAACGGCCTGATCTATGGATCGCCCGAGGAGAGTACCGACATGGTGCCGGTCCTCAATCCTGTCACCAACGAGGCCTGGCAGGTGAAGCATCCCTTTCGCGATGCCGATACGCCCTCCTCGAAGGACCTCTCGCGCGGGCACTCGCCATATTGGGGCGACGAAGCGATTTGGGACGGCCACACCAGTATCCACAACCCATTAATCGACGAGAGGGGACGGGTATGGTTTACCGCGCGGATTCGATCGGCTCCGAACCCGGCCTTCTGCAAGGCAGGCTCCGATCACCCCTCGGCGAAGGTCGCGCCGCTGGAAGCGTCTACGCGCCAACTCTCCATGTATGATCCGAAAACCGGCAAATGGTCGCTGATCGACACCTGCTTCACCACGCAACATCTCTACTTCGCCAAGGACGCCAACAACACGCTGTGGACCAGCGCCGGGGGCCCGGACAGCGGCGTGGTCGGCTGGATGAACACGAAGATGTATGAGCAGACCGGCGACGAAAAGAAATCGCAGGGCTGGACGCCGCTCATCATCGATACCAATGGCAACGGGAAGCGGGACGAGTACGTTGAGGCCAATCAGCCGCTCGACCCCAAGAAGGACAAGCGCATCATGGCGGCGTTCTACGGCGTACAGCCGAGCCCGGTGGACGATTCGATCTGGGGCCAGTCGATGGACGTGGGGTTTTCGCGCATGGATCAGCCCGGCTACATCATTCGGCTCGTGCCTGGCCCCAATCCATCACAAACCGCGCTCGCCGAAGTCTACCTGCCGCCCGACTACGGATACGGATCGCGCGGCATCGACGTCGATCTCAACGGCGTGGTCTGGACGACGCTGTCGAGCGGGCATCTGGCGAGCTTCGACCGGCGAAAGTGCAAGGGGCCACTCAATGGACCGGCCGCGGCGACCGGAAGGCACTGCCCTGAAGGATGGACGCTGTACCAATTTCCGGGACCCCAGTTCCGGGGCGTCACGGAGCCGGGCAGCGCCGATCACGCATATTTCCTCTGGGTGGACCGCTACAACACCCTGGGCCTCGGACCCAACGTCCCGATCGCGGAGTCTAACGGCAACGAGTCTCTCCTGGCGCTCGTCAACGGTAAGTTTGTGAACCTCCACGTCCCTTATCCGATGGGTTTCTTCAGCAAGAACGTGGATGGCCGGATCGACGATCCGAACACCGGCTGGAAGGGGCGCGGACTGTGGACGACAACGGGCACGCGCACGGTGTTCCACAACGAAGGCGGCGCTGAGTCGCGTCCCAAGGTCTATAAGGTTCAGATACGTCCCGATCCGCTCGCCCGGTGAGAGTGTAAGGGAAGCGGCAACACTTCGCTCACGCGATTGCAGCAGTTCGAGCAGACTCACCGCTCGCGCGAGACCGGCGTTTCCGCGTCTACGATCAGCCCCTAGCCACGCTTTACACTGAAAGTTCATGCTCTCCACCAGCACCGCCGTGTTGGCCGAAAAGCCCTCGGTCGCGCGGGACATCGCGCGCGTCCTCGGCGCCACCAGCCAGGGCGAAGGCTTTTTGCACGGCAACGGCTACATCGTTACGTGGGCCATAGGCCACCTCGCTGCCCTGGCGCAACCGCACGAAATCGAGCCGCAGTGGCGTCAGTGGCACCGTGAGACGCTCCCCATGCTTCCCAAAAACTGGCCCCTGGTCATCTACGAAAAAACCAAGGACCAGTTCGAAACCGTTCGTAAAATCCTCAACTCACCGCGCGTCTCCCAAATCGTCTGCGCCACTGACGCCGGCCGCGAAGGGGAACTCATCTTTCGTTACATCTACGAAGCCGCGCAGTGTGATAAACCCTTCAGCCGCCTGTGGATCTCGTCCCTCACCCCGGACGCCATCCGCCAAGGCTTCGACTCCCTCCGGCCGGGCCGCGACTACAACCCCCTCGCCGATGCCGCCCGCGGCCGTAGCCGTGCCGACTGGCTGGTCGGAATGAATCTTTCCCGCGCCTACTCGCTCGCCTTCGGTAGCGACCTCTCCGTCGGCCGCGTACAGACCCCCACGCTCGCCATGCTGGTCGAGCGCGAACTCGCTATCCGCAACTTCGTTCCCGAGGACTACCGGGAAGTGGTCGCCACCTTCCACCCCACTAGCGCCCCGCCTGAAAACAGCTACAACGGCACTTGGCTGCGCGACCGCGTCAAAGGCGGCGCCGACCAGGAATCCCTGGCGCAGTCCATGCGCCTGCCGCCCGATGGCGAAGAGGCCAACCGCATCGCGGCGCGCGCCCGCACCGGTCAAGCCACCATCGAATCCATCGAAGCGCACACACAGCGCATGGCCCCACCGCAGCTCTACGACCTTACCGAGCTCCAGCGCCACGCCAACCGCTCCTTCGGTTTCAGCGCGCAAAAGACGCTCGACGCCGCCCAGACCCTCTACGAACGCTACAAGCTCCTTAGCTATCCCCGCACCGATAGCCGCCACCTCTCGCAGGACGTCGCCCGCACCCTGCCCGGCATCGTCAAAGCGATCGAGGCGCCCTACCGCGAGCACCTCGCGCCTGCCACCGGCGAGCGCCTGCTCGGCCGCCGCTTTGTCGACGACGCTAAGGTCACCGACCACCACGCGATCATTCCCACCACGACCTCGCCTGCGAACGCACCGCTCCCGCCCGACGAGCGCAAGATATACGACCTCGTCTGCCGCCGGCTGCTCAGCGCCTGGCACGAAGATCACGTCTGGTCCGTCACCAGCATCGTCACCACCATCCGCAACGGCGAAATCGTCGACCGCTACCATACCTCCGGCAGCGCTGTTCAGAAACAGGGATGGAAAGTATTCGAGATCGCTCCCCCCAACGAAAACGCGGAACGGGCGTTGCCACCCGACCTGGCCGAGGGTCAGCCGCAGGACGTGCTCGGCGCCGAAGTCCTCCGCAAGACGACCCGCGCCCCCAAACGCTTCACCGAAGGCACCCTGCTCACCGCGATGGAGACCGCGGGCAAGACGCTCGATGAAAAAGAGCTCTCCGACGCCATGAAAGAGACGGGTCTCGGCACACCTGCCACGCGCGCATCGATCATCGAAGTGCTGCTCAAACGCGAGTACATCGTGCGCAAAGGCAAGACGCTCGAAGCTACCGACAAAGGAATCCACCTCATCGCAGTTGTCCACCCCGAAGTCAAGAGCCCCGCCATGACGGGAAAGTGGGAAGCGTGCCTCCGCCGCATCCATCGCGGTGTTGCGCAACTGCCTCCCTTCCTCAAAGGCATCGAAGACTACGTCACGCAAGTTATCGGCAAAGTCGGCGCTCTGCCCGCCCCGTTGTGCCACCCTCAACCGCTGAACCATACCCTGGCCCCGAGCTCGCCACTACGTCCCGCGGAAGCGCACAGGCCTGCGCCCAACACGCCGTTGGCCGACCTTCTCCGCCAAGCTTTCGGTTTCGCTGCGTTCCGAGCTAATCAGGAAGGCGTCTGCCAGGCCGTGATTGAAGGCCGCGACGTTCTCCTCGTGATGCCCACCGGCTCCGGCAAATCGCTCTGCTATCAATTGCCGGCCCTCGTGCGCGGGGGCACTGCGCTGGTCATCAGCCCCTTGATCGCCCTGATGGAAGATCAGGCGGCCAAACTCAGCGCGCGTCACTTGGCCGTCGCTTGCATACACTCCGGCCGCGACCGCGCCGCTTCCCGCCAGGCATGCATCGACTACCTGAACGGCTCGCTCCAATTCCTCTTCATCGCCCCCGAGCGCCTGCGCGTCACCGGTTTCCCTGAAATGCTGGCGAAGCGGAAGCCCAACCTCATCGCCATCGATGAAGCGCACTGCATTTCGCAGTGGGGGCACGATTTCCGCCCCGACTACCGCATGCTCGGCCAATATCTGCCGAGCCTTCGGCCGGCGCCGGTCATCGCCCTCACTGCCACCGCCACTCCCATCGTGCAGGACGACATCGCCGTGCAACTCGGCCTGGCCGCACCCTCACGCTTCATCCACGGATTCCGCCGCGACAATCTGGCCGTCGAAGTGGTGGAGGTCGCGCCCTCGCGGCGCGCGCCGCTTGCCACGCAACTGCTCCTGGATGAGGCGCGGCGCCCGGCGGTTATCTACACGCCCACCCGCGCCCAGGCCACGAGCCTCGCCGCCGACCTGAATCACCACTTCCCCTCTGCCGCCTACCACGCCGGCCTCGATGCCGGCCATCGCAACAGCGTGCAGGAACAGTTCGTCGCAGGCCAAATCGAAGTCATGGTTGCCACCATCGCGTTTGGCATGGGCATCGACAAACCCGACGTCCGCACCGTCATCCACACCGCACTGCCCGGCAGCCTGGAAGCCTATTATCAGGAAATCGGACGAGCCGGCCGCGACGGCTTACCCAGCCGCACCATCCTCATGCACTCCTACGCCGACCGCCGCACGCACGATTTCTTTTTTGAGCGCGACTATCCCGATGCCGGCGTACTCCAATCCATCTTCGACCGCCTGAACGCCGAGCCCATGCCGAAGGACGACCTCCGACGCCGCGTCCGGATGGACGAAGACGCGCTCGACAAAGCCCTCGAAAAACTCTGGATCCACGGTGGCGCGCAGGTCGACTACGCCGAAAACGTCAGCCGCGGCCACGACCACTGGCGCGATTCCTACATTGCCCAATTCGATCAGAAGCAGCGCCAGCTCGACCTCATGCTGCGCTACGCCGAAAGCAACCAGTGCCGGATGGCGGCCCTGGTCCGCCACTTCGGTGACCTGGCGAATAGTCAAAAAACCTGCGGCATTTGCGATTTCTGTGCGCCCGCGGCCTGCATCGCCCAGCGCTTTCGCGAGGCCACGGCCCGGGAGCGTGAACTCGCCCTGCGTGTCCTCGGCGCCCTGCGTGAGGATGGGGTGCGGCCCACCGGTAAACTGTATACCGAACTGCTCCCCAACGGCGAACTCACCCGCGACGAGTTCGAAGAAGTTCTGGGTGCACTCGCCCGCTCCGGCCTCCTGCGTCTCACCGAAGCTACCTTCGAGAAGGACGGCAAAACCATTCCCTTCCGCAAAGCCGCGCTCACCCGCGATGGCCAAGACCTCGAAGACGCCGCGGAGCTCGATTTCAAGATGAAATCCGCGCCGCCCGCTCCCCTCAAAGCCGGCCGCAAGAAGAAAAAAGCGAAGTCTGTGAAAGAGCGCCCCGCGGCCGACCCCCGGAAGGCTGCGTCTAAACCTACGGGTCGCACGGCGCCCGTTCCTGTTTCCACGGATTCTGGAGTCGAGACGGCCCTCCGCGCCTGGCGTCTTGCCGAAGCCAGGCGCCGCGGCGTTCCCGCTTTCCGCATCCTCACCGAGCAAACCTTGAAAGCGGTCGCCGCCAACCGCCCCGCCAGCGCCGCCGAACTCCTCGCCATTCCAGGCATCGGCATCATCACAGTCGAAAAATACGGAGCGCAGCTTTACCGGCTACTGCACGAGAGCCGCTAAACGGTAAGCGCGGCGCTAAACAAATCTCGAACTCGATCTGGAAAGGCTCGACCCGGGATTTCCGCGCAGCAGCCGGACAACTCTTCCCGGAATTTCCGTTAATTTACAGATTTTTCGCAGAAAGCCGACGACTTCCATTGCTGTTCCCGCTTATTCTCGCGTTTGTGGGGAGAACAGAAATGCATAGACAGTGGATGGCAATGGAACAGTACCGGCTGGACTGTGCCCAGCGGTGGCCTGACAGTTCTTACAAGCGCGCGGTACTCGAAGCAATTCATTCGACATGGGAGCGCCTTCGAAAGACGTCACCAGTGCCGCTGGAAAAAGCAGAGTCCACCATTTGCCCATGCAGATTGCCGCAGCCGGGTCGGAAATCAAACGACTCTCGCGCCCTGCCGCAATTGGCCGCTTAACCGGGCTGGCATCCTATCCTGCGCTCGCGGTCTATCTTCGCCAAACGTTCCCGTCAGGCCGTTTCACGCGACTCCGTGGCGGGCGGCTTTTCTGAACCGCTCATCGGCGTGGCTGGTGGGGGGATTTGCGGCGTCGGCTCTGCTGCTGGGAGCGATTGGCCTCTATGGAGTGATTGCTTACTCGGTCAGCCGAAGGGCCCGCGAGATTGGCGTGCGAATGGCTCTGGGAGCCCCGCGCGGGGCGGTTTATCGATTGATCTTGCGCCAAGCCGGCTTTGTGGCGGCGGTCGGGATTGTGGTTGGCGTAGCGTTTTCGATTCCGGTCGCGCGAGTGCTGAGGGGTTTGCTGTTTGGTGTGCAGTCCTGGAATGTGCCGACGCTGATCGGCGTGGCTGTGCTCCTCGGGATTTGTGCTCTGTTGGCGAGTTATTTGCCTGCGCGGAGGGCGGCCTCAGTGAATCCGGTGGAGGCGCTCCGGGGAGATTAGCGCGTCTCTCTCTCCATCCCTCAACGGCAGCCCTAAGATTTGCGTGATGAATTGAGCAATTCGACGATCTCAGTCCGCGCCATCCTTTCGGCCCAGGCGCGCGGTGTTGCCCAGGGCTCAGCGTCCGCTTCAACGGGATCGGCGCCGCGGGCGAGGAGCAGCTTCACTATCTCGGTGCGTCCCCAGCGGCACGCCCAGCCTAGCGGTGTGCTCATGAGCAGCTTGTCGCGCACATCAAGCCGCGCCCCGGCGTCGAGCAGGATGGTGGCGAGTTGAACTCCTACGCCGTGATCGCGCGAGACGGCCTCGTGCAGCATGGTCTGGCCATAGTCCGGCGCGCGATGATGAGGCCCGCAGCGCGCCAGAATCAGTTTGAAGCACTCGCAGCAGTCGGCCTGCTGCTGAGCGTTGTAGTCTTCGTGTCCGGGCACGGGTCGCCATAACATCCAGAACCATCGCGGATCATCGGGCGGCCAGTTGATGTGGTTCAGGGCCATGCGGACAATTTCGGCACAAAGCGCACTGGCGCCGCCCCACAACAGTTGCTCGGCCACCGTCCGCCCCGAAAAATCGTTGGGCTCCAGATGCGGGTCGATTTCGCCGGCAAGCATTTTACGCGCGATTTCTGTCTGGCGCGCATAGCCAGCTCCTCCGGGGTCGATCCAGCCTCCGTATTTTTCGAGCAACGCGATCATTTGGGGATTGCGAGTATCGTAGGCGCGGAACGCCGCCGAGCCCGCCGTAAACACGTTCGCATTTGGATCCGCTCCGCGCTCCAGCAGAAGTCGCGCCATCTCGATGCGATTCAGGACTACGGCCTGAAACACAGGACCGCCGGAAGACCATGTCTTCTCCTCGATGTGACCAACCTGGATAGGCTCGTCCGGATCCAGGCCCAGGTCGAGCAGGCGGCGTAACGTATCCGCCTGGTTCCCCTTCACCGCCGCTTCCAGCACGCCTTTGCCCTCCAGGTCCTGCATCGAAAAGTCTCCCAGATAGTCCCAGCGGCCCAACGCCGCAGCGGGCAGTGGACTAAGTTCGGCGCCATGATCGAGGAGTAGTCTTGCGGCAGGTTGGAATTTGTCGTTGTTAAAGAGCCACTCATCGCTACCCCGGCCAGTGGCAGCAAAATCGAGCGGCGTCCAGCCTTGCGGCGATCGATCCAGAAACGTCGCGCTTTGGTGGGGGACGCAGTGTGCCCTCGCGTTGACATCCTTGCCGTGGTCGATCAGCCACTTGATTATCAGCGTCTCCCCGCGTCCCGCCGCCATGTGGAGCATGGTGGTGCCGTCGGCCTGGCGCCAGTCTGTCAGCTCGGGATGTTCATCGAGTACAGCCTGCATCGCCTCCTCGCGGCCTGTTACCCAGGCCTCACGGACTTTGCGTCCGACCTCCGGGGGTACCTGTGAGGGGCGCGTGCCTCTTTTTTCCTGAGCGGCATTTATCGCTTCGAGGATTTCACGATAGCCGCGATCGCGTGCGATGACATAGGGGCTGGTGGCGTCGCGGTTGGGCCAGATACCGCCTTGCGGATCGGCTGCGAATTCGAGCAGCAGCTTCGTCATTTCCAGATCGCGCCGCAGCACAGCCATGTGCAGCGCGCGCATCTCCCCGCGTCCCAGATCGACAATCTCCGGCCGCCGCCTGAGCAGTTCGCGCGCAGTTTCCAAATCGCCGCTCTCTGCCGCCTCGTGCAGCCGTTTCGCTGTCACTCCTTCAACGGCGGCTTTCAATTTCGGCCAGCTCTCAAATCCATAGGAGCGCGCCAGCACGAATTGCGCATCGTGAAGAGCAAAGGTCTCCGGTGTGGCGGTGCGATGATACGCTGTGACCTCGGCAACTGCTTCCGGAGACGATTCCCAGTAGGCTTCGAGCAGTTCTTTGGCCTGGCGCTTCAGTTGATCGATGTCGGGGTTCTCGCGCATCGCGCGAGTATGCGGTTTCTGACTCACATGAGCTCCTTTCCTGGCCGCGATTTTCGGGGCGCGCCCTTGTGCCCGCGGTCCGCTCTACCGGGCGAGAAAAGAGTTCATCTATGCTTACTGCTCAAAAATTTCGGGGTGGACGCTGTCCTTCCCGCGGACCTGGGTGGCGCCCCGGCGCCAACCGCAAGCATAACAAAGCTCGTGCACTTCGTGTCGCGGGCTTCTAACTGCAGGACTGCGACGGTGGATCGGTCCATTACGGAGCCAATGCCCTGGCGACGTCGATCCACAGGGTATTGCTCCAATCTGGCCTGGGATCTGCGGCAGCACGTGCAAATGTCCAAAGGCGGAGGCGCTCCGTATCCACCTCGCACAGATCGGCAAGTCGCTTGACCATACCGATCGGATCTGCATGCAGCCGCACTTCGCAATTGTGGAGATGCTGAACCGCGTCGTATGGCGGATCGCCGATGAATGGTTTCGGGTCGATCACCAGCCAGGGCTCCCGCTCGGATCGCAAAACATTTGCTGCGTGAAGATCGGTTGCCAATAATACGTCTGTGGGTAACGGTTTTCCGAGCGCCTCCCACAGCCGCAATCCTTCTCGCACCAATCCGCCATCGGGCCAGCGTTGAGCCTGGCCCAGCGTCTCATCCCGCCAAAACTCCAACATCTTTGACAAATGCCGAAACTGCCGAAGATCGGTCGCCGACCCAGATCGTTTCCAAAGGCGCTGGAGTAGGGTCGCGATTACTAAATCTTGCTCGTGCTCCGGCTCTGAATGAAGCGAGTATCCAGGTTGACACTGCTCCAGCAGCATCGCGCCACGGTCATCATCCGCCTCAAGCAGTCGGACGGTCGGGTCGCCGTTCCAGAAGCGCAGCCCTTCGATTTCAGATGCGCCTTCCATATGCGGCATTCCCAGTTTCAGGACCGCTGACGTGCCGTCGGCGCAGACAACCGGCGCTACCCAAGAGCAGGTTACGTTCGCGTGCTCAAATGGAGGACCAGTGCGAATCGACCAGCGGCCCGTCAATTCCTCCAGCATCGCCGGCAAGCTATCGAGCCATGCCTGCCGTTCGCCACGGTTGCGGCAGTTTGCGCTGAGTTGTTCGGGGATAATCATCGACCCTGTCGAACGGTGCCATGCAGCCGAGCGATTGTCAAATGGCACGAATCGTGACGGCGGCGCGGCATGTTTAATTTAGATTTAATCGAACGCACTCGGGCAATTCTTCGAGCTTCGGGCACGCGCCATCGCGTTTGGCGGCCGGTCTATTCGTTTACCGCGGCGTGGTGTTCCCACTCGTCTCGACGTTCACCCGCCGCATCGGCTCCATCGGCTTTTACGGCGCCTCCGGCGTCGACGTGGAAGCCTTACGCGCCAAACTGCCGGTCAAAGTCGGCGATTTTTCCGCCAGCCCGCTTCGGCAATTCCCGTGACGCTATGTTCGAACAGGCGACCGGCCTGGGGCATCGACCCGCCCACCAACCCGCTGCCTACCGGCCCGGAGCGCCTCTCTAAAGAACGTGCGAAGATTCCATAGCATCGGCCGCGCCCGGCAGGCGCAAATCGGTTTTTTTACCGGCTATTTGTTGACGGTGGGACGAGATTCCTCAATCTCAAGTAGACCGCGAGATACCCGTATTCCTCATTGTCATGAAGCGTCGCATACAGGAGCGACCAGAACCTGGAGTGCTCAGTATCACCGGCCTTCATCATCTGGGTTGCAGTGGCGTCGGTTGTCGAGTCGAGAACGCTATCACATTCATCGAAGGACGCTCTCAGCGCGGCCTCTAAATCGACTTTGGCGGTCTTTGAGGCCGCATTCAAACGTTTTGGTTGCCCTTTTGCCCCGGAACAAAAACTCATCTGGGCGTCCGCGATGTGGGCGATTAGTTGTCCGAAGGTCCGCATATCGGGTGTTGGCCTAAAATCATAGTCCTCGGTCGGCATTCGATCGGCCGCTTTGAGAAGATCACCCTTTCGGACTGTATAGAATTGCTTCAGTTCGGAAATGAAGGGATTCGCCGACTGCCCTAAAGCGTACGACGCAGTGAGCAGACAACCTATCATCATCCTATAATGTTTCACGCAGCGCTCCCAGGGTCGATGGTAACAATATCACAAAGGGACGGAAAGCATGCCCTTCCGAGGTGTCGGCTGTCATTTGCTTGCCATCGGGCGCGACGTCGATAATCGCAGGAAGCGGCTGATCCCGATTCTTGATGCGGCAACCGATCGACTCCGGCAGATCCAATAAGTTCGCTACTCTTATTGAGTATGGGAATCGCTTTCACTGGCCGGCCTGTCTGGATCACCGCCATGGCTGCCTTCGTCGCTTTTATGGCATCGGGACAATCACAGCAACCAACGCTTCATGAGGGATTCGTCGATGTTCCTGGAGCGAAGATTTATTATACGGACTCCGGTGGCCCCGGCAGGCCCGTTATATTTCTGCACGCTTCCACCGGGAGCGCAGAAGTTTGGGAAAAGCAAATACCAGCTTTCACACACGCGGGCTACCGGTTCATCGCGTATGAGCGCCGCGGGTTCGGCCGCACCGTGGCCGAACCGAAGGGCCCTCCCTCTACTGGTCCCGACGATCTACTCGCCTTGGTCGATCACCTAAAAATCGACACGTTTCACTTGGTGGGCACTGCGGGCGGTGGATTTGTGGCGCTGGATTTCGTGATTTCTTATCCGCAACGCCTGCGCAGCTTTACCCTGCTCTGCTCGCAGGGTGGCGTGCAAGACGAGAATTACCGGGAAGCGATTAAGCGGTTGGCTCCCGAAGGCTTCGACAAAATGCCGCAAACTTTTCGCGAACTCTCGCCGTCATACCGAGTTGCGAATCCGGACGGCGTCGAGCGTTGGTCGGCATTCGAAAGCAGAAACCGCGCGCCGCAAGCCGTACGAGGTCCTGCCCAGCCCACCAAGAACCGCGTCACGCTGGCGCTGCTGGAAGGAATCCAGATTCCGACGTTAATGATCGCTGCCGACGCGGACCTTTACGCGCCGCCGGCCCTCATGCGTCGAATCGCGGATCGCATCAAGGGCACCCAGTTTCTGGTGTTCCCAGATGCGGGGCACTCCGTCTGGTGGGAAGAGCCCGACAAATTCAATCGCGCCGTACTGACGTTCATCGCACAGCACTAAAGAGGCCGAGGTCACCCGTCGATGCCACCTCTGGATCTAAGCCAGGCGACAAACCCTGCCCCGCTGCAATCCTTCGGCACGGCTACTTATCCACTCGCTCCCAGACAAACGTGCTCTCGACAACGGGCCGGTTGAGCTCCGAAGCATCAACCCGCAAGGACATGTGGTCCGGACCTTGGAAGGTATACCATCTCTTGGTCGCTTTGCCTACTGCGTTGGGCGTTTGATTGATCTCGTAATGCCGGACCATAAAGCCTTCCTTCGCGTGGATCTCGATCGTGGCACAATAAGCGCCGAAACCTTTGATCGCCGACAGACCTTCGTCCGGTGTCGGCGTGGTTTCCGCCTTCCATTGAGGCCGGTTGGGATTCATACTGAGGAAGCACATGTGACCCGCTTTAGCGTCAAAAAAGGCATACCCGACGCTGTTTGATCCCTCCCGCGTCGTTCCGTCAAGGAGGCGCTGCGGGTTTGAAACCAGCCGCCACATACCGGCAAACTGCTTCGCAATATCTTCCTGCGACTGAGCACGCGACGTGCTGTTGATCTGCCCCAGTGCCAGGAGGATGGACCATAGGACAGTCTTTGTCATCTGCTGCACCTCTCGGCGAAATTTGCGTCCATGAACACGCTAATCATAACGCGCAACCCTCGAACGGTGCTAGCAACTCTGGTGCGCTCGCCTTTCGACCGAACCACACTGCTCGGGCAGTATAGTCGGCGAGTTGCGGCTCTCGGTGCCCCTGGTATTGTTCGTCAGCGTGCGTGACCGCATTGGGCCGGCGGGTGTAACAAGGGACCACCCGCACAAAGCGATACAGCTTGCGAGACCAGAAGAACTTGTATACTCTATTTTCTGGTGAGGCGCCCCTCAAATGCCCACGCCTTAGAGCCCCTCGGCGCTAGGCCAGGGACAACTTAGATCGCGCGGTCAATCGCAGGAGCCGCGAGACTTTCAAACGCTGAGAAGATGAAAGCACGATCGACCTCGCACGCTAAACAGTAAGCGCCGGAACAGGACGCCTTTACGACCGTTTGGTGGAACCCCGCTCGCGTCATCGCAAGCAGTGGTGCTGCATGAGCTTCATTTCCACCGGGACCTCGATACCCTCATGGCGAGAATCGAGTCGCTGGCTGTGGGCGTAAGCCGGCCCGCTTCAGCACCTTCTCGGTGGTCGAATGGCACAACAGCCGGCGCAATTTCTCCAGCGTCGGCTCGCGAGTTTCCAGCAATTCGGTCACACAACTGAGAGTGTGGATCGCAGCTTGTAGCTTTTGGTAGCTGACTTCCCCCAGCGCCACACGCACGCCCTCTACGATGGCTTCTCCGCACCGCCTTTGTCGGCCATCCTATGAGCCGCTGCCGGCCTGATGGGATGATCGGGTCCGCCCCCGGTCACGGTGCTGCTCCGCTGCGCCAGGAGGGTCCGCGTCTACCGTTTCTCCCAAGGCGCGACGCCGCCTGGTACGAGCCGGAACAGCGGGTGAAGCCGGACCCGCGGCTTCAGCAAGTCCGCCAGTCGTTCCGGTGCCCGGCTGCGCAGCTTCTCCTTGAGGTGCTCCCGCTCGAATGCTACCTGCCCGTGGGTGACCGCAATTCGCGGAAGCTGGCGCGTGAGCGCGATCTTAGCCCCATCGAAATGGTAGCCCCGCGCCCCCGCCTCTTCGTGGACGGCGCACAGGTAGGCTGCAATCGCCATTACCGGTTCCGGCGACTCGCGAAACCGCTGGAGTTGCGGGTGAAAACGATACCCCACGGTCTGGCCCTGTAGCACTTTCTGGGCAAGCAACCCCTCCCGCCACAGTGCGACCAAACCGGCGCGGTCAAGAAGCGACGGGTGCAACGACCACAGACGCATCGGATACCATTCTCCTCACTACAGGCGGTGCCCGTCTACCATTTCATCCTGCGCACGGGCGGCCAGGCCGGTGTCGAGGTGGCGAGAGCACGGGATTCGCGACGGAATGCGGCGGAAGGCGCCAACCATACTTCCCTTCTTGTCGGCACGATTCCCTTTCGCCGGCACAAGGATTTGGATGGCCCTCATTTTCCTCCGCCAGAACCTCGATCTGCAGCGCCGCCAGATGGTGCTGGGTGTCTTCGTTGATGAAGATCGTAACTTTCTTCGCCGGACCCTTGGTCAACATTCCGCCTACTCTATCCGCTACGTTTCGAGATCTCCTACCGGCTCTCCATAAGCCGATTCCTTTAATTCGCGCTCCTGCTCCGGCAACAGATGCCGCGGCATGAATCGCGCGTTTGCGATCGCGGTCGGGATCACAGCGCTGCCGATCACCGTCGCGACCAGATGCGAGTATTGTCCCTGATCGATGATGCCGTGGTTCAAGCCGAATAGCGCTGAAATCGTTCCGAACGTAAGGCCAGTCGACATCATCAAAGAGTAGTAGATCCCATCGTGCCAGTATCGCCTTTCCGTAGGTGGTTTGGTTGAAACCGAGCTCCAGCATGACCGCGTAGACCACCGCTACGGAGGTCGTCGAGTGCGCCGTTCCGGCGAGCCAGCTTGGGCGCCAGGCCCACCCGAGGAGATAATGCGCCACCATGGCCGCCCCGAGAAACGGTCCTATGAAACCCACTAAGCCCACCGCCGAGGATTCTTTCCATTTGGCGCGAAAGACGTTGGGATCGAGCTCGGCGCCAGCGAGAAACGTCAATACGATCGCTAGCGCATGGCCGCGATCAACCCGGCTCAGCTCACTTCGCAACGTCCCCGAAGTAGACTGGAAAGTCTATGCGAACAACCCGCGCTTGGCGTCTCAAATCGCTCCTGATCGCGTTCGCCAGCATTTTGAGCGCCGCAGATCCATACCATCTGATCAAGACGGTTCCCATCCCCGGCGATTACGGCTGGGATTACCTGACAGCGGATACAGAAGGCCGCCGCCTGTACGTTTCCCACGACAGGGAAGTCGTTGTGCTGGATCTCGACACCTCCGCGATTCTCGGCAGGATTGCGGGCGCGGACGTGCACGGAATTGCGATCGCAAGGGATCTCGGCCGTGGTTTCATCAGCGCCAGTGATCCAGGCTCTGTTACGATCTTTAACCTTAAGACCTTGGCGATCGTCGACAAAATAAAGGTGGGCGACGATCCGAACGGCATCATACTTGATCCAAAGACGAACCGCGTGTTCACGGCGGATCGCGGAAGCAAGCGCGTGACAGCGATCGATGCAAGGACTGGCAAAATTGCCAGAGTCATTGACGGCCTGGGGGGCAGGACTGAGCATCTCGCCGCCGATGGCGCGGGGCATGTGTTCTTGAACATGCAGGACCGCCACACGGTCCTGAGACTCGACTCGCAGGCTCTAAAGATACTCGATACCTGGCCCCTGGCCGGCTGCCAGCAGCCGAGCAGCATGGATATGGATCGCAAGAACGAGCGCGTGTTTATCGGCTGTCGTAGTGGCGTTATGACAGTCGTTGACGGGAATACCGGCAGGATCGTCACCACCCAACCGATCGGAAGAGGCGTGGATGCCGCCGAGTTCGATCCCGACACGGGGCTGGTCTTTTTCTCAACGGGCGGCGGGAATGGCGCTCTCTCCGTTTTCCACCAGGATTCCCCCGACAAATACACGCTGGTCGAAGAGGTCAAGACGCAAGCGGGAGCCCGGACTATGGCACTAGACCGAAAAACGGGGAGAGTGTATCTCTCCGTCGCGCAGTTCGGCCCACGACCCGAGGCCACATCAGCCACTCCCCAGCCCAGGCCTACGATGATTCCGGGCACGTTTTCAGTCTTGGTGTTCGGAAGGTAGCAGTCGGCCGCCAGAACAGACGAGTATCGCTTCCTACCGCATACGCTCGCCTCCGGTCACTACTACGGAATCCGTGAGGACGGCCGTCTTATCGCTATGGCTGGGATCCACTTACACAGCTCACGCTACACCATCGCTGCCCTCGGCACAGTGTTCACGCACCCCGATTACCGCAGTCCATAGGTATGGCTCTCTGAGTGGGGCTGACATTGTGACGCAGCACGGTATACAAGCGGAACCTCAAGCCATCGCCGCCGGGAAGCTCTCCGGCAGCTCGGAGAGGATTTGCCGCACGGGAATCAAGCTTCCGAGCGACCCGCCGATAACGATCACATGTCGCTCAACTGCACGGCTGCTCTTACCCGCACGACCGTCCTCCGCGAACTCATGGACCGAATCGGAATCTCCAGCCCGGAGCGCCCCCAGATCGTCGGCGCGCAGAATCTCTCGACGAGCGCGCAAGATCTCTTCCACATAATCGTCTTTGGCGGTAAGGCCTGTTCGGAGAAATCGGGAGGAATTTACGAGATGTCTTTCGCCCGTGCGGCAAACTCCTGAAATTCTCTGGGCGTTCGCGGTAGGGTTACACTTTTTGGTGCGCGTCGATTCCCTCTCAATCACCCCTCTAAGTTATAAGCTGAGCCTCGCCACCACGGCGACCGTCGATTAGCGCAAACTACAGACGCAGTCTGAAGAATCGCGCAAACCAGGGCACCGATGTGAGGAGTATCGCGGCACGACGCGATTGAGAAGTAACATCCGTTTTGTGATAGCATACGCTGGCATCGTGGCGATTCTTCTGAAACGGGTGGATGTCGCCGTCGTCGGACTCGGTGCGGCGGGCGGAGTCGCCGTGCTACCGCTGGCGCGCGCCGGATTGAAAATCGCAGGCATCGAAGCGGGTGGTTGGCTCGATCCCGCCAAAAACTACCACATGGACGAGATCCATAACAACGTTCGCATGGGGGTAACCGCGACCTCTAAAACAAAGAAAGAGATTCCGACCTTTCGCACCCGCCCCGACGAACCTGCCCGACGCAGCGCAGGGCCCCTTGCTGCGTGGTGGCCACCACCAGACTGTCCAGCAC
>Ga0209698_10001803_pt1 | contig 24600 bp, 27 predicted proteins | sample LitLauG_LLR_2012_FD_187203 | JGI IMG/M metagenome (GOLD analysis project Ga0209698, IMG submission 187203) | Freshwater sediment microbial communities from Pennsylvania, USA - Little Laurel Run_MetaG_LLR_2012 (SPAdes) (version 2) | ecosystem: Environmental > Aquatic > Freshwater > Creek >... | reverse complement strand
CAAGACTACAGTGCATGAACGACGGACGGTTTAAGAAGCGCTTCCTGGACAACAACAGCACGCCTGCGATTCGGAATGCATGGAAAGAGTTGCTTTACGGAGCGGGCCCACTCACGGAGCGAATGAGCGTCTGCGCCGAACGGCTCTACGGGTTTAAGCGGTCAAGCGTGCAGGAATTGATAGGCAACATGGAGCCAGGGAAGTACCCACTGAGAAACGCCAACGTGAACGCGGGTCTCCGATACTTCGGATTCGACGTTTCGGCGCACTGAAAACACTTTCCAAGCAAGCACGCACTGTTGAGCCCAACCCGCAGGGACCCAAAGGGCCATTACGGCCGTCATCGTCACGGTAACCACAAGACTGCTGGTGCTCTTCGTCCACGCGTTCTTCATCTTTCGTCGCCTCCAAAAGGTATCCCTGGAACCCGATCCGGAGTTAGATACTATACTCCTCGAAAGGTGCTGCCGCAAGCATATTTCGGGGGTTTTCCTTCCGCCTTCAACGTGATATTGCGTGGGCGCCTTCAGTCCGTGTGGAAATGTAGCCAAATGCCGCCTATTTGCCGCCGTTCCCCTGGAAACGCTCCAGCCGGTTCTGCTCGGCAGCCGGGAGTCCGCCAAAGAAATCGAGGCCCGTGAGCTTCTCTACCTGGTCCACGCTGAAGGTGTAGTCGGCAATCGTGTCGTAACACCCGCCCGAAATACACGTCGAACCCATAATGGTTCGACGAAGCCGATGAAACTCGACTTTTGTGGAGCAGCCGAGAAAAATGATTTCCGGAGCGGTCGTAACTGCGTAATCGATGCGCGTCAGATAAGGTGGTGACGTGATGATCAGGTCCACACTGTTATCGCGCAGTGGCATGCCACGCGCATCTCCTTCGATCACAAAGGACGTCTTTAATCCATGCTAGTCAATCGCGCGGTCCCACACGGTCCTAGCTGCTGTCCTCGTGCCCCGCCATTGCATGTTGCCAGTACCAGAACGAGGTTGAAAACCGCATACCGTCTGCTGGCGTCCCCGCAAACGCCACAGGCCCGCTTCAAACGGCTCTATCGAAAGTGACGCGGCCCCCAACCTAGATCATGCCCTCTAGGAACTTGTTGAAAAACCCCGCTTGAGCTGTAGCCTTGGAACATCCATAAACTCGTCCAGGCCGAGATTATAAACGCGCTTGGTGATCGGAGAGAAAACGCTGTCCAGGACCAGGGATTTCAGCCGGCGCCAATTTGCCGTCTTGTCTGCGAGAATCAAGTCGTTCATTTCACGCCTCGAAGCTACGGGCGCCTGGAACCGCGCCGGCGTCATTCTGTTCGGCAGTTCGCAGGGATTGATGTGCGTCGCCGCTTCCGGCGGAGCTCCCGCTCCCGTGACGCGGCTCGCTCCAGCGGAGACCGCGCATCTGTATCCCGAGTTCCTCCCCGATGGCGATCACTTTCTTTACCTGGTCCGTAGCGGTGATCCGAAGGCCCGTGGCATTTACGTCTCGTCTCTGGCCCGCCCTCAGGAACGGTTCAACTGCTGCTTTCGAACTATAAGGCTCTGTTCGCGCAGGATTCCGGACGCCTGTTGTTCCTGCGCGACTGCGGGGCATCGGGCGGCACGCTTAGGTTTGGGGACCACCAGCTTTCCGTGAGCTGCTACCAGGCTGTTCGCGCTAGGAATCCCGGCGGATAGAAGCGCAGCCAGTCTTCGGTGGAGGCTACTGCACGGCTCGAAAGCTGGTTGCAGGTGCGTCGGCAACTCACCTGAATTCCTGCGAGAATTGGCAGAGTACGCTACCGACCCTAGCGTAGATCACTCGCTTTGAAATGAGCGGATCTCTATGAGAGTTATTAAAGTTGTGCTCTGTTCTCCTGATGATGTGCGAGATGCAAGAGCAGCGGCCCGGCGTGCTGCGGAGGAAGTGAATCGCTTCCTTGCAATGGCTAACCGCGACGTCCAAATAAACGTGATCGGCTGGGAGACGGATGCATACCCCGGCTTGCATGACATGGGACCTCAGGGCAAGATAGATGCTGATCTAGAGATCGAGCAGGCCGACGTCGTGATTGGAATCTTCTGGCGACGGTTCGGAACGCCTGTGCATGACGCAGCCTCGGCGACGGAGCACGAGATTCGGCTGGCCTACCACTATTGGGAGCAGCGCCAAACTCCTGACGTGTGGTTGTATTTCGATACGACGGCTGCTAGTCCAATCAGTTCCCTGGAAGCGGAACAGTGGCTCCAAGTAATGAGGTTCCGGGAGGAGTTTTCCGCCCGAGGACTGTGTAGGACCTATGGCAGCACAGAGGAATTTGAGAGGAAGCTCAGGTTTGATCTCCTGGATTACTCCCTAAAGCGCGTCCCCCTAACGTATGCTTCGCCAGACGTCGAAGCAGAGCCCCTCGTCGAATATAGGGTACTTGGAAGTATCGCGGAGGTTGCGGCAGAAGGCCTAACCGAGCCGGCCGGGGAGATGATTCTGGAGTTTCATGCCGACCTGCCGCCCAAAGACACTGTAGTGAACATCCATGCGCTTTTCACTACGTTAGTCACAAATGCGGTGATGCGAGACGGCATCAGTGACGCGATCGCTGAAGCTCGTAATGGCGAAGTGTTGGCTAATGGAAAGATTAGGGGCAATGCTCTCGTTTTTGAGAACGTTTTACTCCGATGGGGCGGAGGCCAGAGGACCTGGATCTCTATCAAAAACATTGCCCTGAATGCCAACGGCATTGGCGGCACGGCTCTGGCACAGATTGTCGTCGAAAGTAGCAGTCGAATCGCATCATCCAATACGGCCGTGGCTGTCGCTCTTTCACGGCCAGGGTTGAGTTTTCAGGTACGCGACGCTGGCTCCGATTCCCCGTTGGCGGCGCCCGGAGTCATCTTACGACAGAATGAGCCTGCTCCTGGAAAGCCGATCGCACATTTGCGCTTTACCCAACTGTTTCACAACGCCTTCCGCTACGCTAATACAAGCCCGCGCGCCACCCGGCTGAAGGCCTACTTCAGATCAATTCCTCAGGGTGTTCGTCTGTACGTCAGCACGAATTCAATTGGTGATCGTATCTGCGCTTTGCTGACCGGCCAGGAATCGGGACCGTTTCGTCCAGTTTCTCCTTCGAGGACGATCGACGGCGTAGATGTCGTCGAGCTTGCGCAGGAGTCGGTGGGCTCCAGCTCGCGATCTGTGGCCATTTGGGAACTCCGATATCCCTCAAAGATTGACAACAACGGCTTGTTGATCTATGACTTTGCAATCTTCGTTGATTACGAACCGAATCCAGCGGAAATCCGTCCCGCATTGGGCAGACTGATTGTAAATGGCTCCCTAGCTCCAACCTCTACGGTCTCCACGGCCGCTAGTTCCGACATCGACGTGCCTCGATATGTTGATACGTCAACCGCGCGGCCGCTACTGCTCATAGTGCCCGCAGAGTAGGCTGAAAAGTCATTTATTAGATTGATATCTTTGTCAACGCCAAGTAGAAATGTCCTAATCTCTGCCAAGTAGAAATGTCCGGTTTTGGGCTGGAGCTTGGGAGGGGTGGTTTAGAGTGGAAATGATTCTTCGGGAGGTCGCGCTCCCGTGGAAGATTCAAAGCCGATGCGACGGAGTTGGCTCCGAAGTAAACGGCGGCAAACCCTCGGTTAACCGGGCCCTGCGGGGTACCCTCCGAGGGTTTTGCTTTTGTGGGCGAGATTACTTTGGTGAAATTCCCGAGCGGAGGCTTTGAATATGTAAAACGCGAAGTTGGCCGGGCCGCGTTTGCCCGGCCTACCGAATTGGTTTTAAGCCGCGGACCTCAGTTCAGTTGAGTCTAAGTAGGTATGTTTTCAGTCCAGTTCATTTCGCCACCAGGGCGTTGAGGGCGCTACGAGTGGCTGGCGTGGTCTGTCGGTGGTCTGTCGGGCCGCCTCGGACGACTGCGCGGAGGTCTGCTGGACATGTCGAGTGGCGGAGACACATACTTCGTAGAAGCATCTCAGGCCAGGTCCAGAACGAGGCGCTCCTGTTCGAGGTAAGCCTGGTTGCGGCGTGCCAGCTCGTCGAAATCCACTTCATGAGCGTCGAACTCCGGCCCGTCGACGCAGGCGAAGCGCACTTTTCCTCCCACTGCCACCCGGCATCCCCCGCACATCCCCGTGCCGTCCACCATGATCGGGTTGAGGCTGGCAAAGGTAGGAACACCCCACTCGCGGGTCAATGCTGCCGCGGCGCGCATCATGGGAATCGGGCCGATCACGTGCGCCACGGCCGGTGCGTCTGGATGCCGGCGTCTCCACGCCCGCATCAAATCGACCACGGTGCCACGGAATTCGCCTGAACCGTCATCGGTAGACCAGAATACTTCGTCGGCCGTGGAGCGCAGTTCCCGATCGAGAATCATGTGGCCTGTAGAACGGGCGCCGCATAAAGCCGTTACGTGGTTGCCAGCTTTCCGAAATGCACGGGCAACCGGAAGCACCTCCGCCGCACCCACGCCACCGGCCACGCACCAGACCTGGCCGAAGCGGCTTACCGTAGCCGGACGGCCCAGCGGCCCTAACAGCCCCGCGATGCGGTTGCCCGTTTCCAGCGAAACCATCTGCCGGGAGGTCTTCCCAACCTCCTGTACCACCAGAATGATAGTTCCTCGGTTCGCGTCACCGCCGACGATCGTCAGCGGCATGCGTTCGCTGGCGGCGGTGGGACGAACGATGACGAATTGCCCAGCCTTCCAGTGGTGGGCGATCTCCGGGGCTTCCACTTCGAGCCAGGCGATTTCCGGGGCCAGCCAGCGCCGGGCTACGATCCGGTTAGGCGCTACCGCGACGGTACGCGGCGTTCCGGCGCCGTGCCCCTCCGCGGCCAGTGCGCGATCGATGGCGTCCGCGGCGGCGCGACCATCCCGCATGGCCAGAATGACGGTCGATCCGCCGCGCACCACATCCCCGCCCGCGAAAACCCTCGTCATGCTGGTTTGGCCGCATTCGTCGATTGCGATCTTTCCGCGGCTGGTGAGCAGTTGCGGAGTGGCCCGTTGTACCGTGGGATTGGTGCTTTGCCCGATGGCCATCACCACGGTATCCACCGCCAGACGATACTCCGAACCGGGGATGGGCGCTGGCGTGGGTCGTCCCGATTCATCCGGCTCACCCAACTGCATGCGGATGCACTCCATCTCGCGCACTGTGGCGTGGTCATCGCCGATCAGCCCCACCGGGGCGGCCAGAAACTCGAAGCGCACCCCTTCTTCCTCGGCGTGCGCGATCTCTTCCAGGCGCGCCCGCAGTTCCGCGCGCCCGCGGCGAAACTGGATGGTCGTCTGGCTGCCCAGGCGCCTGGCCCAGCGGGCCGCATCCATGGCCGAGTTGCCACCGCCCACGACCACGGTGCGCGCGCCCACTCGCACCGGAGTGCCGCTCCGGGGAAATTCATACGCCCGCATCAGGTTGATGCGCGTGAGGAATTCATTGGCCGTGTAGACCCCGACAAGATTCTCACCCGGAATGCCCATCAGGTGGGGAAGTCCGGCCCCGGTGCCTAAGAATATGGCGGCAAAGCCCTCCTCGAATAGTTCTGCAATGGTGGCGGTCCGGCCCACACTAAAGTCCGTACGAAACTCGACCCCTAGCTCCCGTAGGCGATCGATCTCCTGGCGCAGGATTTCGCGCGGCAGCCGGAACGGAGGAATGCCGTAAGCGAGGACCCCGCCCAGCTCGTGCAGCGCCTCGAAGACTGTGATGCGGTAACCTTTCCGCACCAGGTCGTAGGCAGCGATCAGAGAGGCCGGACCGCTACCCACCAGCGCCACTCGCACCCCGTTCGGCGCAGCCATAGCCGGCGTGGTGGTTTCGCCGGACTGCCGGTGCCAGTCGGCCGCGAAGCGCTCGAGTGACCCGACCGCCACTGCCTCGAGTTTCGTCTTCGGGCTGCCCAGCAGGCACACCTTTTCGCAATAGAGCTCGTGCTGGCATACGCGGCCGCAGATACCGGGGAATGGGTTCTGCTCGCTGATTGTTTCAAACGCGCCGCCGAAGTCGCCACTCACCATCCGGGCCACGAAGCTCTTGATATCGATGTGCAGCGGGCAGGCGTCAATGCATTTCGGATCCTTACAGTTCAGGCACCGGAGCATTTCCATCCGCGCCTGGTCTTCCGTCAACCCGAGTGCCACTTCCCGGCACGTAGTACTCCGGACTTCGGCGTCCAGCAGCGGTAATTTCTGGCGTGGAAGCTTCGGGTCCCTCCGCGGCCGGGGCGCCGCAGGGGATTCGGCCGGGCAGTGCAGGTTGGCTTTGGGTTCCATGCGCTTTCCTCAGCCGGAGCCTGAGCGCGAACACTCATCGCGGCAGCAGTTCAGCTCTTTTTGGAAGTAACGGCGGCAAATGCGGCGACTTGCTGTTCCACCTTCTCGCTTCCGCAGTGCGGGCATTTCAATCGGATCGTGTTCAGGTCGGAAATGTGAAGAATTTCAGTAAACTCCTCTTCGCAATCCAAACAGAGATACACATAGTGAGGCATCTTGGATTCCCTTTCAACTTTCTTGCTCCACCTTTATTTTAGCCCTGGAGCACGCCAAAACGGACTCCGACATCTGCAAGCTCGGGGCCGATTGTCACACGGTGGCAAAACGCGTCCGGACCGATTCCAGATTGAGGCTTCCGTTTCGGCCGCCAGATGTTCCACAACAAGAAAGTCGATTCCGCCACCTTCGCGAAGTCCGTCGAATTGTGGGGCAAGCGCGGCACGATGGACATGGTGGCCGTCATGAGCACCTACGCGGTGAGCGGCTATTTTGTCATCGCTGTCGACGAGCGCTCTCCCGAAGGCAAACCCGAACTTCCGACGGTAAAGTAACTTCCTCCGGCAAATTTGCTCTCGCGCGTCACTGCGCGGGTAGGCGCCGAAGTATTCGGCGGGCAGCCAGCGGAAGCCGGTGTGCCAAGCGTGGCGCTGCGGTCTTGCCAGCGGCGAACAGGCACCGCCGACCTTACCGCCATTTAAGGAGGCGCCGGCGGCTTGGTTCGCATCTTCAGGATGGTGGCGCCGAAGCCGGCGACCCAGCACGTCGGTCAACCGCCAAACAACAACAGTGCGCCGGCGGCCGGAAGAAGCGTCCACCAGCCTAACTGAGGCGAATACTTGAGGACCAGAGCGAGCAGCCCGAACCCGAGCAGGCCTCTCACGAGGTGAATCTTCAGATTGGGGCTTCCGAACATCCTTCCTATTGTACTGCCGGCAAATTTACCGGCATATTATCGGCGCCGCCGGCGGGCACCGAATTGACCCCACCCCACAACGTCGCAGTGGCCAATTTCGCGCCGTCCGCAAGGGAGCGCAGCTTGGCCCAGGCGATTTGCGGATGCGTGCGGCCTCCGAAGCCACAATCCGCTCCGGCGATCACATTCTCCTTGCCGAGCAACGCGGTGAATCTTTGAATGCGCTGCGATACCAGTTCCGGGTGTTCCACAACATCTGTCGAATGCGTGATCACGCCGGGAATGAGAATCTTGCCCTCAGGCAGTTGGACCGTTTCCCAGACAGCGTATTCGTGCTCGTGCCGCGCGTTGGCTGCTTCAATCAAGTAGGCCTGCGCCTTCACGGAGAGCAAAATATCCACCAGGTGCTTCAGTTCCAGATCGTAGGCGTGTGGACCGTGCCAGCTACCCCAACAGAGGTGATAGCGCACGCGGTCCTCGGGGATGCCGCGCAAGGCATGGTTCAGCGCCTCCACGCGCACGCGACAGTGGCGTAGGAAGGCCTCCAGGCCCATGCCGATTCCGATGCGGTCCCAGAGCGCGGGCAGCCAGGCGTCATCGATTTGCAGGATCATGCCCGCGTTCACAATGGCGTTGTACTCCTCGCGCAGGGCGTCCGCCAGAGCGTAGACGAAATCTCCGTCCTTCGAGTAATATTCGTTGGAGCGATAGACTTCCAGGCTCGCAGGAGCGGTGCTCGTGAGGAACAGTTCGTTTCCGGAACCGGCAACTGTCTTGAGCAAATCAATTTCACGCCGCAGAACCGCGTGGCCGGTGTACGTGATGGGGCCCGTACAAATCCAGTGTTGCCGAACCTTTTTGATCTGATCGCCAGGCTCAAAGAAGAGTGTGCCGCGTTCGGTGGCCCACTTGTAGAAGTGCGCAAACTCCTCACGATCCTTGCCGAGCGTTACGATCGGTGGTCCCTTGCGCTCGCCCGCCGTGAATCCGCCGAAGCGATCATCGGTGAAGGACAGCCAGTCGCCGCCTTTGGTGGACTCGCCTTCGTTGATGATGTCCAGGCCGGTCTGGCGCTGCCACTCGACGAGTTGCCGTACGGCGGCCTCTCCGGTCCGGCCCTCGGGTGCCGGCAAACTGCCTACGTGCGTAGTCAGAATTTTGTGGGTGCTTTGCTGCATTTGTCGATTATACGGGAGTAGGACTCCCATCAAGGCGGGAAACGGGAGTTCAAAAAGCTACACTGCGTATCGCCGACCCGGGAGGAAAGATTATGGTTCACCGGGCACTGGTCCGAACTCCGGTGGCGGTTTTCGATGCCGGGTTGCTGCTTCGAAAGCCGAGGCGATTCGGAATAGCATCGCTTCGTCAAATGGACGCGCAATGAAGTCGACGCCAACAGGCAAGTTAGCTTTGAGGGGGCCGACTAGGCGCGTGCCGTCATTCCCATCGCGCACGCGATCCCAGATCTCTGTCGTAAAGCCAGCAGGTATGGTGATGGCCGGGAAACCCTGCTGCCCGATGAGCGACCATCCGATCGGAGAACGGCCATTGGCGTTTGGTTCGCGCGGCGCCGTGAGCTTTCGTGGCGGGACGGTAGACATCGGGGAGACTAGCGCGTCCAGCCGCTGTTCCTGCAGGCACTGCAGCAAGAGATTTTGAAGGGCGAACCGGGTCTGCAGCCGTACTGATGTGTCCAGCACAGTGGCCCGCTCGGCAGCTTGCCTTGCCTGTTTGCGATCCGGGAAGTTAGGATCCTCATAAAACCTTGCCTTCGAGATCAGGTCCGCGCTGGTTTTGATGTTGGCGTCTCCACGTTCCCGTAGATACCTGTTCATCATGTATTTACCTTCGCCCTCAGCAGCGGGGGTGTTGAGGCTGCGGAGCGAGAGAGTTTGCGGCACTCGCGCTGGAGCCGCGTGCAGATCCAGAAGTGTCGACAGTTGATCTGATTGAGGCCGACCGGCGGCATCGACCGGAAACATGTCCCGATACTGACGCGTAAACGCGCTATTTAACAGTTCCGGCGCATCACGCGCGATGCAGCCTTCAAACAACGCGCCTTCTGGACCCGGATCGACGATCGTCGCACCCAGTTTGCGAAGGTCGTCGATGGCGCGATCGACGATGTCAATACTTTCCTCGTCGGCCTTGGAGAAAAGCTTCTTGGCCATGTACTCACGAATCACGCCGATGCGGAGGCCATCGAGACGCCGCGCTGCCGCGGCGATGCCGTAGGGTTGTGCGGGGTTCCGTCCGATACTGAATGCCGTCAATTCGTCCCTGGGATCGTAGCCGGCGATCACGTCGAGTATTCTTGCCGCATCTTGTACGTTACGGCAGAGCGGCCCGGTCCGCATGCTCAGTCCTGCGCCCATCATTCCTTTCCGGCTGACGAGTTCTTCCGTTGGTGCCAGCCCAACCAGGCTGTTGACAGATGCCGGCCATCGGATCGACACGACTGTTTCCTCGCCAATCGCACAGGTCACCAGGTTGGCTGCGACTGAGGCCGCTGAGCCGGCGCTCGACATGCCGGGCTCGCGCTCGGTATCGTATGGGTTGCAGAAAGTCCCCCCAAAGGAACTCCGCGCGCCGTCCGTTGCATATTCCGCCAGGTTTGCCTTCGCCAGAATAATCGCTCCTGCCTCCCGCAGTCGCTTGACGAACGTGGCATCCTCCGGAGGGCGGTCGTTCGCGTACTGTACGTCGGCGCCGGACGTTGTGCGCATGTCGAAGGTGTCGTACTGATCCTTGATCGCTATGACGACTCCGTGCAGCGGCCCAACCAGCCTGCTGGTCCGTTTGAATTGCCGATCCTGAGCCGACGCGGCCTCCAGCGCATCCGGCATGTTCGGATTGTTATCATCCATGTCCGTCAGGCTGCGCGCCTTGCGTTCATCGAAGCCCCATTCCTTACGGGTAGCCGGCCGCAGGTTGAGAGTTGAAAGCGCGTTGACCTGCCTGGCGTGCGGGATGGTGGTGATCGGACCAAGAATCCCCATCGGCTCGCTTACGCATGTGTTGTTATAGGCCTTGATCCGCTTTAAGTACAGTTCTACGAGACCCACACTCGTGATCTTTTTAGCCAGGATCGCCCGTTGAATATCGGCAATGCTGGCCTCCTGTAGATGAAACCTCGCTGGAGATCGCTGTTGTGCGCCAACGGTAGTGCTCGCAGCGATAAGAGCCGCCAGAACCCTGACACTCCTCCGAATGTTAGGACAAAGAGTTTCGAACATTGTGTTGCTGAATCCCCCTACACGGACTTTAATGCGGGACGCTTGGTGTGCCACTCCGTCGCCTGCTCATAGGCGCGCGCCAGTGCCAACATGGTCGACTCGGCAAATGGCGCGGCGCTGATCTGAAGACCGATGGGCAATCCGGAACTGGTGAATCCGCATGGAACCGTAATCGCAGGAAGCCCATAAACATCAAAGGCGCCCACGCTATTGAGTCCTGCTCCGCCGGCATTGCGGGTAGCATTTCCCGTCGCAGCGGGATTCGGAGGAAGAGGTGCCGGCGAATTCAACGCGGTCGTTATCGTTCCGGGCGGCGTCTTCATCGTGGGCGTAATCAGTAGATCCACCTGGAGAAAGACTTTCTTAATCTCTCTTCGGACCAGATCCACCTGCCGCCGAGCCTCTGCATAGACGTCCGGCTTGATTTCATTCGATCGGATCATCTGGGTGCGCGTTGCGGTCTGATACTTCTCCGGTGATTCCGTCAGCCATTTTGCGTGGTACGCGTAGGTCTCGGGCCCCCAAATCGTCGCGGCATTCACCGCGACCGGAAGTTGCACGTCTGCCACGCCGGCCGTGAGCTTGCGGAGTACCTCGATCGCCGAATCCACAGCTTTGGCATATTCTGGATCAAGACCCTCGAAGAAATTCGTGCGGGGCAGACCCAGGCGGAGTTTCGCCACCTGCATCTTGAACGCGCGCGTGTAATCCGGGACCGGCACCTCGACCGTCGTAGGATCCAACTCGTCAAAACCGGCGATCACCCCCAGCATCAGCGTTGCGTCTTCAACGGTTTTACAGATCGGGCCGACGTGGTCGAGCGTCCACGCCATCGGGATGACTCCGCGGTTGCTGACGCGTCCGTATGTGGGCATTAAGCCCACCGTGCCGCAATGAGAACTAGGGATGCGGATCGAGCCACCTGTGTCCGTGCCGAGCGTGCCAAAACACAAATCGGCAGCAATGGCTGCCGCAGAACCACCCGATGAGCCTCCAGAAATCCGGTCCAGCGCCCATGGATTATGGACCGGCCCAAAATAGGTGACTGCGGACGTCGGCCCGTAGGCGAACTCATGCATGTTCAGCTTGCCCAGGATAATGGCGCCGGCGTTTTTCAGTTTTCGAACTACTTCCGCATCTTCCGTGGGAACGCGGTCTTTGAATAGTTCGCTGGCCCCCGTCGTGCGGATGCCGGCTGTGTCGATGTTGTCCTTCAAAGCGATCGGGATGCCGTGGAGCGGCCCCCGCCATTTGCCTCGCCGTTGTTCCGCCTCCATCTCGTGGGCGGTCGCGAGAGCAGACTCGCCGGTAACCGTGATGAACGCATTCACCGCGGGGTTGTATTTTTCGATTCGTTTCAGACAAGCCCGGGTGAGATCCACGGGCGATGCAGCCTTGCTACGCAGCAGCTCGGATGCTTTTCTCAGCGTCAGCGCCGTGAGATCCTGCGTTTCACCGAAGGCAGGTGCTAGAGCCCATGCGGCTGCAATGCCGGTGGTGAGAAAGTTTCGACGCGAAACAAAATGGTCCATTTGCTTACCTCAGACGCTGCCGGCTTGCTTCACACTTGCAACGTTCCGACAACCAGGCAGCGGTTACCTTGATGGCCACGTCGCGATTCAAAAGTGAATTGTGTTTGCGGTACACCTCTCCCATGCGAACCTTCCCGAGCAGCGAGAGCACTTCGTAGTGACCAAGCTTGTCGCCTGCCAATAGTGGCATACAGTGAATTTACATCAGTTTAGTCGATCAGAAAGCGGTTAGCGCCGTTACCGTTTTTCCGCGAGCGACTCGATCCAGCACCATCTCGACGTGATCAAGACGGCCAACCACGTGATCAATCGGGGTCCGAGGACGGCCGAATACCACCATCCAAGCGGCGGACATCCACCGGAGCCACCACACGCCTTATCGAGTTCCTTCATAATTTTCAGAGATTTGGACTTTGGTATGGAGCTTGCCTTAGCTGCCGAAGTAGGGAGGATTTGAGGGATGAAAAAGCTAATGCTGGCTACGATGCTCCTGACCGGAGGCTCTGTATTTGCAGCGCCGCAAGTCCTCATGGGGAATGATCGGTAGCTTGTCGAATGCCGACTCCATCGGTCCTCAAATTACGGGACCATTGTAGCGTGGGTTGTGGATTTCAGTTCGCTTGCGATTCGTTTCTTACGGGAACATCCCCCTCCAATTCAAAATCGGCACCGAGGTGAACGGCCCGACCGGATTGAAGATTGAAGCGAAGTCCTAAGCCGGCTAAAAAGCTGGTGTCCGCCTGCACGTAGATCGTCCCAAACTTGCCTGCAACTGAGGGATAATTACCCGGTGTTGAAAACGCGGTGTGGTTGCCCGCGGCCAAGGTCAACACATCTCGAAACATCACTGGCCCCATACTGTCGAGGAAGGTGAGCATAACGTGATTTGTGAGAGTGCCGGTGTTTACCAACGCCATCGCTAAGCCACCAAGCAGAGGAGATATGCTACGATGCCCGCCGGAGGACCCCATGGCCACGGACGACTTTTGCAAGGCCCTCAATCGACGGCGCCAGATTGCCATAACCGTCACGGGCGGGCGGACTGGTCGCCCGATAACGATGCCCGTCTGGTTCGTATCGGACGACCGCGCACTCTGGCTCCTGCCTGTGTACGGCTCCAAAACCCAGTGGTTTCGAAATCTTCAGAAAAAGCGCGCCATCGCCGTGCAGGCCGGATCACATCGCAAAGACCTCCAAGCAAGACTGCTCAAAAGCGCGGAAGCCGTGAGCACCGTGGTTCAGCAGTTTCGCGAAAAGTACAGGCCCGAAGAAATCAAACGATGGTACAAGGGACTCGATGTCGCGGTGCAGATTCCGCTGCCCGGTACTGCTGATTCCAAGCGTTAGGAACTGCATTGGTCGGATGCTCCGTCAGGGTGCAGGAACCGCGACCGCCGTCTGATAGCTTAACGTTTCCACCCAGTTTCCACCTCGCTTCACCCACACCCGCGTCACACGCAGTGGATTCCCGCGGTCGGGCTTATGGTCGGATACCATCAGGACGGCGTCTCCAAAAGGGAATATGCGCGCCGAGACGAGGGGAGTGGGTGCGACGCCGGCATCCTTCGACCGGTCGAACTCTTCCATGCGGCTGCGCTTGCTCTGTAGCCTGTCGCTATTGGAGCTGGCGGCCACGAATTCATCGGCCACCATCGGTCCGAACGCCGCCGAATTGCGCGCGTGGGCGGCGGTTTCGAGCCTCGAATACGCAAGGGCCACTTGGCGCTCGGTGTCATTTTTCGGCACGAAGGGGATGCCCTTGCACGGGTTCTCGCAATCCTTCCCTGCACCGGGGGTGAAGGTGGGAGGTGTGTCGCGCGACATCACTTCCTGGTAAATGATCAGCTTCCACCCGTCCGAGCGTTTTACCCACACGCGCAGGACGTGGGCTCTTCCCAAGTTCTCCTGGATGTCGCCCAGATTCCCATACGCGTATGTCCTGGTTCCAGCATCTTTGCCATTCGGTGTGATGAGCGGCTTTGGGATTTCCCGCACTACCTGCGTCCTCGATTGCACTTTGCCACCTGCATCTGTCCATGTAAAGTCGGCGTCCAGGAGCTTCTCAACACCAGCCGTACCTCCGTGGGCGACCGCTTGGACAAATGATATGTCGGCGCTCGCAAGGCCAAGCAACGCTACTGGGTCCGGGTTGTAGAGATCGGGATCTTGGCCCAACCCCGGTGGCGCTGTCGCAGCGATCAGGATGATCGCGATAGGCACACCGAGACTGCCCATCCCTATCCGTCTTGGTCCGCCCATGGGAGAAATTATAGACTACGAATGATCCCGCTGCCGGCGACCGCTAGAACCGCTTATTCGTCCAATCGCGGATGTAATCGAAGAGGTTCTTGACGGTATTGGAATACTGTCCCTTCGTCTTCTCGCAAGCGGTGCAGGGTCCAAAGCCATGCACCGCACCCTCGATGACGAGGTAATCCTTGTCCCTGCTCGCCGATTTCTCGAAAATGATCTCGTCGTCGCGAATGAACTCATACCCGCCCATCGCCGCGATCATGATCGGCACCGAGATTGATTGCACAGCGCAAGTCGTGGAATTGTTGCTGGAACAGTAATCGATGCCATCACGGGAATTGGTAGCCCGTGTTGCGTTCGCGCTGAGGAACGACTTGAGCGTGAAAACCTTCGTGCCGGTATCGAAAGCGCGGTTCGTCACGGCCGTCTCTGGCTGTGGGACAGCAACGCTATGGACAATCTGCGTCTTGACAGTGCCGTCGTTCATCAGCAACTTTTCGGGGCGCATCGTGCTCATAAAGTCGGCGATTGAAGGATCGAGAGCCGCTAGCGCCGCGCCACCACCGGGGCCAGCGCCGGGATTACCCGCTGACGGAATGGTTAGGATGTCATCGTCCGGATACGGGTATTCGCCGTTCTTAATGCGCCCTTGCGCCGAAAGGGCCGAATCGATGAGTTCGTTCATACGCTTGGCCTGCGCGTTGAAATAGCGGTCCTCGAACTCCTTTGAATAATGCGAGGGGCCGTTCCGGTTGTAGCCATTCCGGGAATCGAAGGGATCGAGGGTGGAATCGACTACGCGCCTACCACTTTCGATCTTTACTGACGGATTGAGGCTGCGTAGGACCTGCACCGGGTTCCCGGCGTGCGCATCGGCGAAGACGATTCCATCGGCAGGCTTGAGCCCGTTCAAATCGCCGCCGCTCTTCACCAGTCGTTCCGGTGCCTGGCAGTAAGCCTGCCCCTTCTCCGCAACGGCCTGATAGAAGCTCATCAGGGGTCCGCCCCCGCTATGGCCGAAGAGAATCACCTTCGTGATACCCGGTTGACTGCGCGCGAAATCGACTGCTGTCTTAACGTCCAACGGCAGTTCTTCCCACCTTACGGATGCCTCGTTATTTTGAAATCGGGTGTTGAAGCAAAGAGCGAGGAAGCCGCGCGCTGACAATTCACGGCAGCCTATATGATTCAGATAATCCGCCGTACGATGGGCGATAAGGAAGGCCACGTGCGGGGCCGGTCCGCTGTCGGGTTTGTAGAGCACCGCACTGACGCGCCCAAGCCGTACATATTCCGGGTGGCTTTGGGCAAGACAGGCGTTGCAAATAGCCGTTAGGCCCGCGATAACTGCCGCGATCCGCATCCATCGTGTCCATCCCATGTGAGGCCCTCCTGCCGTCCTTTCCGCGGTCCCTATGGTCTTAGCTCCAAGTATATCGGGGGCGACGATCCCGGCGATCATCCCGCCATGCATCTACATCGGGGACCACGCAAGGAAACACAACGCCGAAGAGTTGTGACAACCTGACAGTTTTGAGGGCAGTTTCTAGGAAAGCCCATATAGCACGCCTCAGCCGTGGCTCTCGGTTCGCGTGACAGATCCTAGCCAAGCAAGGACGCCGGGGCCGATGGTGATTTCGATGATAGCCGGCTCGATACTATCTACGACCCACCCATCCTCGAAACTGGCTCGAATATCGGCTTGTGTCACCCGACGTGGACCAGTATCGCCTGGCTGGCGTTCGCTGAAGCACAGCATGAAATACCGGCCGCCGGACGGAAGCACTGGCGCCAGATTTTGCACGAATATGGGCCTCTCTTCGTCGCTGAACACGTGAAAGGGGCCGCAGTCGAGCACGGTAACTGAACGGTCTGGAACGCGGATGTTGCGTCACACTGAAATCGTAGCGGCAAGCGTATCGAGGGGACGGCTGGCCTTCGGAGTGGTCTCGATTCTCGTGCGGCTTTATAAGGCCGCGCGCCGGGAGCAGTCGATATCGACGCGCTGATCGGCTTATTTTCCTACCACCAGAACCGAAAAAGAGTCCGGCACCATCTTCCCACCATAACCGGCTACTCCCGCTTTTGGAGGGCCGGTTGGAGGGAGAAAATCCGCCGCCAGCAGCAGTATGCGATCTGTCCTGCTGTCCCACACCATTTGTTTGGCGCTCTCCTTCGTCCGTAGTGTCTGCTCGACAACAAACTGTGTGGGGCTTTTTTCCTTGATAATGGTAAGGGTCCCCTCGTTCTGCGCGCTGTACGTTTCCATCGTTTTCGGATTGAACACCGCAGAATCCACACCGGCGCCGAGGGGCAAGGCAGCGAGAACCGTTCCGTCCCGGGCCTTGAGCATCACCATCATCTGCGGCTGACGGCAGCCGGCGAAAAGTATCTGATTTTTCACGTCAATCGCCAGCCCGGAGCACCTGCCACCCTTGCCTCCCAGAGAATAGTGTGCCAATACAGTCATCGTCTTCGCGTCGATGGCAGCGACATTATCCGTAGGCTCTCTGATATCAACATACACGCGGCCTTTGCCATCGGTGACGGCCTGCTCCGGCATCCCTTCAAGGTCGATTGTTCCGAGGACGGAGCCGTCCACGGCGTTGATAACTGTCGCATTGGGAGCCGCATGGCTGAAAATAAAAACACGTTCGGTGAAGGGATCGAACAGAATGGCATCCGGGCCGCCTTGGACGTCAATCGTCTTGATCGTCTTAAGCGTCTTGGCGTCCCACATTACGACAGGCTTGCTGGTGGCGAAGCCGTTCCCCGATTTGGGATCAATTACGACACCATTTGCGGCCGCATCTGCGATTACGCCGGCTGGTTCCAACGTGTCCAGATTGAAAACGGTGATTCGGCCAGGATTCTTGCGCGGAATATACAACCGGCGGCCGGGGACGTCAGCAAAAGCAGTGTCAAATGTGCCCTCGCCACCAATCTTCATCGTTTTTAGAAGCCGGTATGCACCTTCGGTTGGGGTGATTTGAGCTAGGCCGAAAAAAAATATTGTTCCTGCGATAAACGCGAATCCTCGCATGGAAGATTCCTCCTTCTATCTCGGCGATCTCCACTTGGTTCAGCCTAAGGTAGTCTACACCCAACCACCTCGCAAACTGAAGGACACCTTCGAAGAACGCCTCCGGCAACTCATCGAGTCGCGCTCGGACGCGTCAGTATCGGCGTATGAGTATGGCGAGGTCGCAAAGCCCGCGCCGCGCCCCAACACATTCGTCTGTTTAGACGGGCATCTTGCGTTTCGTGAATTCGCGTCCGATGATAGCGGCGGACTCCGGAGCTTCATGCACCATCGCGCCCTGCTGGATCATCGCGACGATGTTGGTCGCGTTTGAGCCCTGCAGGAATTTGACGTTATGCTTCTTGCACGAGTCGAGTACAGCCTGCCGCACCTTCGCCATTTCCCCTCGGGGTTCTGCAACGTCGGGGGAAGACGTCGCTGGACGCGCTCCAGGCTGCATACCCGCCAAGCCATAAAGCCAGTAGGAGTGATCGCCCGGGCCGTATTCGGCGAAGGCCACGCCCGGCACACTTATCGTGGCGTCACAGTTGGGGTCGGCAAAGGTGTCCTCGATCTTGACGCCGAAGATCAGTTCGCCGTTCGGATTCAGTGGCCAGAGATCAGCCTTGGCGCAGTATTCGGCCCCGCCCATTCCCCAGATCTGGGCGGCGAACCCGGCGCTTGAGCCGCGTAGACCGCGCCGCGCCACTTTCGGCGTGGGATAGTCGAGAAACGGATACCGGCAGCCTTCCTGTGCCAGTACCTCGATCGCCTTGGGATCACGGGCATGGCAGATATGGACGCCATGGACGCCGGCATCGAGGAACTGAGTCATGACCCAGGTATTAGCGCGAGCGTAGGTCTCGTCCAGGCCGATGATGCCCGAAGTTACAAAGACGCATGGTGTGGAATGGCCACTGCGTGTAGGCCCGCCATCCCTAACGCCGCGCATGAATTCGCGCAGTTGCGTGAAATCCATGGCTCCATGCTCGAAATCCACCGTGACGGCATCAGCGTAAGTGCGAGCCATTCGCACGCCCTGGGCATAGGGGTCGACTCCAGGACCAAGTCCCGCGCCGGTATAGTATATCGGCTGGTTATCTTCCCACAACTCGATCACTTTGTTGAGGCGGCGCGGCTTGTAATTATAGTCAACGCTCGAAGGTTGCACACCGCTGGAAACAGGGGCAGGACCGCCGCGTCCTCCCGCCCCACTGCGCCCCGCCGCGGCTGGTTGTGTAGCGCCCCTTCCTCCTCTTTCCTGCCCCAACACTGTTCCAGCCGCCGCCAGACCGCCGACCGCCTTCAGGAAGTCCCTTTTTCTGATGTCCATGCGTAGTCTCCCTCTCTTCGTGTTTTCGGCCTTTAGCCGAAATGGAGCCAACGAGATAACCTATCACCTTTTGGTGTCGGACGATATGCCCCAATGTCGCGCGTAGCGCCGCCCGTAATCCGTCGATAAGCGAGCGTCGCCCAGGCTTTGCGATGCAAAGTGGCGTTAGCCGATCAAAGTCGTTATCAGAAAAGGATTCCGGACCCTTGGCGTCGATTACCGACCTCGCAAGAAGGGATCTGGCACGCCTTTTGCCCGTCCATGTGACCGCTCGGAACACACTTCTTCCTTGAATCCGGCTGATGGATTTCGTTGATTTCTGTGGGGCGCCGTCAAACTCGCCGGCAGGGGCATCAGTTCCAGCCAGCGGCTCCAGCCTTCACCGGTGATGCGGCACACCACGCGACGTGCATGGTGGACAATCCGGCCGGCCGTATTGAAAATTAGAAACCGCAGCCGCTTCGGCCGCGCCGTCGAGTATTCTACCGGCAGCACCATCCGTTTCAGAGCGGTCATCACGTTGTGCGTGAGGATCGACATTCGTCGACTGTGCTGTGTTCTTACTGGATGCCGATCATCATTTGTGACCGGTCGTTGCCGGACGGCAACTGGAAGGATATCTTGAGTTTGACGGCGCCAATGCAAGAGCCACCCAGAGTGATCGTGATGTCGGAAGCGGTCAACGATTCTTGGTCCGCCGAAGTGTTGGGTATGCGCGGATATGGCGTCCTCCCCAAGCCTTTAAATGAAGGCGAGGTCACGCGCGTGCTCGTAGCGGCCTGTCCAGGCGGGCGGTCCCTCTGGGCCGGCACGCGCATCGAAGTGAACGCCGCCTTGTGTACGACACCCTTGGTACAAAGCGACTGTTGCACCTTACTGCACAAATCTTCCGCTTCAAAGGGCTTTTGCAGAAAGGCTGCGCTTGCTGGAAGTCGCCTGTGCGCGCTGAGTTCCTGAGAGTGCCATCAGAAATGTACAAAACCCGTAATTCCGGGTACCGGGCATGGAGGCCGTGGGCCACTTCGATCCCATTGGTTGTGGACAGCACCGCTTCTACCACCAGGAGGTCAATGGGTCCGGAATGGTGTTTCACAATGTGGTCGACATCTGTGGTCGTGCCTGCTTCCATGACCGTGTAACCCTTCAGGCGCAGAACCTCACCGAACACTGTCCGAGACGCACGGTGATCATCGACAAATAGAATCGTGTTCACACGGCCCTCCCTACGCCGCGATCTTGCCGGGTTCGCGTCGTCCGCCTGCCATCTCCAAGACCCGGGACATGGAGGTGATGATATCAACGGGCAACGGGAAGACGATGGTGGTGTTCTTTTCCGTCCCGATTTCGACCAGCGTCTGTAGGTAGCGCAACTGAATCGCGGCCGGCTGGTGCTGCAACACCTCCGCCGCCATGGAGAGTTTCTCGGCCGCTATGTACTCTCCCTCGGCATGAATAATCTTGGCTCGCCGTTCCCGTTCGGCCTCCGCCTGGCGGGCGATGACGCGGATCATCTGCTCGGCGAGGTCCACCTGTTTCACTTCCACCAGAACCACCTTCACACCCCAGGCCGAAGTCTGGCGATCGATGATCGACTGGAGGCGCAAGTTCAGCTTGAGAGCGAGAGCGATCGCGCCTTCTTCGGCGAGGTGCGGCGGGTGTTGACATTGGCGAGGGCTACAATTAAAAAGGAAACTAAAATCTGAAATGAACGCGAAGCAAAACTGGTTGGCCGCGGATGGCCTCATTGCACTCGCACTGCTGTTTGGTGCCCTCCTCCTCTTGCTGACATTCAGCTCAGCGCGATTGCCATAGCTACCAGTCGGTAGACCGCCCCGGGGTACTTAACGGATTCACCGGGTTGAGCGCCATTTATGAACGTTGACAAAGTAATCGAAGAATTGAACGCCGAAATCGAGAGGCTCAAAGCGGCCATCGTCTGTCTTGAGCCGCTTCGTGGTTCTTCGGTAGCTACGGCCCCGGCTCGGCGCCGCGGAAGAAAGTCGATGAATGCCAAGGAACGACAGGAAGTTTCGGCGCGAATAACGGCAGACCCGCGTCATCTGGCGATATACAGAGCGACCAGCGGCACCAAGTTGAAAAGTATGATGCCCAGCTTGTACAGCACGATTCCGGCAAAGTTGATGGTGTCAAATCGCTCCGTCGTCAAACCGAACCACCTGCCCCAAAACCGATACAGCCACGCGTGCGGCAACGCACACAGCAGAAACCAGATCAACAGCACTGCATAGTTGATAACCGTGCACCACAGGAGGGCGCTACGGGCCATTTCGATGCTCATCAGTGATCTCCTTTCAGTCGTTCCGCGGCTAGGTCCAGCCGTGGGTTACGGAGAATTCCTGTGCCGAGACCGAGGATACCTCACGTTAGGGCAGAGCGAGGAGTGGTGCCTCCCCGAGCATTCGTCAGGACTCCGCCGACACGAATGGGGTGAACGCGGCTGCGGTGGTGGGCGGGTAGCGCGCGGTTCTGCCCCGTCCCGCGCCTCGCGACCAGAACCCGCTCCAGCGCGCCCGAGGCGCGGGGCTTCGAAGTGGGTCGCCGCGTCGACGGCGCCGCGCGGGTTACTGCGACCCGCACAGGAGTTGGCTGCGGAAGCGTGATTCGCGTAGAGCCCTTAGGGTTGAGATGCATGGCGCGGCGCCCGGGGCGCTCGGTAGACCGCGCCGGCAAGAACGCTGGGAGCGCGGCGGCGACAGACCAAGAACGGGCTCCAGTCGCGCCGGGCGCGGCACGACGAAGTGGTCGGGTCGGCCCTGCTGTTCTGGGAGATGAGGCTGGGCGACCCCGCCCGCCGGATGCTGGCCGAGTTTTCGGGGAGTAATCGTCAGAGCCATCGCTGAGTTCGGGCCGACTCGCGATTAGCGGCGGCGCGGGTTATGCGGCGCTTGGTCTCTGGACTTGCGCATAGAGTTGGCGGTAGGCTTTCCTCACTCCCAGTTGGGTGAAGAACGAGTCCTTTACGATATCGAGAGAAGGCCGGTTCCTGAAGGTTTTCATCGTTCGTTTGAGAATCCGCCTCGTGCTATAGCCTTCGGTCATGACTTCGGCGTTCCGGTCGAACATCTCTTGTTCGGACATCGTGGGATGCCGATACACGATAGGCCCGGTGCCGTAATCCTCCCACGCGCAATTTGGGAAGATCCGTCCCTGCTCCAGGTACTCTCGATAGATTTGACTGCCGGGCATGGGCGTGAGAGTAAAAATGAATGGCGTGATGTCACATTCGTCGCAGAACTCCAGGGTCCGGCGATACGTTTCGGCCGTGTCGTCGTCCCATCCGACGATGAAGAAGCCTCGCACCTCGATTCCCAGGCTCTGGATCGTGCGGATATTCTCCTTTACGTGCCGGATGTCGAAGCAATCGGGTGACGTGTAGTGCAGCTTCCTCCAGGCACCGGATTGTTTCTGGCCATGAGCCGATATGGACTCCAAACCTGCGGATATGCTGCACAAGCCGCTCTCGGCGGCGATTTCAAGTATTCTCCGGCCGTCCCTGTAATTCACTGCCGATAGTCCGCTAGCACCCGACCATCGGCGTTTCGGGCGCAGGCGAGCCAACTGGCCGTACAGATCGAGGTAGTATTGATTCTCCTCGGGTCGATCGACGATCTGCGGATGGCCGAATACGCTGTCATCAAAGTTGTAGTACCGCGGGCCGAGGCTGGAAACCTCGGCCACAACATGGTCAATGGGCCGATGTCGAATCTTAGCTCCGAAAATGTCAGTGACCGGGCAGAACCTGCAGTGGTTGGGGCAGCCGCGCGTGGTGAAAATGGAATCCATCATATACCGCCGCCGAGGCAGCAGATCCCGTCGCATCATCGAGGGCTTTTCCAGGGAGGGACGCTGCATGATGTGATGGACGGCGCCGCGCAGGTTCTGGACGGCATATGGCCCGCAGACGTAAAACTGCTTCAGGTCATTCCGTTCGAGGTCTTTGAGGATTTGCGGCCAGAGGTCCTCACCCTCCCCGATGGCAACCGCGGTTGCATGTCGCTTCGCCTCTTCAGGAAACGCAAAAAACGTGCGGCCCTCCCAGAATCACCTTCTTGCCACGCTGAAAAAAATTGTCGGCAATTTTGTACGCGATCGTAGCCAGTGGCGTGCGAACGGTGATGGCGGCGACATCGAAGTCGGATTCGTAATCGACCTGGTCGCCGAAGAACATGTCTACCAGAGAGACGTCGTGCTCGTCCGGTGTCAGGGACGCGAGCAAACACGGAGCCAGCGGCATGACGGATGCTGTGGCCTTCGCTGTTTCAAGGCTCCGTCCGGGAAAGACGATGGTGATCTTCATAGGCACCTCCTTGGCGGCAAGCCGCATGAAGTACCGACTCCAGGGTAGTCCCCATCCGATTGCTTTTCAACCCCGTACTTCGGGTGGCAGTTCCGGCCGCCGTATCTCTGGCCCGTGCTACCGGAATCCGCGGGCGATGTGGCCGGTCCCGAACCCCGATCCTAATGAATGCTTGTGAACCGGATCGCGCGCGTTCGGGCAGGAGCCGCGGGCCGGCGTCACGAAGGCGAGCGTTACACTCCCCAGCGTTCCCCCGCAGGCTCGCAGACCTTTGCCGTTCACCGTTCCCCGATGGAGCAGGGGCTAGAGATCCCGCATACGTGTCGATCAGCCTTCCATGTATTCCCGCGTCAGCCGTTTGCGGACTGCGCCGCGAGGCGCCATCAGCACTTGGTAGATGCTGCTATAGCCGTCTTCAAAGCTGAGGGAAGAGGCAGCCAGCCAAATGCGCCAGGCTCGGAAAGTGGCGTCATTCACTATTCGCAGGCACGCCCCCCGGTGCGCGGTTAGCCGTTGCTCCCAGAGACGGCAGGTGCGCGCGTAGTGGGGGCGCAGGTTTTCCACGTCCAGCACTTCGAAGCCGGCGTCTTCCGCCGTTCGAACCAGTTCGCCCAAATCAATCAGTTCAGCCCCAGGGAAGATCCGGCGTCGTACGAAGAGACCTGCGGCATCGTCACGAACGCTCCGGGGGCGAGCAATCGCATGGTTTAGGAACAAGCCGCCGGGGGCTAGTAGGCCAGCGATCTTTCGAAAGTACTCGGGTGCGCGGCGCCGGCCCACGTGCTCGAACATTCCCACGGAGGCGATCTTGTCAAACTTGCCGGAGAGGTCGCGGTAGTCCTGCTCCACGATGCGCACGCGCGGATGGCTCTGAGCCGAAGCGTGGTGGTACTGGGCATGGCTCAGCGTGCAGCCGGTGGCTTGTGCATCATAACGGCTGGCCACGTGCTCCACCAGGGCGCCCCATCCGCAACCGATATCCAAAAAGCGCTCTCCCGGCTGCACATTCAGCTTCCGGCAGATGTGATCGAGCTTGGCAACCTGGGCTTGCTCGAGTGTCATCTCCGGCGTACGGAAGTAAGCGCAGGAATAAACCATGCGCGGGTCGAGGAACAGACGATAAAACTCGTTCCCAAGATCGTAGTGGAATCGGATATTGGAGGCGGTTCGTGCTTTGCTCTGGACAACCGTTTCGAGCTTGGTCATGCAGCCGGCCAAGGCCGCGAGCAGTCGGCCACGGAGCTTGCCCTTCGGCTGCCAGCCCTTGAAGCGGATGGCGGCACAGAGGTCGCCGTCGACCTCGAATTCGCCGCGTACGTACGCCATGGCTGCCGAGTAGGCGTCGGTAGTAAGAATGCGGTCCAGCACGCCTTGGCTAGCCGCGCGCAAGAGGAACGCGGGTTCCTCACTTTTCGAGAAAACGGCCCGGCGGGGCTGAGCGGAGCCCTTCACCCCCGGCGAGCTGACTTCCATGGGCATGGGAGATCCCCTGATTTCAGTAGTAGACCATCACGCGCTGGTTTTCAACTACGATCAAGGCTGAAAAAATGACCACACCGGTGTGAGCGAAGGGTGATCGGGACGCCAGTAGAACTATGAAAATAAGGAAGATATGGTAGCGCTAACGGGAATCGAACCCGCTAACCGCCAGCTTGATTCAGTTCAGTTGAGTCTAAGTAGGTATGTTTTCAGTCCAGTTCATTTCGCCACCA
>Ga0209698_10001802_pt1 | contig 24617 bp, 22 predicted proteins | sample LitLauG_LLR_2012_FD_187203 | JGI IMG/M metagenome (GOLD analysis project Ga0209698, IMG submission 187203) | Freshwater sediment microbial communities from Pennsylvania, USA - Little Laurel Run_MetaG_LLR_2012 (SPAdes) (version 2) | ecosystem: Environmental > Aquatic > Freshwater > Creek >... | reverse complement strand
ATTCGGAACCCGTGCGGCAGCGCCTCGGAAAGGTGCGCACGCGGGATCAGGCGACGTTCCTCGCGATGGCCGCGGGAAAAATGCTCGCCGTGCGGGAGGTGGATGCGGCGAGGCACTGGCTGGACGAAGCCAACGCGCTCGACAGCCGCTCAATTGACGTGCTTGGCGGGCTTGCAAGTTATCAAATTGCAATCGGTCGCTGGATCGGGGCGGAGACCTGCGCGGACAAGGCGCTCGCGAAGAACCCGGACTTCATTCCGGCGCTCGCCGCGAAGATCGTGGCGATGCGCGCGTCACATCATAACATTGACGCATTCAAGTTTTCCGAGCGGCTGAACGCACTCCTGCCCGAGGAACCTGTACGGCTCTGGCAGCACGCGCAACTCGCCCACGAGGCGAACCGGATTCCAGCAGAGATCGCGGCGCTCACGCGGCTCATCGCGCTTGCCCATGAGGAAGCCCGGCCCGCAGCGGAATACGAATTCTTCCTCGGCGAAGCACACGCGCACGAGGCGATCAACGACGCAACGCACGCGCCGCTCGCACTCGAACACCTGCGTCGCGCCGTGGCCGATCCATTGCTTCCCGCCGAGAAGCGGAAATTTGCCGGGGAAAGAATCGCGCTCATCCGTGAGCGGACCGGGCTGAAGTGATGCGCGGATGGTTTGCCAAATGCATGCACGCTGCGCAGAGTGCCATGCGTCTTTCCCGCGATGTTTCCGAAATACCCCTTTGCAATTTTGTGCGCTGTGTTCGTCATGCCGGCGATGGCGTGCGCGGATGAACTGATTTCGATCCGCGGCGCACAGGTGGCCGCGGAACCGGTGAACGCGGCGGCAGCGCAGATCAAAAAGGAAACAGGGCTGGATTTCCACATCGTCACCGAAGGCGGGAGCGGCGGGGCGGTCGGCGGAATCGGCGAAGACATCGTGGATGTCGCGCTGCTCAGCAGGAAGATCCTGCCGCACGAATATGCATCATGGCCGGACAGAAACTTCAACGAGGTGCAATTCGGCATGCAGGCGCTTCTCATCGTCGTGCCGGAACAGGTGTGGAAAAGCGGTGTCCATGCGCTGACAAAGGATCAGTTTCGGAACATCTACGAGAAACAGGTGACAGATTGGAAGACGCTCGGAGGGCAGGATCGTAAAATTGTTTTTTACAACCGCGACGTGCGTGGCAGCGCCTGGGAACTGCTGATGTTTTTCCTCTACGACGACACACGAAAGGCGCCCACGAGTGACGCCGAAATGCTCTCGGAGCCCAGCGATGTCTCGACGGCGGTGGAATACAACGGCGGCTCCATTTCCGTGCTCGAATACGGCGCGCCGCGCGCAGGCGCGATTCACGCGCTCGGCATCCGGCAGACCGACGGTACTGTAGTCGAGCCCACGTCGGAAAACATTGCATCCGGACGCTACGAACTTGCGCGCCCGCTCATCATCGCGACGGCACGCAAGCCCGCTGGAAAAGTGCGGCGCTTCGTCGAATTCATGCTCGGCGACGATGGGCAGTCCTTTGTGAAGAAGACGGGGCACATCACCAACGCGGAACTGGTGGGGAAAAAATAGCGGCGCTCACAGCAGCAATCGGCACGCGGCGATTGCGCAAGCAGTCGCAATCAAATCGGCGGTGAGTCCGACTGCAACCGCGTGGCGGGTCTTGCGGATTCCGATGCTGCCGAAATAGACGGCGAGCACGTAGAAGGTCGTCTCAGTGCTGCCGTAGACCGTCGCGGCCATGCGTGCGATCATCGAGTCCGCGCCGTGGGTCTTCACGAGGTCCACGAATATCCCTTGCGATGCGCTGCCACTCAGCGGTCGCATCGCGGCGAGCGGGAGCAGATCGGCCGGAAAGCCTACAGCATGGAGTGCGGGCCGGAGCGCATCCGTCACCATCTGCACGACGCCCGCTTCGCGGAGCAGACGAATCGCAACGAGCATCGCGACGAGAAATGGAATGATCCGCTGCGCCGTGCCGAATGCCTCCTTTGCGCCCTCGCAAAACTGCTCGTACACTTTCACGCCGCGCAGCGCCGCCACGAGCGGGATGGATGCGAGCAAAAACGGAACTGCAAGCATCGAAATCGCCTTCAGGAGACGCTGGCCGGTTCCGATATCCGGGCAGAACTGCGCGTGGCGCCATTTCACGCCGAGCATCGCCGGAAGTGCGTCGGCATTCGCCGGCCACACGAGCGCGAAGAACATCCACACGAATGGGAGGAGAAAAACTGCCAGCGTCCAGCGGCCCGCGACGCCCATCGGAGGCGGCTCGATTTTCTCCGCTGCGATTTCCACGATGGGTGCGCTGGTGCTTTGTCCGGCTGCGTCGGTGTCGGGCAGAACGCGAAAAATCCGAAGCCGCGAAAGCAACCGTGCCGCGGTGACGCCACACACCATCGCGATCGCTGTAGCCAGAATCGCGGGCATGACGATGTTCGACGGACTGCTGCCACCCTGCACCGCGAGGATGCTGATCGCGGTGGTCGGGATGAGTTGGAGGCTCGCGGTGTTCACGGCGAGGAAAGTCACCATCGAGTTGCTCGCGACTGTCGGGTGCGGGTTCAGTTTTTGCAGCAGAGCCATCGCTCGGAGGCCGAGCGGCGTCGCGGCATTGCCGAGACCGAGCATGTTGGCGGACATGTTCATCACCATCGCCCCCATCGCGGGATGGTCCGCGGGCACGTCGGGAAAAAGGCGGCTCATCACCGGGCGCAGACCGCGCGCAAGCTGTTGCACAAAGCCCGCGCGCTCCGCGAGGCGCATCATGCCGAGCCAGATTGCCATCAGCCCCACGAGCGGGAGCGCGATTTTCATCACCGCATCCTGCGCGGTCTCGAACGCCCCGCTCGTCATTGGCTCCAGCCGTCCACCGCATCCGCCGACGAGGACGGCGGCGAGCACGATCGCGAGCCAGATGACATTCAGCATGACCCCGAGGATGAATGCGCGAGCCGGTCGCACGCAAGCATCGCCCTTCCCAAAGCGCCCATGCGTGCTTATCTTCCGCGCCCTTTTCCCGAAATACCATGGCGATTCCAAGCATCATTGACCCGTCGCTCACGGAGCGCACCGAGTTCAGCAACGATGAAATCGCGCGTTACTCGCGCCATCTCATCATGCCGGAGGTGACGCTCGACGGTCAGAAAAAACTGAAGGCATCGAGCGTGCTGTGCATTGGCGCGGGCGGGCTCGGCTCGCCGATTTTGCTCTATCTCGCGGCAGCGGGCGTAGGGCGGCTGGGCATCGTGGACAACGACGTCGTGGATTTTTCCAATCTCCAGCGGCAGGTACTGCACGGCACGCGGGACGTGGGCCGCAGCAAATGCAAGTCGGCGCGTGAGCGCATCCGCGACATCAATCCGAACACGCAGGTGGACATATACGAGACGTATTTCACCTCGGAAAATGCGCGCAAAATCGCGGCACCGTACGACATCATCATTGATGGCACGGACAATTTCCAGACGCGCTACCTCACGAACGATCTCTGCGCCTTCACGAAAAAGGCAAATGTGTACGGCAGCATCTTCCGCTTCGACGGGCAGGCGACGGTCTTTGCACCGCACCTCGGCGGGCCGTGCTATCGTTGCATGTTTCCCGAGCCGCCACCCCCGGGCATGGTGCCGACTTGCGCGGAAGGCGGGGTGCTTGGCGTGCTGCCTGGCATTATCGGAGTCATCCAAGCGATCGAGGCGGTGAAGCTGATTTGCGGCATCGGCGAAACGCTCATTGGACGGCTGATGAATTTCGACGCCCTCGGGATGAAATTCCGCGAGTTCAAGCTGCGCAAGGATCCAAAGTGTCCGGTTTGCGGGCCGAATCCGACGATCACGGACCTCATTGACTATGATCAATTCTGCGGCATCCCGCAGCATAAGCAGCGTGAGGAGGAGGACGCCCGCGTGCCGCATGTAAGCGTCGAAGAACTCAGGGCGCGGCTCGATCGCGGCGACAAGTTCCGTTTCATTGACGTGCGCGAGCCGTTTGAATGGGACATCTGCCGACTGGAGAAGAGCGAACTGATCCCGATGGCGAAGCTGCCGGCACGCATGAGCGAATTCGACAGCGCGGAGGACGTGATCCTTATCTGCAAAAACGGAGCTCGCAGCGCGCACGCGGTAAAAATGTTCAACGAGGCGGGCTTCACACGCGTCTGGAATGTCGCTGGTGGACTGCTCGACTGGTCAGGCCGCATTGACGCAAAGCTGCCGAAATACTGAACGGCGATGAGCTTTCCCATCGAACTGCTGCGCTGTCCGATCTCCGCGCAGACGATGAAAGCCGCGCCCGAAAACATCGTGCGAACATTGCAGGAGCGACAGCGCGCCGGTGCGCTGCGCACGTGTGACGGCGAGTTGGCGGAGCCGTTTGAGGACGGCCTGCTCACCGCGGACGAAGCGTGGTTTTTTCCCATCCGCAGCAGCATTCCCGCGATGCTCGCAAGTGAGGCCATCGCGATGGCGGGGCACCACGGCGAATCTTCGAAAAGAGGAACGGGAATGTGACATTTTCGCGACATGTCGCAGAAGAGGAAGGAAGTTGACGGCACTAGGGAACCGGCAACCATGCGTGCCATGAAGGAGCGCCCCACCAGCGGCACGCCACTCTCCCGGAGATTCTGCCTAGTGCTGCTTCATCTGGCGGAAGAGGCGCGGCGTGACCTCGACTCACTGGCAGCACGCCCCGTGCGCGCAATTCACGCGCTGCGCAGACGGATGAAAAACCTGCGTGCGCTATTGCTGCTGGTGAAGCCGCGCACTCCCAAGGCCGCGCGAAAATCAATCAACGCTCTCGCGGGTTCGCTCAAGGACGCATTCTCCGAACTGCGGGACGCCCATGTGATCTCGACGCTCCGTGCCAAATTCTCAGGGCGCCGTGAATCCCCTGCAAAAACGGAAATCACGCCAAAGGCCGTCATGAGGAACAAGGTGGCAAAGGCGGATGTGACGCGACTGACCCGCATGGTCTCGAAGCTCGATCTGAAGGGGCTCTCGTGGACGGAGGTGTTTGACGGCTACCTGCGCAGCTACCGCGCCGGGCGGAAGGCGATGAAAATGTGCAAGCGCAAACCCGCCCCGGAGACATTCCACGAGTGGCGGCGACCAGTGAAGGATCTGTTTTACCAGTCGCAGGCGCTGCAGCCGCTCGACGGCATGAAGGCGCGGCGGCGCTGGGCGGACAAGCTGGGAGACCGGCTGGGCATGCTGAACGATTTGCATCTGCTCCACGCCGAAACAAAAAAATCCTGTGGCTCAGGCTTTCTCAAGGACATCTCGAAAACGCAGCGCGCGCTCCATGTGGGTATCTTCAAAATGGCGGCAAAGCTCTTCGGCGAAAGTCCGCGCAAGATCGCGGGGGAACTGGAGCGCTGCGTGAAATTCCAGCCCGCGTCCGCAACACTGGCCGTACGGCAGACGTGAGCAGGCCGGCTACCGCGGTCGCCCGCGGGGCTTAAGCTTCGGGCGGACGACGCGCGGCTTGCGCCGGTTTGCACGCACTTCGCCGAGGGCCAGCGCCATGAATTCAGCCTGACTGTCGCGCTTCGCATCGCTCTCCGCCCGCGGGACCGGGGAGTAGTCGCCCTCCGATTCGAGCAACCACGCTTTGGTGTTATCGGCAAGCTGGCTCGCGAGGATTTGGTTCACGATGCGCCCGCGCAGCGCCTCGTCCTCGACTGGCACAACGAGTTCGACACGGTTGAAAAAATTCCGCGACATCCAGTCTCCACTGCCGATGAACACCTCGGGCTTGCCGGCATTTTCAAAATAGAAAATGCGCGAGTGCTCGAGGTAGCGCCCGACGATGCTGCGCACGGTGATGTTTTCGCTGAGTCCCGGCACGCCAGGACGCAGGCAGCAGATGCCACGGACAATGAGGTCAATCTTCACGCCCGCCTGCGAGGCGCGGTAGAGCGCCCCGATGGTCGAAGCGTCGCTGAGCGAGTTCATCTTCACGATGATGCGCGTGGGCTTCTTGCGCTGCGCATTTTCCACCTCGCGCTGGATGAGGGCATTCACACGTGTGTGGAGATCAAAGGGTGCGACCAGCAGCTTTGTCATCGGCTGGAAACGGCCGTAGCCCGTGAGGAGGTTGAAGAGATTCGTCGCATCCTCGCCGATGTCGGGCGACGAAGTGAATAGGCTGAGGTCGGTGTAAAGGCGCGCAGTGGTCGGGTTGTAGTTGCCCGTCGCGATGTGGATGTAGCGGCGGAGGCGATCCTCGTCCTTGCGCACGACGAGTGTCATTTTGCCGTGAACCTTATGGCCGACGAGGCCGTACACGACGTGAACGCCGGCGGCTTCGAGGCGCTTCGCCCACTCGATGTTGTTCGCTTCGTCGAAGCGCGCCTTCAGTTCGGTGACCGCGGTGACCTGCTTGCCATTTTCCGCGGCCTGCATGAGTGCGCCGACAATGCGCGCGTCGCCGCCCGTGCGGTAGAGAGTTTGCTTAATCGCGAGCACGTTCGGGTCGCGCGCGGACAGATCGAGAAAGTCCACGACTGTGTTGAAGCTCTCGTATGGGCTGTGGATGAGCACGTCACGGCGGCGGATCGTGGAGAAGAGCGAGGCGCGGTCGCGAACCGCGGTGGCGATGGGTGCGATGAAGGGCGCGTCGCGCAGTTCCGGGGAATGTGTGCCTTCGTAAATCGCCATGAGCCGAGTGGGATTCACTGGGCCGTCAATGATGTAAAGGTCGTCGTCGGTGAGGCCGAAATTTTCGAGCAGCTTTTGCCAGATCAACTGGGGACAGTTTTCGTCCACTTCGAGGCGCACCGCTTCACCGCGGCGGCGGTTGCGCAATTCCTCTTCGACGGCCTTGAGCAGGTTACCCGCGTCAATTTCATCCACGTACAGCTCACTGTTGCGAGTGACGCGGAAGCACCACTGGCCGCGGATTTTTGTGCCGGGAAAAAGATCGCCGAGATAGTGGCCGATGAGCGTGGCTAGAAAGACGAAATCCATCCTGCCATTCTCGCGCGGCAGGCGCACGAGGCGCGGCAGCACGCGCGGCACCTGCACGACCGCAAGGCGCGAGACGGTGTCGCCGTCCTGCTCGATGTCGAGGCTCACGCCGATGTTCAGCGACTTGTTCAGGATGTGCGGGAAGGGATGCGCCGGGTCCACCGCGAGTGGTGTGAGCACCGGGCGGACTTGCGAGCGGTAATACTCATCGAGCCACTTGCGATCAGATTCGCTAAGTTCGTTGTATTCGAGAAAGCTGATACCCTCCTTCGCGAGAAGCGGGCGCAATTCACCGCGCCACAAACGGTATTGATCCTCGACCATCCGCCTGACGCGCTTGGTCACAAGCCGGAGGATTTCCGCAGCAGTCCGTCCATCCATGCTGCGCTGCGCCACATCACTTTCCATCTGCTGTTTAAGCCCGGCGACTCGCACCTCGAAGAATTCATCAAGGTTCGAGCTGACGATGCAGAAAAATTTCACGCGCTCGAGCAGCGGGTTCGCGGGATTGTTCGCTTCGGAGAGAACGCGCTGGTTGAACTCCAGCCAGCTCAGCTCGCGATTCAGGAAAATTTCGGGTGGAAAGTCAGTCATGGCTCGTGCATGGGGCCGCCGTCATTTTCGATCCTGCCAGCCCTCGCTGCCGCCGGCAAGTCCCGCGATGGGACATCATTTTCCTGCAAAAGGGTGTGCTGCTTGCAGCGCGGGATGCCGCCGTGTTAAAGCGCGCGGATGCCGTCCGAACATTCCTCCATGAAACTGCGCGATCCCATCGGGCTCAGGAAGGGTCGTTCGCTCGACGACCTCGTCCACGAGGAAATGTCGGCCAAGTCCTACAAGCACGATCTCCGCGAGGCGCAGCTCGAATTGCTCACCTGGCAGCGCCGCCTCACGGACACGAAGAATAACGTGATCGTGGTGATGGAAGGGCCGGATGCGGCGGGGAAAGGTGGCGCGATCAAGCGGCTTCTCGAACGTCTCGACCCGCGTCTTGTGCGTGTCCACTCGACGGTGAAGCCCTCAATGGAGGAGTACGAAAGGCATTACCTGTGGCGCTTCTGGTCGCGCATCCCACAGTACGGACGCATGGTGGTGTTCGACCGCTCGTGGTACGGGCGCGTGCTAGTCGAGCGCGTCGAGGGGTTCTGCAGCCCGGCGGAATGGCGACGCGCATACCGCGAGATTAACGAGTTTGAGCGGCAATTGCTCGATGACGGCTCGATCATCATCAAGTTTTTCCTTTTCATCACCAAGGACGAGCAGCTCGCGCGCTTCAAGGCCCGTGAGGCCGACCCGTACAAGCACTGGAAAATCAGCGACGAAGACTGGCGCAACCGCCGCCACTGGAAGGAAAATGTCACAGCCGCGGAGGACATGCTTTTCAAGACCTCCACCGAGCGTGCTCCGTGGAATGTGATCGGCGCAAACTACAAATGGCACACGCGCGTCAAAGTCGTGAACGCAGTCGTCGAGGCGCTCGACAAAGCGAAGCTCCGCGACTCCGCGCTATGAGGATCGTGACATTTGCAATCGCAGCACTGCTGCTGACCGGCTGTGGAAAACAGGACACGGCGCGCGAGGCCGTGGACCTCGGCGACAAGCGCGCAATCCTCGGTGCATTCCACGAGGCCGTACGCGCGTACGAGAGCGCGCTCGATGGCACGCAGAAGACTGCAGAGGTTCACTACAAGCTCGGCGTGCTTTACGATGACAAGCTCAAGAACCCGCTCTCTGCGATTCACCACTATGACCGCTATCTCGAACTCGCCCCGGCGGGTAACCGCGCAAAGGAAGCGAAGGCCGCGCGTGCCGATTGCGAGAAACGCCTGAACCTCACGCTCAAGGACGGCGGCCTGATGACCACCGCCGAAGCCGTTCGCCTGCGCAACGAAAACGAACGCCTGCGCAAGGATCTCACCGAAGCCCGCAGCAACAAGCCGGCGCCCGCACTCCATTCACCAAGCCCCGGGGGCACGGACCCGATGCCTGCCGGCGCGCGCACACATGTCGTGGAGAAAGGCGAGACGCTCGCATCCATTTCGTTCAAGTACTACCGCAACAAGGCAAACGCCCCGCGGATCAAAGCCGCGAACATCAATCAGCTTGGCGGAAAAGACATCATCAAGCCGGGCATGACGCTCATCATTCCCGAGCCGCCGAAGCCAAAGAAATAGCGCGGTGCTTGCGGGCTTGGCGCGCAGCGGCTACATCCGCGCGCCATGACCATCATTGACCACGAGTTCGCCGACATCGCCACGCCGAGCGGGCCGATGCGCACGCACATCTTCCGTCCTGCGGCTCCGGGAAAATATCCCGCCATCTCGCTCTTCTCGGAAATTTTCCAAGTCACCGGCCCCATCCGCCGCACAGCCGCGATGCTTGCGGGCCACGGTTTTGTCGTCGGTGCACCGGAAATTTTCCACGAATACGAATCCGCCGGCACCGTCCTCGGCTACGACAGCGCCGGCGCGGATCGCGGCAACTGGTGCAAGCAGGACAAGCCGCTTGCGGCCTACGACGCCGACCTCGCCGCGCTGCGCGAATTTTTGAAGACGCATCCGAACGGCACCGGACGCCTCGGCACAATGGGCATCTGCATCGGCGGACATCTCAATTTCCGAAACTGCTTCAGTCTGGACATCCGCGCGGGCGTGTGCTTCTACGCAACGGACATCCACAAGATCGAAAGCCACAAGCGCGGCCTCGGCGCGAACATGGCCGACGACACGCTGGAACGGGCGCGCTGCGGTGACATCAAGGGCGAACTGCTCATGATCTGGGGCCGGCAGGATCCGCACATTCCGTTCGAGGGACGGATGCAAATTCGCCGCGCGCTGGAGGAAGGTGGCATCAATCACCAGACCTTTGAGGTGAACGGCGCGCACGCATTCATGCGAGACGAAGGCCCGCGCTACAATCCTGCGCTCGCACACCAGTGCTACGGCCTCGCCATCGAGCTTTTCCAGCGCCGTCTCGGTGAAGGCGATCTGCCCGCCGATGCCGCGGGTGCGGGCGAGACGAAGCACTGAGGCATACCGGAACCCGGAAAGAGTTCCGCCCGGCAATCATCTTTCATCCCTCCAACGCCACTCACGTCTGGTCGCTTGAAACTTCCGCATTGTCTTCGCATTACCGCAGGCGTGGACTCCTGCGCATGAAAATCCTGTTTTTCTCAAAGCGGTTCACCCAAGTATTCCTCGGCCTCGTCGCACTCGCATTCACACCATCTGGGATGCCCGCGGCCGAATCCCAGACGCCGGGCGCGGCGACAAATTCCGTCGCCATCATCGGCGAGGGCGCGTCGCCTGCATTCCGAGCGGTGGCGTCGCGGCTGGAACTTGGCGGATGCTTCTACGACTACTCCGAGACGGGTGGCGTGAAGATCCTCGCGACGTTTCTCGACGAAATCCTGAAGGCGCTCCCCGAACGGGAACGCAAGGACATTCCCCCGGGCTTCACCGTTGCAAAGCTCTTCCATCTCCTCGGCCTCGACTCCGTCGCCGCCACGGGATCGAGCGCACGCACGCACGCGGACGGCGGTTTTCACTCGCGCACCTTCGCCTACATGCCCGACGGCAGGAAGGGCCTGATGACGCTGAGCGGCGGGCCTGCGGCGAAGCTGATGCTTCTCGACTTCGCGCCGAAGGACACGGACCTCGCGCTGGAGTTCCCGATTGACCTGAAAGACTTCGCACGCGAGGCGCTGCCGGAAATCCTCGCGATGATTCCACCTGAGGGCCGCGCACAGTTTGACCGGGAAATGTCGCAACCGCTCAGACCGATCGGGATCACCGGGCGGCAGATCATCGAGAAGCTCGACTTGCGCGCCGGTATTTTTCTCCGCCTCGACCCGTCGCAGAAATTCCAGCCTGCTCCCGGTGCCCCGCCGCTGCCGGGCGCGGACGCCGTGATCGTGATCGAGCGGCTTGGCTGGCTCGTCGAGGCACTGAAGCCCCAGTTCATGCCCATGCTCTCGCAGCCGGACTCGCCCGTCTCCGTCACCTATGAGGGCGGCGTGCTCACGCTCCGCATGATCAGCCCCGTCGATCGCCCGCCTTTGGACTACCAGCCCGTGCTGCGCTATGACTCGAAGGCCGACCGCATCCTCATCGCCACACGGCCCGCGATTTTCGGCTCCGTCGTCGCGGGCGGGGAAAAGATCACGCAGGGCGCGGACTTTGCACAGACGTGGCGCGACCTGCCGGACGAGGGCAATGCCTGTATCTACGCCTCGCCGCGTCTGCTGCGGACCGCGGCCGATCTCATCGAAATTGCGGCGAAAAGCGACCGCAGTTCATCGCCGGCGGACAAGGTCATCATCGGCAAGATTTTCAACTGGGTGAAGGCCCTCCTCAACCGCGGCCAGGCCGTCGTCATCGCGAACCAGCCCGACGGCATCCTCACGCTCGCAAACGCATCCGTCCCCATCGCCTCGTCGTCCATGACCGCCGTCTCCACCGTCGCCGTGATGGCCGGATTTGCGCTGCCAGTCTTTTCAAGAGCCCAAGTGAGGGCTGTAGAAACCAATGACCTCAGCACGCTGAGGCAGGTGCAGATAGGGCTGCGGATGTACGCCGCGGACAATAAGGGCATATATCCCACGGCACTCTCCGACATCATGCCAAAATATGTCAACGACAAGCGCATCCTGGAGTTCAGTGACCGCCGCACGGGGCGGCACATTCCGTGGCTCTACCGCAATTCGCTCACAGAAATCTCGCCCGCAGACGAATTACTCGTCGCCGCTCCGGTGGCAACGGCGGAAGGAAAGCGCGCGGTGGGCTTCAACGACGGTAGCGCGCGATACATCACCGAGGCGGAATTTCAGACGCTCTGGAATCGCAAGTAGGCCTCGCGGCGCAGCGCTTACTTGAGCTTCAAGCTGTCCACGTGCTTGCGCAGCTTCGCCTGCAGGAAAGCCCATTCGGACTCCTTTGCCGTGGCCGTGACGAGATAGACGTGATCCCCCTTATGCAGCGCGCGTCCGTAGAAATGAAGGTCTCCGCTCTTCGTCGTGGCGGCATATTCGATAGTCCATTCGTTCTCTCCCTTGTTCTCCTCTGAAAGGATTTTCCACTTCATTTCCTCAAACTGCCCCCTAGAAAGCGCCGCGTATTCCTTCATCGATCCCTTATATGGCTGGATGTTGACGTTGACGTTCGCCGCAAAGCCGTCGTTCACCGGAAGGAACATGATGAGCGCCTGTATCGTCGCGCTGCCGGGTGCCGCGTCGAGCGCGTCAATCTCAAATCCGTATTGAGGCAAGTCGATCGTGTTTGCCCCTGCAGGGGGCAGGAATGGCGTGAGCAGGAGCGCGAGGACGGCGGTGGCGAGTTTGGCGGGCATGATACGGAGTGTTTTCGGCAAACTGTGCAATGCGCATCTCGCGGTCAACGCCACGTTGCCGCTCGCATTCCGCACGATGTGCGCTATCCACCCGACGTGCCGGCATTCTGCAAAACTCTCTTCGTCAATCCGCCGTCGTGGCGGGGCTTCGACGGTGGTGCGGGGTCACGCTACCAGGCGAAACGTGAGATTCGCTCATTTTGGTACCCAACGTGGCTCGCGCAGCCTGCGGCACTCGTGCCGGGATCGCGGCTCGTGGATGCGCCGCCGCATGATCTCACGAAGGACGACATCCTCCGCATCGCGCGCGACTACGAACTGGTCGTCATCCACACGAGCGCGCCGACTTTGCGCGGCGACGCGGAACTCGCCGAGGCGCTGAAATCGCGGCAGTCGGCACTTTCCGTCGGCCTCGTCGGCGCACACGCGGCGGTGCTGCCGGAGGAGACGCTGCGCACGAGCGAGGCGATTGACTGGGTGGCACGGAAGGAATTCGACTACACGTGCCGCGATGTGGCGCTCGGGCTGCCGTTCGCGGAGATCGCGGGCATCTCGTATCAACGCGATGGGAAAATTTTTCACAACCCCGAGCGCGCGCTAATCGGCGACATGGATGAACTGCCGAGCGTAATGGACGTGTATGCGCGCGACCTCGACATCGAGCGATACGACATCGGCTACCTGAAGCATCCCTACGTCTCGCACTACACCGGGCGCGGGTGTCCGGCGCAGTGCTCGTTCTGCCTGTGGCCGCAGACGGTCGGCGGGCACAAATACCGCGCGCGGTCGCCGGAAGGCGTCGCCCGCGAGATGGCACACGCGAAAGCGCTCTTCCCGCAGGTGCGCGAATTCTTTTTCGACGACGATACGTTCACCGCCTACCAGCCGCGGGCGCGGGAAATCGCGACGCACCTCGGCAAACTCGGCATCACGTGGAGCTGCAACGCACGCGCCAATGTGAGTTTTGAAACGCTGAAGAAGATGCGCGACAACGGCCTCCGCCTCCTTCTCGTCGGCTACGAAAGCGGCGACCAGCGCATCCTCGACGGCATCAAGAAAGGCATCCGCATCGAGGAGGCGCGCGAGTTCACGCGTAACTGCCGCAAGCTCGGCATCACGATTCACGGCACGTTCATCATGGGCCTGCCGGGTGAGACGCCGGAGACGATCCGCCGCACATTGGAATACGCAAAGGAACTCGATGTCTTCAGCATCCAGGTGAGCCTCGCCGCGCCGTATCCCGGCACCGAGCTTTACCGGCAGGCGGTGGAAAACGGCTGGTTCGGCCGCGACGCCACGCTTGTGAGCGAAAGCGGCACGCAGACCGCCGCGCTCGAATACGACGGACTGCCGCGCGAGGAGATTTTTGCGGCGGTGGAAAAATTCTACCGTGCGTATTACTTCCGCGCGCGGCCCATCGCACGCATCCTGAAGACCATGCTCACCGATTGGCAGGTGATGAAGCGCCGCCTGCGCGAAGGCGCGGAGTTCCTGCGTTTCCTGCGGCTGCGCAGCACGGCGTAGTGCCGCAAGGATCGGCTCGCCATTGTCCGCAGGCGTGGTTAATTCCGGCGCTCAATGACCTCCAAAATATTTTTCCTCGTCGCCGCACTGTTCACTTTCTCCCTCCATGCGGAGGACAACTGGCCGCAATTCCGCGGACCGAATGGCGACGGGCACAGCGACGCGAAATCCCTGCCGACCGAACTCGGCGAGGGCGTGCATGTAAAGTGGAAGGTGGCGACTCACGGCAAGGCGTGGTCTTCGCCCGTCGTCTGGCGCAACGAGGTGTGGGTGACGACGGCAAACGAGGAGGGCACTGAGTTGGGCGTGATGGCGTTCGACAAGGCGACGGGGAAAGTGCTGCACGACAAGGCGCTCTTCAAAGTCGCGGAGCCGCAGTTCTGCCACAAGTTCAACAGCTACGCTTCGCCGACGCCGGTGATCGAGGAGGGGCGGCTGTATGTGAGCTTTGGCTCGCCGGCCATCGCGTGCCTCGACACGAAGACTTGCTCGGTACTGTGGGAGCGGCGCGATTTCGTATGCAATCACTTCCGCGGCGCGGGCAGTTCGCCGGTGGTTTGGAACGGGCTGCTGTTTCACAATTTCGACGGCAGCGATCACCAGTTCATCGTCGCGCTCGACAAGAAGACCGGGAAGACGGTGTGGGAAGTGAAGCGCTCGGTGGACTACAAGGATATCGAGCCCGACGGAAAAGTGCAGGCGGATGGCGACTGGCGGAAAGCGTTTGCGACGCCGCACGTGATTGATTGGAAGGGCAAGCCGCTGCTGCTCTCCAGCGGTGCTAAGGCGCACTACGCGTACGAGCCGATGACCGGCAAGGAATTGTGGCGCTTCGACGAGCATGGCGCGCACAGCGCGGGATCGAGACCGGTGGTCGGCCACGGGATGTGGTTCATCACACCGGGGTTTGGGAAAAAGCAAATCATTGCCTTGAAGCTCGGTGGCAGCGGCGCGCTGGACGAATCGTCCGTCGCATGGCGCGAGCCGAGGGGCGCGCCGAGCAAGCCGAGCATGATTCTCGACGGTGATTATCTTTACGCCGTGGACGACAAGGGCATCGCATCGTGCCTCGATGCGAAGACCGGCGCGGTGAAGTGGAGCCAGCGCCTCGGCGGCGACTACTCGGCCTCACCGCTGCTGGCAGCCGGCAGGCTCTACTTTTTCAGCGAAACCGGCGCTGTGACAATCGTCGCGGCGGCACCGGAGTTCAAAAAGCTCGGTGAGGGGAAATTCGACGACGGCTTCATGGCAGCACCGGCGGTGAGCGGCGCGGCGCTGTTCCTGCGCACGCGGTCGGCGCTCTACCGGGTGGAGGAATAGCGCGCGTGCCCTCGCTCGTCGAAAGTCTCGCATTGCTCGCCGATCCCACGCGACTGCGCATTTTGCTTCTGCTCGGCGAGGAGGAGCTCTCGGTCGTCGAGCTGCAGGAGATTCTCGGCATGGGGCAGTCGCGCATCTCGAACCATCTCGCACAACTGCGTCAGGCAGGCCTCGTCCGCGACCGGCGTTCGGGAAAAAACATCTGCTACACGCTGCTCGAACGCGAAGCGCTGCCAGACCTCGTTCCGATCCTGAAAGCCGCGCGCCGCGAAATCGCCGAAACCGATCGCGACCGTACGGCGCTGAAGGTCGCGGTGCAAAAGCGCAATGACCGCACGCGGGAATACTTCAACAAACTCGCGGGGAAATTTGGCCGCACTTACTGTCCTGGCCGGACGTGGGAAGCCGTGGCGCATTTTCTTTTCCTCCTCGTGCCGCCGACGACGATTGCCGCGGACCTCGGAGCGGGTGAAGGCACGCTCGCTCAATTGCTTGCGAAGCGCGTGCGCAAAGTCATTGCCGTGGACAACAGTGAAAAGATGGTGGAGTTCGGTGTGAAGCTCGCGAAGGAACACAGGCTGCAAAATCTCGAATACCGGCTCGGCGACATCGAGCAGCCGCCCATCGAGCCGGGCAGCGTGGACCTCGTGTTGCTCAGTCAGGCGCTGCATCACGCCGAGCATCCGCAGGCGGCGATTGCCGCCGCGCACAAGGTGCTCCGCAAGGGCGGACGCATTGTCGTACTCGATCTGTTGCAGCATCAGTTTGAGGAAGCGCGCGAACTTTACGCCGACCGCTGGCTCGGCTTTGGCGAGGCGGACCTTCACGGCTGGCTGGAGAAGGCGGGCTTCGGCGGCATCGAGGTGATGACCGTCGCGCGCGAATCGCAGCCGCCACATTTGCAGACGCTGCTCGCGACGGGCGTGAAGAGCTGAGCCTACTCCGCGCGAATTTCCACTGGCGTGCCGACGCGCACCTTCTCGTAGATAAACCGTGCGACGTCCTCCGGCACGCGGATGGAACCGTGCGCAGCAGGATAGCCCGGCAAAATTCCACCGTGGATGCCGAAGCCCGTCGCCGTAAACCGGCAGAAATATGGCATTGGATCGGCGACATAGTGCGTACCCGCGGGCGCGGCATCGAGTTTCATGCTGATGCCTGAACGCACGGTGCGCCCGAGCTTGTCCACAAAACTGCCATAGGTCGCGGACTGGTGGCTCTTGATTTTTTCCAATACAGCGAACGTGCCCGCCGGCGTCGGGGCACCGCGTTTTCCAGAGGAAATTGGCGTATCAATGCACGCCTCTGCGCCGACCATGAGATATGCACGCTGCGTGGTGAGATTGACAACGATGCGTGTGTTTTCCTGCGTGCATTTCGCATACACTTCCGGAACGACATGCAAGGGCTCCTGCTTTTGAATCAAATCCTTCGCTGCCCCTGCAGGCGCCTGCTCCGCCGCATCCGCAGGCGCGGCATCGCCACACGAAATCGAGATCCAGCACGCGAAGGCAACGAGGGCTGAACGGATCACGGAAAACATGGCGCGGCCTTTGTAAGGAACGGGTTCTCCGGGTCGCAATGACAGAATTCAGTGTGGCACGTTGCCAGCGTGCCGGCACGTGCCTATAAGCCAGGCCACCTGTTCACCGTGTCCATTAGAGCACTCATCCCCGCAATGCTGGCCCTCGTGTTGGCTTCCGCCGCCATGTCGCAGAGCCGGCGCGACGGCAAGATGGACGTGGCACCACCACCGGTGATCTCGCAGACCATCGAGATGAGGCGGGGCGAACAGGTCGTCTTACCGCTCGGGATTCACGGCACACGCGGAGAACTGCTTGAATTTCTCATCCGCACACCTCCCGTGCATGGACGCCTCTCCGCAGTAAAAAACGCGACGCTGAACTCGGCGACGGTGACCTACGTTTCCTCACTGCGTGGCACGGCGGACCAGGACAGCTTTTCCTACGCGGTGCGGAGTTCCACCGGCGTGTCCGCGCCGGGCGTGGTCACGATACGGTTTGTGCACCCGGTGGTCGCGGCGGCGAAATTGAAGGCGCCGGTTGAGATGGAGTTTCCGCCGGTCTTTCCGGGACAGCGGAGCACGGCGGATTTGGAACTCGCCAATGAAGGCGGTGAAATGCTCGAAGGAGAGGTGGCGGTGCCGGAGCCGTGGAGCATCGAGGGCCTGAAAATCTTCCGCCTCGGCGGAGGGCAGCACGCGACGTTCAAGCTCATCTTCACTCCCACGCAGCCCGGAGTACGTACGGGCGAGGCGATCATCAGCGGCACAGAGCACAAGGTCATCCCGCTGCGTGCAAGCGCGGAGGAGAGACTCGCGGCGACACCGGCGCTGTTAAAACTCACCGCACAGCCCGGCAGCCAGACGCGCATGGGTGTGCTGAAAATCACGAACTGCTCAGAGGAGGATGCGACTGTCGCGGTGGAAGCCGACGCGCGCCTGCTCACGGATCACACCGTCAAAGTTCCTGCGAAAGGGGCGTCCACGGTGCCCGTGTTTGCGGACGCCGCCGAAGTTGCCGCCTTTGACGATGCCGTGAAACTGAGCAACAAAGAATGGAAGGCGACCGTGCCCGTGCATGCAGTGGCGGTCGGTCCAATACTGAGATTTTCAACGGATGAAGTAAGCATCACTGGCAACGCTGCAGATCCGATTGCAAGCGGAGTCGCGATTTTGGAAAATACAGGAGGCGAGACGCTCACGTTGCGGCTGGATGTCGGACAGCCGTTCGACGTGGAAACGCGCGTCGTGACTGCGCCCGCGAGCGGACGCGTGGAGATTCCAATTTTTATGCAGAACCCGGGACCGGGAACATTTCACACCAGCATGAGAGCGGGCGGCGAAGGCGCCTCCGCAATCGTGCAGGTGAAGGCGGAAATTGCAGAGGCAGACGAGACACGCACGACCGTGCGCGCATCTTTGGCCGCCAGGAGGAACCGGGCAGACACTAAGCCCGCGGAAACCACGCCGAAGGAAAATGAAACGCTGCTAATCCCGCAGAACGTGCGCGAGATTCCGAACGCGCTCGGAAAATTTGCCCACGGTACCGGAATGAACTCGGCAAGGCTCGACTGGCCGGCGAATCTCGGCCCCTTGGAAAATGCACGCATCGAGGAGCGCGTGCTTTCGCTTTCCGACAACAGCGAGTTGCAGATCGGGTGGTCACCACTCGCCAACACGAGCATCACACCCGGCGCAGAACGGGTGACGGCAGAACTGCGCGAACTCAAGCCGGGGACATTCTACACGGTGCGCGTCGTGACTGGAAAAAATGCGGACACATCCGTGCTGTTCACGTCGGATTTTTGGACCGTTGCAAAAAAGCCGCTCTTCACAGCCTCGCTGCGCACGCCAATGCTGATCGTCGCATTGGCCGCGCTCGCGTTCGCCATCTGGCGTTCGCGCCGCACGCCGGTGCAGCCGGTGAAAAAGTAGGCCGTCGCTCAGTCTACCAGCGTGGCATCGACGGGCGTCTGCAACTTTGCAGACGCATCGCCTTTGATCCAAAGCGCGCCTTTGCCGAGTTTCAGCAGGCCGGAAACATCTCCGAACTTCGCGCCGCCAGGTTGGAACCACGGGCTGTAAATGCTGTCCGCGTCGAGCAACCGGATGCCCTGCGTGTCGAGCACGGCCTTGTTCACAAAGCCGTCGGACAGCGCGCGCGCGGCGGCGACGATTGCGGCGGTCTTGTCGAGTGCTAGCAATGAGACGTGCGTCGAGTGGTGCTCGTGGTCGCGCACAAATGCGAGCAGCGTGAGCACGTCATGCGTGCGCTGCACGAATAGCGAATGGTTGTAGCCGAATGTGAACGCTGCGGCTTCGCGCGGATTTTTCACCTTGCGCACGGGCGAATCCGACTGGCCGGCGAAAAGAAACTCGCCCTGCATGAGCAGGTCCGGCGCGGTCACACTCACGCCCGCAGCGAGCAGGCGCGCGACATCGGCATTCGGCTGATCGCCGTCGAGCAGTGCGAATTTTCCCTTTTCGTTCAGCCAGATCACGGTGCGGCCGGTCCATTTTTTCGGATGGAAAAACAGGCACGGCACTGCCTCGTGTCGCGCCTCGTTGTCCACGACGCCGCGCAGCAGAAACCAGTCGCCGCGATCCTCCTTCTTGAACGTCGAGCGATCCATCGCGGCCTTTTCGCTCGCGAGCGTGCGGGTGAAAATCGCATCGAGCGCAGGGCACGCGTTTTTTTCAAAGTCGGCGGAGAGCTTCTTGTCGCTGTCGTCCGACCACCAGTGCAGCAGCTTTTTCTCAAACCCCGCGCCGCCCGTGGGCGCGGGATGCTGTGCGTCCCACACGCTGAGTTGTTCGCGCGTGAGAGGCTCGTAGTCGCGCTCCTTCAGTCGGTCGCCGTCGAGGCCGAGGTGGAAGTGCGTGTTCAGGAAGCCGTAAATGTGTTCGCGCGTGACGAGGTTGTAGTTGTGCGGGAAGTCCGGGTGATTGAAGAGCTGTACTTTGTCCGGCGCGTCGAGATTTTTCCAGTGTTGCGCGAGATCGGGGAAACCCTTCTCGGACATGTGTTGCGTCCAGTCGTGCGCGGTCGTCATGCCCATCGGCTTCGGTGCGAAGAGCGCGGCAAACTCGATGTTGCCCGTGCCAACGCGAAGCAGGCTCGCATTTTCACAGGTACAGCCCCCCTGCATCGCAGTGCTCACCATCACGCACGGCACCGCGACGGCAATGCGCGGATCGAGCGCGGCAAGAATCATGGACTGCGTGCCGCCGCCGCTTGCGCCAGTCACTGCGAGACGCGTCGCGTCCACGTCGCCGAGCGAAGTGAGGAAGTCGAGCGCACGCACGTTGTTCCACGTCTGGATACCCATGATGTTTTGGCTGTACGTCTCTGCCTGCGGAGAAAAAAGTCCCCACTGTCCGGACACGGACGAAATCATCTCGGGCCGCTGCTTCGCAAAGCGGTGCGCGAACTCCTGCGAAAACTGCTGCGAGTCGCTGTTGCCCAGCATGTCGCTCACGAATGCGACGCAACCCATGCGCGCGAGCTGCACGCCGATGGATTGGAAAATCGTGCGCCCGCCGATCATCGAGCGTTCATAGCCCGACTCGATTTCCCTTTTCAGATCAGCGTCCTTCTTCTCCCAGAACCGTGCGTCCACCCAATGCCCGTGCGTCACGACGACCGCGGGATGTTTTCCCGGCACGCTCTTTGGCCGGTACAGATTACCCGTGTGAAAAAGCCCCGGCATGGACTCAAAGTACACCTTCTCGACCGTGTAACCGTCCCGCTCGACCTTGCCGTGGATGACGGCGTTCAGCGGCGTGCGCGTCGGCTCCGGCCAGATGCCGAGCGCGACCCGCATTTGTGCGCGAAGCGCGGCGGCGCGGTTTTCCCACGCGATTTTGGAATCAGGCGGCGACCACGGGAAATAGCCGTCAAGATCCTTGAGCGGCTGGAGGCGGATGTCGTCGGGCAGCGATGCCGCGGGTAGCACGCGCGGCGACTCGGCGGCGAAGGTAAGGAACGACGTGAGTGCGACGAGGACAGAAAGGGGGAATGCTTTCATCTGCGCAATGCTGGCAGCACAGAAGCCCGTAGGCAACGCTTTGAATGAAAATCCTAGCGTGCTGCGTCGAGCAGACGATCGAGCCCGTCCAGGCAAAGCTGCGACCACGTCTCCAACGCGGCGCGGCGGACGCGGAGTTCAGGGATCGTGAGGAAACCGGACTCAGTGATCATGCCCTCGCGTTTCCGCGCGGCGTCGCTTTCGAGACGGAAAATGTGGACGACACCGAGATGGACTTTGCCGACTTCGTTCGCGTCGTCGTTGAGCAGCGCAACAACGTGGTTCGTGTATCTTGTCTCAATGAACACCTCTTCCGCGACCTCGCGCTGCACGGCGACATTGTAAGCCTCACGATCCAGAGCGAAGAGACCTTCGTCTCCGTCATTCATGTGGCCGCCGATGCCTAGGCTGCCCTTGGCGACCAGACGCTGCTCGCCGGCCTTCTTGCCACGCACGTAATGAAAAACGCGGTCACCATGCACAAGCAACACGTAGGGGATGATCTGCTTGAACTCAGGGTTGGTCTCAGCGGGGCCGCGCGGGGTAAAGAAGTTGTTTTCGCGCGCGAGGAACGCGGGCAGATAGCGATCCACTTCGAAGCACAAACCCTGGAATGCGCCAAGTTGTTCAAACAGGAACCGGCGGACGACGAGGATGTTTTCTTTTTGCATCGCTCCCGTTTAGCCGGGCCGGAAATTTTTGAGACAAAAAAATCGAACGGCGACGCCATATCAGGTGACTACATGTCCGCCCTCCCGTGCATAACGAACCCTCTTCCGAAGACTGGCGCGCCTGGCTGCGTCGCAGCGGGCCGCGCTTTCTCCTCTTCGCCCGCCAGCAAACGCGCACCGAAGACGACGCCGAAGACGTGCTGCAGGATGCGCTTGTCGAATCATGGAAGCGCGCCGACGGGATGCCTCCGGACGCTCTCGTTTTTTCCACCATCCGCCGCCGCGCGATCGATCTCGCACGCAGCAGCGACCGGCGCCACGCGCGCGAAGAGAAAGCCGGCACGCCAGACGCAGACTGGTTTTCGCCGGACGTCGAGGAGCGCGAGACGCAGCGCCTGCTGGAGAATGCCGTGAAATCGCTGCAACCCATCTACCGTGAAGTCGTGACGCTGAAGGTCTGGGGCGGCCTGACGTTCCAAGAAATCGCCGAGACCACGGGCGTGCCGCTGAACACCGCCGCATCGCGCTACCGCTACGCGCTCGATGGCCTGCGCGAGATTTTGAAAGGAGTCGTCCTGTGAGCGAACACGATCCCATCGAAGACGCCCTGGGCAAACTGCGCCCCGCCGAGTTGGAATCTTCGCTCATGGTGCGACTTTCCGCCGCACGTCCGCGCGGCGAGACGGCAGAGAAAAAATCGCCGTGGCGCGAGGTGTTCCTGCGCTGGCTGCTGCCGGTCGCGGCGAGTGCGTGCTTGGCGGTGGCGACGTTTGCCCTGCTGGAACACAACCGCAAAAAAGAACCGCAGAGCGGCGAACAGAAAATTACTGCATCCGCCAAAACACCACTGCCGGTGGAGAGCTATGATTACCTCGTGAGCGCGCGCCCGGTGGGCATCGTCGTCGCGCCAAATCAGCAGCCCTACCGCATCATGGACGTCGAATGGCTGGAGTACCAGACCGTGTGCGAGAGTGCCGGTGGCCCGGCGCTTCACACGGCCACCACACGGCGCGATGTGATCCCCGTCGCGCTCGAACTTTACTGAAAAACTCAACCACCCAAACCCGCATCATGAAACGCAACATCCTCATCCACTCCATCGCCGCGCTGCTCGTCGCGCTGCCACTTTCCCGTGCCGAAGACCAAAAGCCGGAGGAGAAAAAGGACGGCCAAAAATTTGAGAAGAAGCACTCATCATCCTCTGTCGTCTCGTCGGTGGACGGTACGGCGACCGTCACGATTGACATCAACGGCAAGAAGGAGACGCGCACCTTCAAGCTCGGCGACGGGAACAACACATTCAACTTCGGCAAGGACGGCGACGGCGCGAAGACGGAAGGCGTCGCCGACTTCGGCGGAAAGGGATTTGTGAAACCCGAACACGCGAAGCGGGAGAAAGGCCCGTGGATCGGCATCGCGATGGAGCAGGTGCAGGATGTCGTCCGCTCCCAGCTCTCGCTCGCGCCGGGCGAGGGCGTCGTGGTCAGCCACGTCATGCCGGACAGCCCTGCGGCGGAGGCCGGGCTGCAAGCGAACGACATCCTGCTGCGCTTTGAAGATCAGATCCTAGTCGAGATGTCGCAGTTGAAAAAATTGATCGCGATGAAGAAACCGGGCGAAAACGTGAAGCTTACCTATCTGCGCAAAGGCGAACGCAAGGACGCGACCGTCAAGCTCGTGGAACACGAGTTCGAACCGGAAGAGGGCAATCCGGTGCAGTGGCCCCTGAATGCGCCGGGCTTCACCACTTTTACGGGGCCGGGAATGGGCCGGCTGGACCCCCTGCAGAAGCAGGAGCAGCTCAGGCAGATGAAGGAAAAACATCCCGGCATCATCGTGGACAAACGCGAGTGGTTCAGCGGCTCGCCGGAGCAGATGCTCAGGGGGCAGATCGAAAAAATGCTGCGCGGACTCGATGAATCGAAACTCCCGAAGGAGCAGATCGAAAACCTCCGCAAGGAACTCGACCACGCGAGACACGAGGCGGAGGAGGCGATCGAACGCGCGAAGCGCAGCACCGAAGAAGCCGTGAAAAATGCGCAGCATGCGGTGGAGGATGCAGCGAAGGTGCTCAACGACTCGCGCAATCCGCGCGATGGCGAAACACGCAAGCCGCACGAAAAGGAAAAAGGCGACCAGCCAAAGAAGCCGGGCGAATCACTCTAGTCCGGCACTGTAACCGCTGACGGCAGGGCGCGCGGGCTGCGAACCAACTTCCGCATTCCTGCCGTCAGTGCCTTTCTTCGGGCAAAAGAAATGCGCTCTTGATCACGTTGATGCGCGGCTCGCCCGCACCGATGACGACCTCGACGATGTCGAAGCGGAAGTTCACCTCCGGTCTGTCGAGCAGCTTCAGCCATGCGCGGGCGCCGCGCGCGATGAGTTCCTCCTTCGCGCGATCCACGGCATCGGCTGGGCGTCCGGCCTCGTCGCCCGTGCGCGTTTTCACCTCGGCGAAGACGAGCGTGTCGTCCACCTTGTCGCGCAGCACGAGGTCCACTTCGCCGCCGCCCTTTGCGCGGAAATTACGGCGGAGAATTTTGCAGCCGTGCCTGCGGAGAAATTTTTCCGCGAGCTTTTCGCCACGCCGCCCGAGCACATGCCGCTCGTAGGGATGCGGGTCAGAGTCCGAGTTCCGCCTGGCGGACCGGGAGAAAAGAGCGGCGATGGATTGGACAAGGCCCATTTTTTTTGAGTGCCGCGAGATGTTGTGGAGTGCCGTAGCCCTTGTGTCGGGCAAAATCGTAGCCGGGAAATTTTGCATCCATCGCAACCATGAGCCGATCTCGCGTGACCTTCGCAATGATGCTCGCGGCGGCGATGCTGAAGCTGCGCGCGTCGCCGCCGACGAGCGCGGTCTGCTCGATGGGAAATGGTCGCACGGGCAGGCCGTCAATGAGCACGTGCTGTGGCTGCGGGTCGAGCTTGGCGACAGCACGGCGCATGGCTTCGTGCGTCGCGCGCAGGATGTTCAGGCGATCGATCTCATCACTTTCAACAATGGCAAATGCCCAACGGATTTCACCGTTCGCAGTGATTTCCGCGTAGATGAACTCGCGTCGCCGTTCGGTGAGCTGCTTGGAATCGTTTAGCAGGCCGTGCCGGAAGCCCTCCGGCAAAATCACCGCTGCCGCGACGACCGGCCCCGCGAACGGGCCGCGCCCAGCTTCGTCCACACCCGCCACAAAACGCAAACCTCGCGCACGAAGGGCGTCTTCATGCGCGAGGTCGCAGGCCATAAG
>Ga0209698_10001800_pt1 | contig 24638 bp, 20 predicted proteins | sample LitLauG_LLR_2012_FD_187203 | JGI IMG/M metagenome (GOLD analysis project Ga0209698, IMG submission 187203) | Freshwater sediment microbial communities from Pennsylvania, USA - Little Laurel Run_MetaG_LLR_2012 (SPAdes) (version 2) | ecosystem: Environmental > Aquatic > Freshwater > Creek >... | reverse complement strand
CGGTCAACTCAACCTGTTCGTGACTTCGGACATTTCGGAAAAGTTCAAGTTCCTGAGTGAAATCGTTTTTGAGGCGGGTCCGGACAACATCTACGGCGTCCCCCGTGGAGCAAGCAACTCGTTCGGCGTCGATATCGAACGTTACTTGCTGCAATATTCTTACAACGATTACTTCAATCTCTCGGTCGGCCGCTACCACACCGCGATTGGTTACTACAACACCGCGTATCACCACAGTACGTGGTTCCAGACTGCCACCGGCCGTCCCTTCCTGTTTCAATTCGAAGATCAAGGCGGCATTCTGCCCATCCACACCATCGGCGTGTCGGCGTCTGGACTGATTCCATCGGGAGCATTGGGATTGCATTATGTGGCTGAAGTCGGGAATGGACGCGAGTCCCGCAATCCGATTGCTGAAGAACCGGTACAGAACATCGTCGATGATCAGAACCACAAGGCATTCAATCTGGCGGTGTTTGCACGGCCGGAAGCAATTCGCGGACTACAGGCGGGGTTCTCGGTTTACCGAAACGTTCTCGCTCCCACCGAAGCTCCCCGCGTCGGCCAGACTATTCTTGCCGCCCATGCGGTGTATACCCGTCCCAATTTCGAGTGGCTCAACGAAGCGCTGGTCGTGCGCGATGCTCCGCTGGGACAGCCGCATGTCTTCCAGACGCCGGGCTTTTACACGCAGGTTTCAAAGCGTTTCGGCGCCTACCGGCCGTACTTCCGCTATCAATACGTGAACGGCCCCGCCAATGAGCCGATCTTTCCGGACGTCGGCCGTCGTCAGGGCCCGTCGGCCGGCATACGATTCGATGCCAGCGAGTCGGTGGCACTGAAGCTCCAATATGACTACACCACGATTCGCAATCAACAGGCGATTAACGCGCTAGCCATGCAGGTGGGCTTCACATTCTAGGCAGGCTGAACATGCCGCGTGCAATGGGACGGTGGTTGATCCTCGGAGTCGCCGCAAGTTGCCTGCTTGGAGTGTCGAACAGCCGAGCTCGCGCGGGCTCCACTGCGCCCAATGATGTGAAGCCGTCGGAAGAAAACCTCGCCATCGTCGTCAATACGTCGAATCCCGTCGACAACCTCTCCATGTCGGAGCTGCGCAAGGTTTTCCTGGGAGAGCGCCGACACTGGCCGAACGGCCGCCGCATTACCCTGGTGATGATGGAGCCGGGTCAGCCGGAGCGCAAAACTCTGATCCGGGAAGTTTGCCAGATGAATGAGAGTGATTTCAGCCAGCACTTCCTGCACGGTGTGTTTACCGGCGAAGTGTTTGTTTCGCCGAAAACGCTGGCCTCACCAGTCGGAGTTCGCAAATTCATTTTTAACGTGCCAGGCGCAATCGGCTATGTGCGGGTGACCGACCTCGACTCCTCGGTCAAGGTCCTGCGAGTAGACGGGCATCTACCCGACGATAAGGAGTACAGCCTGCACATTCCGCCTGCCCCGGCCCAAGATCAATGAGCGAAGGAAACAACAACGCGGCGCCCGCCCCGGTCCAGCCGAGAGACCAGGTTCTACGTGTGTTCTCGCGCTATCCCTCGGCGCTCCTGCTGCTGGTTGTGTTTTCTGTTGAGGTCGGAGTCGGCATGTTCGTGATCCGCGACGTGCGGACCGCGAGCGTCGAGGCCCAGCAGATGTATGCCCGCTCGGTACTCGGCCTTCGCCAGATTGGAGAATTACAGTACCAGGCGCAAGAGACTCGCCGGAGCACTCTCTACGCACTGACGACCAATGACAGCAACCTGCAAGTGGAATATGCCGATCAATCGCGCGAGGCGGACCGCCGGGTGACCGAAGGCATCGCGGAGTACCTCAAGCAGGCACGAATGCCAAACGAGATCGAGGTCGGGCGAGGCCTGCAACGCGATTGGTCCGCATATCTCAAGGTTCGCGATGAAGTGTTAGCGTCCATCCTGGAGGGAAGCATCAAAGAGGCTGTGGACATGGACCTCAACGGTGGCGTTCCTTCTTTTGAACGCGTCCGCCAAGACCTCGAGGATGTCAAACGGTTGTACGACCAGCAGGCTTCTGACCAGCTGGCGCGGGTCGGCGCCTCCTCCCGCCGCTCCGTCGTCCGGCTCGTCGGAGTCGTGTGCTTTACCCTGATCTTTGCTACTTTCTCCGTCTGGGCCATTCAAAGGAGCAGGATGCTGGGCGCCGTCCAATTCGCCAGGTTACAGATGGAATTCGTAACTTCGATCTCGCACGAGTTGCGAACCCCGCTGGCGGTGATCCGTTCCGCGGCCGAGAACATTGCCGACGGCGTGGTAGGAGGCAAAGAACAGCTGGCCAGATACGGATCGGTGATCCGAAATCAAAGCCGCCAGATCACTGACCTGGTGAATGAAATTCTGCTGTTTGCCTCCACCCGAAACCGGAATAATCGCTATACCATGCGTCTGCTGCAAGTTTCAGAAATTATCGATGTGGCGATGGAAAACACGGCGGAACTGGTGCGCGAGGCGGGCTTCATGGTGGAACGGCACGTTGAGCCGGATCTGCCCTGTATCATTGGTGATTTGTCGGCCCTCTCGCACTGTCTGCAGAATCTGATCGGGAATGCAGTCAAATACAGTGCTCAAACTCGCTGGATTTGCATCCGCGCTTTGCTTGATGAAGCCAGGATTCCTGGCAATCGGGAAATCCAGATCGCGGTGCAAGACCGCGGCATCGGGGTCGACAAGTCGGAACTCCCGCACCTGTTCGAGCCTTTTTATCGCAGCCCGGCGGTCGCCTCCGCTCAAATTCATGGCACGGGCCTTGGACTTCCACTCGCCAGGAGCATCGCCGAAGCCATGAACGGGAGGCTCACGGTCGAAAGTAAACTGGGCGTAGGAAGTACGTTTACATTGCATTTGCCGGCCGCCAAACAAAAACAACCTCTGGCCGCGGCCGGGGCCCGAGGAAGAGATGCGGTAGCTCAAAAATGAACGAGAATATTCTGCTAGTCGAAGACGAAGAAGCTTTGCGGATGACCCTCGGTGACCGTCTGCGCAGCGAGGGTTACGTGGTTGATTTCGCGGTTGATGGCCGGGAGGGCCTGGACAAAGCCACTCACTTGCCGTTCGACCTGATCATCCTGGACGTCATGCTGCCGGTCGGCAACGGTTTCGACGTGTGTCGTGACATCCGCCGCGAAGGGCTGGCCACGCCGATTCTCCTGTTGACGGCGCGCGACCAGACCGCGGAAAAGGTCCTCGGCCTGAAGCTGGGCGCCGACGACTACGTCACCAAACCCTTCGATACTCTGGAACTGATGGCACGGATCGAAGCCCTGTTGCGCCGGGTTTCGGCTCTTACCGGACAGAACTTTTATCAATTCGGGCCGATCCGCATTGATCTTCGCGGCACGAAGGTGACGCGCGACGGCGTTGCGGTCTATCTTTCGGCGCGCGAGTTTCAACTCTTGCGTTATTTTGCGGAGCATGTCGGCGCGACCCTCTCGCGCGACGAAATCCTCAGAGAAGTATGGGGGTATGACGAAGGGACCTTCACGCGTACGGTAGACGTCCACGTGGCCAGTTTACGGCAGAAGTTGGAGTCGGATCCCAAGCGGCCTGAGTTCATCATCACCGTTCCCGGACTGGGATACAAGTTCGAGGGAGGAAGAGGGACGGCAGCGTCCTCGTAACACGAATTGTGAGTGCGATCGGGCCAGGGCTTGCGCGGTCGGGCGATAGTTACTTTCCGATCAGCCGGCGAACCGATTCAATCTTTTCGCGAAGCCGATCCGAGTACCAGGCGGGTGCATACTCTTCCAGCAGATCGCACAGATTGAGAAACATCGCTTCTATCTCTGCCTGCAATTCGGGTTGGGAAAAACCTGGTTCGTGCAATGGAAGCCTGATCCCGCCGAACTGGGAGCGGCTCGGTATCATAAGTGCACCTCTCAAAACAGCTGCGGATTCCCAAGCTGTCTGGTGCACGGACAGACGCGCAATGGGGCCCGACGACCAGCCCTGAAGCATCCCCTTGTCCTCGAGGATGCTCCATGATTGAACTCCAGTGTCATGCAAGGGTGGGTAAAAAGGCTGTGAAGACGTTGTAAATTCTCGGGCCTGCCGCCCATGAGTCTGGCAGGGAATTCCCGTTTAGAAATAGCGCTTGAGCCGGAGCATGGGGTCTTCCAGGCATTTCTTCGACAGCGCCGCCACGGAGAATGCGACAGCTCCGATCACCAGTACCCGGACTGCCACCGCACCCTGAATTCCGAAATGCGCCACGTCATTGAACTGCATCTTGTGGAGCAGCCAGTAATAGCCCTCGCCGATCGAGACATGAATGAGGTAAAGGCAGTAGCTTAGCCCTGCAATGACTTTGGTGAAGCGTGTCCGCAATGGAGCCGTGAACTTGGTGCCCCGGTAGGCCAGCGCCAGCGTCATGGCTGCCGCAAAGAGGGTTTGCGCCTGCGTATAGCGGAGGGCGGAACTGGCGATGCTTTTGGACAACATGATTCCGAAGGGCAGACCAATCACAGTCGCCAGCAGGGAAACTCCAACCAGCAAGCCAGCGAGTTTCCAACCCGTCGGGCGGTCGAAATATTGGGATCTGACCCACATTGCCAGGATGGCGCCCAGAGCGAGGCCGTCAAATCGGAACCACGAATACTCGTAAATGACCGCCTCGGGATCCAATCCTTTGTGGAAGGCAATCGCACGCAGAATGGGTGTGCCAAAAAACAAGATCAGCGTCAGTGAAAGTAGAGTGGAGCGCTTCAAGAAGCGCACGAGGAGCGGCCAGAGGAGATAGAAGTGCTCCTCGATGGCCAGCGACCAGAACGTGGAAGGGCCGTGCGGCGCGGGCACGTTGAAATAGTGGTGAAAGTTAGCGAGAAACGCTACGGACAGCAGGAAGAAAGCTGCGTGGCCTTTATAGGCCAGTCCCATAACCAGAATGCAAGTAAAGTAAATGGGGATGATCCTGAGCACACGCCGGGCGTAGAAATTACGGAAATAGTTCGGGGTCTCTCTCGAGTCGAGCAGAATACCGGTGATCAAGAACCCCGACAGGACAAAGAATAGATCAACGCCCAACCAGCCGTGCCCCACCACCACCAAGAGGGGGTGCGGGATCCACGTAAAACCCTTCGGAGGAGCCGGAGGCCATCCGTAAAACATGTGCATCACAAAAACCGAGAGAATTGCAATCGTCCGAAATCCATCCAGTTCGGGAATGTGCGCCTGAGACCAGCGAGGCTTCGGCGGTTCGGCAATTTCCAGGGTAGGAGGAGAACTGAGATTCCCGGAAGGCTGGTCCAAGGGCAGTAAGGGCATAAAAACTGAGATGGATTCTCGCATGGCCAACCCTCCAGTGTCGAATACACGGAAGGTCTGGCACTATAAGACGGGAATCAGTAATCCCGCTGCTGGCGGGGCCTAATCATCGAGAATTTGGTGGAGCTAGTCGGGCTCGAACCGACGACCTCATCGTTGCGAACGATGCGCTCTCCCAACTGAGCTATAGCCCCACGGGGTGGTGGTGGTTACGATTTCGATTTTATCAGCCACGCGCGAGTTTCGACTATCGGCCTAGCGATCCCGTTGGTTCGGCAACTGTCATTCCACGCAAGCCTTTTGCGCATAGTGATCTGCATCACAGCCTCATGTTCGCCGATTCCGGTACAGTATTGTGACGCATGGATGGATTCGCTATTCTCACCAATCGTAAGCGCGCTCTGGTAGCGCTGGTGCATTCCGTCGTATTCTTACTGATCGCGCTGCGGCAGATGGTTGCGGCCAGTCCTGCCGCCGGCATCTGGGTGCCGTCTATGGTATCCCCGCGTACCTGGATTCTGTGCGGGATCTTCGCTGTGGTCTCTGCGATTCTGCTGTGGCTGTTCGTCATATCGCGCGGATGGATGGAAAAAATCTACTTTGCACTCTGTACCATCAGCGCTGCGTCAGGCCTGCTGCGCACCGCCGCGGGAGACCACGCGTTTCATGCGGGCCTCTACCTTCGCGTGGTCATGCTGGTCAGCGCCGTTCTGGTGGGACTGGTGATCGTTCGAGTGCACTCGGAGTCGGGGTACGCCGAAAGCAGTTCCTGACCTCGGCTTGCCTCCGGAGCTGGAGTGATCGGGTCCGGGGGCCGCCATCCAGCACCATTCCAATTCGAGTTCCTACCACGCCCTCCCGCCGGTCGGGCCGCCTCCCTCTTGGATGGAAATCAAACAGATATAATTTAGAAGTGAAGCAACCGAAGGTACGCCAGGTCGCCTCCGCGGATTTCCCGACTCGGTGGGGGCAATTCCTGATTCACGGTTTTACGACCGGCTCCGGCAACGGGTCCAGCAAGACCGAAGAAGCGGTGGCGCTCGTCATGGGCGACGTGCAGTCCGGGTCGCCCCTCGTCCGCATTCACTCCCAATGCCTCACCGGCGACGTATTCGGTTCCCTGCGTTGCGACTGCCGCCAGCAACTGGAGATGGCGCTCTCCATGATTGCCAAGCAAGGCACCGGAATTCTGATCTACGAGCAGCAAGAAGGACGCGGCATCGGACTCATGGCGAAGCTGCAAGCCTACGCGCTCCAGGACAGCGGGCTCGACACGGTGGAAGCGAACGAGCGGCTTGGCTTCAAAGCCGACCATCGCGAGTTCCAGATGCCGGCCGAGATTCTGAAAGCTCTCGGGATAAAGCAGTTGCGGCTGCTCTCCAACAATCCCGATAAAGTTGCAGCGCTCGAGCGGGCTGGAATCAAAGTCACCGAGCGAGTGCCCTGCGAAGTGGCGCCCACTGCCCATACGGAAGATTATTTGAAGACCAAGCAAGAAAAGATGGGCCACTTGTTCACGAAGAGTTAGCCGTCGATCCGATGGAGTGCCGGGTCCGCGCCCGGCAACTTCAATCCTTCAACAGCCGCCGAAGTTCGTTTCGATTTTTGGTCGGCAGCCGATCCAGCGCGGCGCGCGCAAGTGCCACGTAGACATCGCGCACCGCTGGATGCTTCTTCAGGACCGCCAGATGCTTGGCTACGGTCGTTGCGTCCCCGCGAACGATCGGGCCGCTGAAGGAATGCTCCGGGCCCAGGCGCGAGTAGTTCTCAAGAGTCTGGCGGATGATCGGCAAGCTCATGCGTCTCGCGTCCGCGCGTGTGAGCCCCGCCGCGCGAGCCGCCTCTTCCAGCGTCACCAGAAACGCCAGCCAGAGCGGCGAAGTGAACGTCGCCCAGGCGTGGTACGCGGCCTTGCGCGCCGCTGGTAGCGCAAAGCTCTCGCCGCCCAGGTCGCGCACGATGCGCCGCGCCAGTCGCGTCGCCGGATCGTCACCTTCCAGCGCAAACGGCACTCTGGTCAGCACAGGATGAGAGCCGGGGACAAACGTCATCAGCGGATGAACGGAGGCAACGACAGCGCCCCCTCGGCGCAAGGATGCAAGTTCGCGGCTGAGCAGCGCTCCGCTGGAGTGGAAGGCGAAGCGAACTTTTCCCTTTGCACGGGCAGCCAGAGACGAAGCGGCTTTCCGAATCGCGCCATCCGGAACGCACAACCACAACAGCTCGGCATCCAGGTCTGCCGTTCCGCCGGTAGTCGCTCGCGCTCCCACCTTCGACGCCAACCTGCGCGCGGGGTGGCGCGAGCGCGGCAAATTTTGGGAGATGATTTCGGTTATCGTGTAACCCGACTTGCGCAGCGCCAAGGAGAGAAACGTCGCCAGGCTCCCCGCTCCAACCATGGCCACTCGCGGCTTCTTCGTCACGCGCGCAGCATATCATTCCAGCCGAAATTCCACACATCGCAAAGTGCGTGATGTCTGGCGCATTCGAATGCTTCACACGATATATTGTTGATCATGCCTAAAGCCCGCAGTTCGAAACGCCATCAGGCGCGAGTTCTGTCTTCCCGCGTCGCGTACCAGGGCCCGGTGTTTCACGTCACGACCGACCAGGTCGAAGAGCCCGGTGGAATTCGCGCGCGGCGCGACGTGATCCGGCATTCCGGATCGATCGTAGTCCTGGCGGTGGATGATCGCCGCGCGGAACCCCGCATCCTGCTGGAGCGCCAGTACCGCCATGCCGCGCAATCTCTGATGTGGGAATTGCCCGCCGGCCGCATTGACGACGGTGAGTCCGAGTTGGCCGCCGCTAGGCGCGAACTGCTGGAAGAAACCGGCTACACCGCCCGGCATTGGCAGAAGATCCTGCATTTCTTCGTGAGCCCGGGCTTTCTGGACGAAACCATGAGCATCTACTTTGCCCGCGGTCTGCAGGCGGGCGAAGCGCAGCCCGAAAAAGACGAAAAGATCGCGACCCGTTTCTTCCCCTTATCGGCGGCAAAGCGCATGGCGCTGAACGGGCGTATCCGCGATGCCAAGACCATCTGCGGGGTCCTGTGGCTGGCCCAAACCAAGCGCCGGGCGCGCTAATTCGCCGTCGGACCGCTGCGCGAAGGCCTCTTATTACATGGGCTTGTGACGCGTATCCTTGACACCCCCCCCACCCGGCAGCACAATGCGAACAGTTTTGCGATTCCTATGGATTCTTCTTTGTTTACTAGGAGATTTGCAGAATTGAGGGGGGCACGTGGAACGTTTGAAAGGCACGGTCAAGTGGTTCAATAACGCGAAGGGCTACGGGTTCCTGGGCCGGGACGATGGACCGGATGTGTTCGTGCACTACAGCGCGATCACTACCGAGGGCTACAAGAGCCTGCAAGAAGGCGACAAGGTTGAATTCGAGATTGTCCAGGGACAGAAAGGGCCGCAAGCCGCCAATGTGACCAAGTCCTCCTAGCCTGGAGGACTTTTGTTTTGGGCCAGATTTCACCCGTCGATACTCTCAGTCACGCCGGTGCGTGAGGCCCTCCCTCTTTGCCTTGTTCCGCGGCGCTACAATCATTCCTGCCATGGACAACAAGGCCATCGCTGGAATTCTCTACGAAACTGCCGACCTGCTCGAAATCGACGGTCAGGATTCCTTTCGCGTGCGTTCCTATCGCAATGCCGCCCAGGCCATCGAAGCACTGCCGCAACAAGTCGCGAACCTGATTGAGGAGCCCAAGAAGCTGCTCGAAATCCCGGGCATCGGCAAAGGCATGGTCGCCAATCTGCAGCATCTGTTCAAGGAAGGAAACGTTGAAGTTCATGCCGAGCTGTTGAAGAAATATAGGCTGTCCATGCTCGAACTGCTCAAGATCCAGGGTCTCGGGCCAAAGACCATCGCCCTGATCTGGAGTGCTTATCAAGTCAGCGATCTAGATAGGGTCGAGAAACTGGCGCGCGAAGGAAAAATCCGCACTCTGCCCCGGATGGGCGAAAAACACGAGCAGAAGCTGCTCAAAGCAATCGAAGACTACCGCCGCATCGGCGGACGCTTCCTGCTTGACACCGCCGAAGAACTAGCCGGAAAACTCGTCGAGCACTTGCTGGCTGCGCCCGGTGTAGAAAAAGTCACGCCCGCCGGCTCGCTGCGGCGCGGACGCGAAACGGTCGGCGACCTCGACATCCTTGTGACCGGCAAGGCCTGCACACAGGCGGAAGGGCGCCAGAAGATCGTCGAGCATCTGCTGCGCTTTCCCGGCCTGATGGACGTGATCGCGCAAGGCGAAAACAAGATCAGCTTTCGCCAGCGTAACGGCATGCAGGTCGACGTGCGCCTGCTCCCGCCGGAGTCCTTCGGAGCCGCCATGCAGTACTTCACCGGTTCCAAGGCGCACAACGTCGCGCTCCGCCAGCGCGCTCTCAAAATGGGCTACACGCTGAGCGAGTACAGCCTGGCGGACCTTGAAACCGAGAAGCCTGTCGCCGGCAAGAGCGAAGAAGAAATCTACGCGAAGCTCAAACTCGATTTCATTCCTCCCGAGTTGCGCGAAAACCTGGGCGAAATCGAAGCCGCCGCCAGCCACGAGTTGCCGCTGCTGCTGGAACTCTCCGACATCCGTGGCGACGTACACATGCACACCGTCGAAAGCGACGGCCGCAATACCATCGAAGAAATGGCCGAAGCTGCACATGACCGCGGATATCAATACATTGCGATTACCGATCACTCCAAGAATCTCGCCTTCGCCAACGGCTTGACCGACGAACGCGCGCTCATTCACATCGAAAGAATCCGAGCCGTCGAGAAAAAGATGAAGGGCATCCGTATCCTCGCCGGCATTGAAGTCGACATCCTCGCCGACGGCACGCTTGATCTTTCCGATTCCGTGCTCGGGCAAATGGACATCGTCATCGCCAGCGTCCACTCGCTTTTCAACCAGGACCGTGACACGATGACCGAGCGACTGCTGAAGGCAATCGCCAATCCCTACACGTCAGTGATCGGTCATCCCACCGGACGTCTGCTGCTGCGCCGCGACGCCTATCCGTTCGATCTCGACAAGGTGCTCCAAGCCGCAGCCAAACATAAAGTCGCCATGGAACTCAACGCATATCCCGACCGCCTGGACCTGTGCGACGTTCACCTGCGCATGGCCAAACAACATGGCGTCAAGATCGTCATCAACACCGATTCCCACCACACGTCCCACATGGAAAAACTGCACTATGGCGTGACCCAGGCCCGCCGCGCCTGGCTGACCAAAAACGACGTGCTCAATACCCTGCCCTCACAGAAGTTCGCCGAGGCCATGAAGCACGCCTGGTAGATGGGGAAAAGAGGGAAACAACTTTCCAACCATTGACAGGCAGAGCGCCAGCCCCACTGCAACCAATCGACCGCAATCATTAGAGTCATTTAAATCAATAACTTACATGAAACCGTTGTCGGACCTTTGGACACCGGCTTGCACCATGGAACCAAGAGAGTGTCGGGCGTCTTGCCAGAAATCAGCAAAAGCGCTGCTAGCATGGGTTTTGCGCCTATTGTGGGCGGCGGAGTCCACCCGGGAAAATTGAATTGTCTATGAATAAGATTTACGTCGGAGGAGGCCAATTCAGAAGCAGCGTCTTCCGCAAGCTACCAGAGTGGGAGTCCTGCAAGCAGGCTTTGTTCGTGGAGCTCGATCCGGTCACCAAAGTCTCGCGCAACTGCGTCGAATACGTTTCACCGCCGGGAACCTGCCCCGACGAATTGCCGGCCATCCTGTTTAAGTCCGTCACCATTCGTGACAACAAGCTCTATGCCTGCACTTCCACCGAGGTCATGATCTACGACCTGCCTTCCTTCCAGCTTGCGAAGTATATTTCCCTTCCCTGCTTCAATGATCTTCATCATGTCTATCCGACATCGCAAGGCACGCTGCTGGTGATGGTGACTGGACTCGACATGGTTGCGGAAGTCTCGCTGGACGGAAAGTTCCTGCGGCACTGGGACGTGATGGGAGAAGATACCTGGAGGATCTTTTCCAGGGATATCGACTACCGCAAGGTACCGACCACCAAGCCGCACCGTGCCCATGCTAACCACATTTTTCAGTTGGGAGACGAAATCTGGGTCACGCGTTTCCATCAGCGGGACGCGATCAGTCTCTCCGATCGCGGGCGCCGCGTCGAAATCGGTATCGAACGGCCGCATGACGGCGTTCTGTTTAATGGATCGCTTTACTTCACGACCGTGAACGGGCACGTCGTGCTGGTGAATCCGGCAACGCTCCAGATCGAACGCGTGATCAATCTCAACGAAATGAGTGGACAGGAAGACGGGGTGCTGGGCTGGTGTCGAGCGCTCTTCCCGGTGGATGAGCGCTTCATCTGGGTTGGATTCTCCCAGCTCCGGCCCACCAAATTCCGCGAGAACTTGGCCTGGATTCGAAATCGGCCGGCCACCCATCGTCCCAGTCACGTTGCGCTCTACGACCTTCAGACCCGATCCTGCCTGGAGGAGATTGAGATGGAACCTCATGGGATTGGCGTGGTTTTCACGATCTTCCAGCTGCAACCAGCGCCCGCAAGGGTGGCCCCGTCCCCGGCTTCCGTGAGTCTGAAATCGGTGATACCGCTGGAGGCCGAGTCGGCACGAAGACGTTAATTCCACGGGACAACGTCATCGGAGCGAGCGGACCGCAAACCACCACGGGCCGCTGATCACTATGCGGAAGTTTGAAAAAATTCAGATCCTGAAGAACGTCGGATCGAGCTGGTCCGCACTCGCCACCAACGTGATGGTGGGCATCTTTCTCTGGCCCTTTATCCTGCATCACCTGGGGGATACCGCCGCCGGAATCTGGGTCCTGATTTTTTCCGTTACCGGCTATTACGGCCTGTTTGATCTCGGAATCCGTTCTTCGATCATCCGCTATGTCTCGAAGTACGCCGCGACGGACGACCGCGAGAAGCTCACCCGTTTCGTGAATACCAGCTTGTTCACGTACGCCTGCATCGGCGCAGCCAGCATGGCGCTGACCACGCTGCTGAGTTCCTACGTAGAAAGTCTGTTCCGCATTCCGTCCGGAATGCACACGCAAGCGCGAGTCCTGCTCCTGATGGTAGGCGCCTCCGTCAGCCTGAGTTTCCCCCTGGGCGTTTTCGGCGGCATGCTGGAAGGTTTGCAGCGGTTCTACCTTCTCAACTGGACCAGCATTGGGTCCACGCTGGTCCGCGCCGCGCTGATCGTCTACTTCCTCAATCGTGGATACGGCCTGCTCACCGTGGCCCTCATAACGGTCGGACTGCCGATTCTCTCCTCGATACTCCGCGGCATCATTGTCTTCCGCCTCTGCCCCGTGCCCCTCGGTCTAAAGTACGTGGATCGCGATTCCTTCCGGCACATGGCCAATTATGGCGGAACCACCTTCCTGGCCCTGATCGCCGCTCGCCTCCGCTTCCGCACCGATGAACTGGTACTAGGCGGCATGATGTCAGCTGTCGCCGTCACCTACTTCAACATCGGCGCCCGCATCGTGGACTACGCACAGGAATTTGTTTCCAGCCTCGCTCAGGTTTTTGTTCCCATGTCGAGTCAATCGGAGGCCACCGGAAACCTCGATCGGGTCCGCAAAATCTATCTCGCCGGTAATCGTGTCTGCGCGTTCCTGACGTTCCCCATCACCGCGATTCTCCTCATTCTGGGCAAGCACATCATCCGCATCTGGGTGGGTGCGCGCTATATATCGCCCAGCTACCCAGTCCTGGTTGTCATGATGGTTGGGTTCGCATTCATGCTGAGCCAGGCCGCCTCGACGCGGGTGCTGTTCGGGCTCGGCAAACACCAGACGCTTGCCAGAATCACGGTCATCGAAGGCGTCGCTAACCTCATCCTCAGCATTGCGCTCGTTCCGTCTATGGGGATTGTCGGCGACGCGCTCGGTACGGCTATTCCGCTCGGCTTTACCTACCTCGTCTTCATGCCGCGTCACCTGCACAAGCAGATTGGGGTTCCCGTGGGCACGTTCCTGCGCGAAGCCTACACGTTGCCGTTCCTTCTTACGCTTCCGCTGGTGGGAACGCTCCTGCTGGCCAATCGGTTCTTCAACCCGCGCAATCTGGTTCAGTTAGTGCTCGAAACTCTGGCCGCGAGCTCGGTCTACGGGATCGGCTTAGCTTGGGCGTATCGAACCAACCGAGCTTTCCATGTGACCGAAATTGCCGGCCTGAGCCAGACGCCATTCGACCAGCCTGCCCTACCCGTCGTATCTGTGGAATATCGCGATGAAGCGTGACTTCGACTGCCATTCCTTTCCTACGAGTTGGAGCTTCGACGGCAATTCCTTGCACACTCAGGAGACGAATCGGACAGCCTTGGGGTATGATGGTATTTGTCCATTGTTTTTAATAGGTTACAAGTAATGTCGGATACACCGACGGCAGGGGAATTGCTCGTTTTAAGGGTTACGCTGAATTCTGAACAGCTTTCGCGAGCGGAGCTTCGATCGCGGCTCCGCCGGAGTTTGTCGGTGACCTGTCTTCCCCAGCAAGTAACTCGACGGCTAGGGGAGCCAAAGCGAACTCAAAATGTCGCTCTCATGATTTTTGAAATCAACACCTGTTCTTGCTTTAAGAATCCCGGAGGATTAACGCATTGACCGCTTCCACCAGCCACCTTACCGCCCCGCACGGGGGAGAACTTGTTCAGTTGCAAGTGCCGACCGAGCGCGCCGCGGAGTTGAAAGCGCACTCCAAAGCCTGGCCATCGTGGGACGTGACCGCCCGGCAGCTTTGCGACCTGGAGTTGCTGATGAGCGGCGGCTTCTCGCCGCTGCGCGGCTTTATGAACCGCGCTGACTACGAAGGCGTGTGTCATAACATGCGCCTGGCCAATGGCACGCTCTGGCCCATGCCGATCACGCTGGACGTGAGCGAAGAATTCGCCAAGAAGCTGACGGCCGGTTCCAGCAAAGTCGCGCTGCGCGATCCTGAAGGCGTCATGCTCGCCGTTCTGAGCGTGGAAGACGTCTGGCAACCCGATCGCAAAGCCGAAGCCCAGGCGGTTTTCAACTCAACCAGCGCCGCGCATCCCGGCGCCGACTATGCCATCAACAAGTCGAACCCGTGGTATGTGGGCGGAAAAATCGAGGAGTTCCAGCCGCCCTCGCACTACGATTTTCGCTCGCTCCGTCTGACCCCGGCCGAACTGCGCGCCGAATTCAGCCGCCTCGGCTGGACCAAAATCGTTGCGTTCCAAACGCGTAATCCGATGCATCGCGCGCACGTCGAACTGACCATGCGCGCCGCCAAGCAAGTCGAAGCCAACTTGCTGATCCATCCTTCGGTCGGCATGACCAAACCCGGCGACGTGGACTACTTTGTCCGCACGCGATGCTACCAGTTACTGCTTCCCAAGTACCCGCACGGCACGGTGACACTCTCGATGTTGCCGCTGGCCATGCGCATGGGTGGTCCGCGGGAAGCAATCTGGCACGGCGTGATTCGCAAGAACCATGGCTGCACTCATTTCATCGTCGGCCGGGATCATGCCGGCCCCGGCAAGGACACAGATGGAAAGCCGTTTTACGGCCCGTACGATGCCCAGGAACTATTCAAAAAGCACGAAGCTGAGATGGGCGTCAAAATGGTTCCCTTCCAGATGATGGTCTATCTCCAGAACGAGGACCGGTACGTGCCCGCCGACGAAGTTCCGCAGGGCGCCAAGGTGCTCGACATCTCCGGCACGGAGCTGCGCCAGCGACTGAACGAGGGCCGCGATATTCCTGCCTGGTTCACCTATCCGGAAGTGGTGCAGGAACTCCGCCGCAGCTATCCACCCCGGCACAAGCAAGGCGTCACCATCTTCTTCACCGGGCTTTCGGGATCGGGCAAGTCGACCATCGCGAATGCGCTGATCACCAAGTTCCTGGAGACCGGCGGCCGTCCGGTCACTCTGCTTGATGGAGACCTGGTGCGCAAGCACTTGTCGTCGGAACTGGGGTTCTCGAAAGAGCATCGGGACATCAACATCCGGCGGATCGGCTACGTCGCTTCCGAGATCACCAAGAATGGTGGGATCGCCATTTGCGCTCCGATTGCCCCTTATGCAGCGACGCGCAAAGCCGTCCGGCACATGGTGGAACCCTTCGGCGGCTTCATCCTGGTGCACGTGGCAACTTCCATCGACGTCTGCGAACAGCGCGACCGTAAGGGGCTGTATGCCAAGGCACGCGCCGGCATCGTCAAGGAGTTCACCGGCATCTCAGACCCATACGAGGCGCCGACCGATGCGGAAGTCGTAATCGACACCGCCACGCTCAGCCCCGAGGAAGCGGCGCAGACCATCATTCTGCACCTTGAACGCGAAGGCTTCATCGGCGCCAACGGTAACGGGTAGGAAGTTCTCAGTTCTCGGGTCCCAGTTCTCAGTGTCTTGGTCCGCGTGCCTACTGAGAACTGAGTACTGGGAACTGAGAACTAAGACCTGGAAAACGGCATGGAATTCCTGCTACTAAAAGTCCTGATCGGCTTCGTCGTCGGAACGCTCATCGGGTTGACGGGATTGGGCGGCGGCGTATTGCTGCTGCCCGTGCTCATCTTTGGTTTGCGCATTCCTGCCATCGTCGCCGTCGGTTCCGATGCATTCTTCAACTTCTGCACAAAGATTCCCGCCAGCGCCCTCCACTTGTGGAAGGGCACCGTACGGCGGAGGGTGGTCCTGGCGATGGCCGTCGGCAGCATGCCTGGTTCTTTTTTGGGGGTTTCCCTGCTGCTGCACCTGCGCACGCTCTATGGCGCGGGCGTGAATGATTTCATCAAGTCGGCCGTCGGACTGCTGTTGGTCTGCATTCCCGCTCTGCTGCTGTTTCAGGGACGGATTGAAGACCACTTGGCCAAACGCGACCCCACCATGAAGTCATTTGTGGGAATGAGCTTCATCGGCCTGGTCGGTGGATTCCTGGTGGGCATGACTTCAGTCGGATCGGGGAGCATCATCATGATGATGCTTCTGCTGTTTTATTCCTACCAACCGAAAGTCATGGTTGGTACCGACATCGTGCATGCTGTCATTCTGACCGGCATCACCAGCCTGATGCACTGGAGGATCGGCAACGTCGATTTCAACCTGGTCGGTTGGTTGTTAATTGGCTCGATCCCCGGTGGAATGCTCGGGTCGCACCTCAGCACGCGCGTCCCTGTGCTATGGCTGCGTAGGATACTGTGTACGGTCCTGCTGATGACGGGAGCAAGAATGCTGTGGGCTTGAAAACAGTTCTCAGTACCCGGTTCTCAGTTCTCAGTAGAACCTGGGGATTAGTTTGAACTTCGCGACCGGCACGCGCACCGCTCTTGCGGAGAACTGGGCACTGAGAACTACTACGGAGCATTGATGACCTCGTCTTCTTCCAAAGAGACTCTGGAACGCATTCACGCTGCGCTCGAAGCGGCCCGCGAAGTTCTGAACCGCTTCACGCCGGGCGCGATCGACGCCGAATATAAGGCTGGCCACGATCCGGTCACCGAAGCCGACCGCGCGCTCGACGACGTGCTGCGCAAACTTCTGCTTCGCGAAGGGGAGGGCTGGCTCTCAGAAGAGACGGTGGATGATTTCAGCCGGCTCAATAAACGGCGCGTATGGGTCGTCGATCCGCTCGACGGCACCCGGGAATTCGTGCAGGGCATTCCGGAATTCTGCGTGTCGATTGCCATGGTGGAAGATGGAATCCCGGTAGCAGGTGGGATCTGCAATCCAGCGACTAACGAGTTGATCCTGGGATCGCGCGACACGGGCGTCACCTATAACGGCAAACCTGCGCAACCCAGCCAACGCAAGGATCTCCACGGCGCGCTCGTGCTGGCCAGTCGCAGCGAAGTCAAGCGCGGCGAGTGGAGACAATTCGAGTCCTCCGAATTCAACATTCGCCCCATGGGTTCGGTTGCCTACAAACTCGGCCTCGTTTCCGCCGGTCTCGCAGACCTTACTTTTACTCTGGTTCCAAAAAACGAGTGGGACGTTGCCGCCGGCGCCGCGCTGGTCGAAAGCAGTGGAGGCTGGACACTGAAGCTCGATAATTCTCCGCTCCGCTGCAACCAGAAGGATCCGTTGATCTCTGGTCTGCTCGCGGGATGCCCGGGCCTCAAGGATCCGTTGCTCGCCATGCTCGACCGGCATTCACCGACGGTTGGAACCAACAAGCGCAGTTGATCCCGGCACCCAGCGGAGTGACTGCAAATCTCATGGCTGCTTCTGAAATCGTTTTCCTGATGTACCACGAACTGGCGGTTCCCGGCCGGAAGCTCTGCCAGTCTGAACCGGGGTATATCCGCTACATCCTGCCGGTCGACACTTTCCGCGGCCAGATGGAGTGGATGAAGAAATCCAGCTTTCGTGGCCTGAACGTGAGCGAGGCTCTTCGCTATCCGGCCGAGCCGAGCGTCTGCATTACTTTCGACGATGGGTGCGAAACAGACCTGATCGCTGCCGCGCCGCTGCTCAGCGAGTTCGGCTTCAATGCGACCTTCTATCTCACCGGCGGCCTCCTGGGCACGCCCGGTTACCTCACAGCCAACCAGGTCCGTGAATTGGACGCACAGGGCTTTGAGATCGGCTGTCACTCCATGACGCACCCGTATCTTCCGGATCTCGCGGAACCGGAACTCAAACGCGAAATCGTCGACGCCAAGTTCCAGATCGAACAGATTGTCGGCCATCCCATCGAACATTTTTCGTGTCCGGGCGGGCGCTTCGACGAACGCACCTTGGCAATGGCCCGCCGCGCCGGATTTCATACGGTCGCTAACAGTCAGTTCCACACGAACTCAGTTCGCACCAGCCGCTACGATCTAGGACGAGTTGCGATGCTGCGCGATATGCCGCTCGCGGAATTTGTCGCCACTTGTCATGGCCGGAGCTTGTGGAAGAAGCGCCTCCAACAAGGCGTTCGGCGCAGCGTTCAACGAATGCTCGGAAATCGCGGGTACGACATGTTACGAAAGGCCCTGCTCCGGAACTTAGAATAGTAATCGCACCAGCACTTCTTTTCCTGTCCTCTCCGTCACGCTGTCCTTTCCCGATTTGACAAAGACCGCGCAACCCTGTTTCAGCCTTCTGTTGTCCCTCATATCTCGAAAAACTACCGGACAACGCCGACGCGAATCCGGACAATAGGCTCCTGCTGTTTTCGGCCAGATGTACTTGTGGGTTCTACGCTGAACTTCTGGTATCTGGGCTTGTCGGTCGGGCAAGGCTAGATTCTCACTGAGGACTCGATCGACTTAGTCCCCCAATTTCCAGTCGAGGGCTCGTGATGTTTTTCAACCGTGACGTTCTGGGTCGTGGCATTCTTCCATCTGTAGAGACGCAGGATCGAATGTTGGCAGCGCAGTGGCCTGCGTTGCTCCTGGTCCTATTGGTGACGCTGTTCGGGGTCGCATGCGGCACATCCGCACAAGCTGCTGGAAGCAATGCCAACAGCTTGACTCTTTCGGGCACACTGCCGGCCGGGACGGCGAACCAGACTTACAACGCCGTCTTAAACGTCAGCGGCGGCAACGCACCTTATCAGTTCTCGGTAAAGTCAGGTAGCCTGCCTCAGGGTCTGACATTGAACCCGACCACCGGATCAATCTCTGGAATGCCTGTTTCCTCCGGTTCGTACTCGTTTGAAGTCATCGTCACCGATGCCCCTCGTCCGGATCAAGGGATCGCTCCGTTTGTAGTCAAGGTCGGCGGCGTAGGCTCGGCGCTCAGCGTGTCCCCAGCCAGCGTGAGCCTGGCTCCAGGAACGAAGCAGCAGTTCACCGCTAGCCTGAGCGGAACGGCTGACACGGCGGTGATCTGGTCGGCCTCCGCTGGTTCGATTGACGCCCAAGGACTTTACACTGCGCCCGCTCTGATCCCGCCGACGAATATCACCGTCACCGCAGCCAGCACGGTCCATCCCGCGATCCGAGCCTCCGCCTCCGTAACGATTGGGAAACCCCAGCCGCAGCCGCCTGCGATCACCACTACCAGCCTTCCCCAAGGACAGCTGGGGAGTTCTTATAGCCAGACATTGGCCGCCACCGGCGGAACCCAGCCCTATAGCTGGAGCGTCTCTACGGGCACGCCTCCCGTGGGTATCACTTTGACATCCGATGGGCAGCTCGCGGGATTCCCGGGATCGGCCGGCACATCCACCTTCACCGTCTCCGTTAAGGATGCCGCCGGCCTTTCCGCACAGCGTGACTTCTCCGTCGACATCGCGTCGGGTGGCAATTTCGACGGCCCAGCCGAGTTGCCCAGGGTAACAGTCTCCAGCGCAATGGCGAATACGCCAGCGCCCGGAACCACGATCGCGGTCAACGCGGGCGGCGATCTGCAAGCCGCCTTGAATAGCGCACACTGTGGCGACACCATTGAGTTGCAGTCAGGTGCGACATTCTCCGGGAAGTTTGTTTTGCCCGCCAAGTCTTGCGACGACAATCACTGGATCGTCGTCCGCACCAGCGCTTCCAATTCCGCTCTGCCCGGTGAAGGTCAGCGCGTCACTCCCTGCTATGCCGGTGTCGCCTCGCTTCCCGGACGCCCGCAGTACAGCTGCTCCAATCCGCATAACGTGCTCGCCCGGATCCAACTCGACCGCGGCGGCGATGGCGCCATACAGTTGGCGGACGGCGCCAACCACTACCGACTCTTGGGCCTCGAGATCATGCGTCCTGCCGGCGTCCGTGGCGGGGCCAAGCTGGTTATCGCGCAAAATGTCGCGGACCATATCGTGTTTGATCGTTCCTGGCTGCACGGTGCGCTCCAGGATGAAACCCACGCCGGCATCGACCTCAACGGAACCAGCTATGTGGCTGTCGTCGATTCCTATTTCAACGACTTCCATTGCATCGCCCGTTCCGGCAGTTGCACCGACGCTCATGCGGTCTCTGGAGGCAACAGCGATACTCAGGACGGACCCTACAAAATCGAGAACAACTACCTGGAAGCCTCGGGCGAATCGGTCATGTTCGGTGGCGGACCTGCAACCAAGAGTCCTGCCGACATCGAGGTTCTCCACAACCATTTCTTCAAGCCCTGGCAGTGGATGCCCGGACAACCCGGCTTTGTCGGCGGACCGACCGGGGATCCGTTCGTCGTTAAGAACCACCTCGAACTTAAGAACGCGGTTCGCGTCCTGATCGAAGCCAACCTGATGGAAAACAACTGGGGCGGTTTCAGCCAGTCGGGTTTTGCCATTCTGCTCACTCCCAAAAACCAGCACGCGCTCTCGGGCGCGAACGTGTGTCCGTTATGTCAGGTAACGGATGTCACGATCCGGTACACGCGGATCGCGCATGCCGGGGCGGGCCTGCAGTTAGCCACCAACATTTCGGGACATGCGGGCGACGGCGGCGGACCAGCACTGGCGGGGGCACGGTGGAGTCTTCACGATCTCGTCATCGATGACCTCAACCCCAAGTACGCGGGCGGCGGCGGCCTGTTCGAGATCATGAACAACTGGCCAAAGAACGCGCTCAACAATGTCACCGTCAACCACGTCACCGCTTTCCCCTATTCCGACAGTCACATTATGGTTTTGGGAAATCTGAGTGGTAACGATCCGATGTATGGACTCATCTTTACCAACAACCTGGTCACCACCGGTCAGGCTCCGGTATGGAACGCTGGAGGCGGCCCTACCAGTTGCGCCTACCTCGACGTGCCGGTCACCAGTATTACGAAGTGTTTCACCACCTATATCTTCAAGAACAACGGTCTGGTGGCGGCTCCGCCTCATTACCCACCCTCATCGTGGCCCGCGGGAAACTTGTTCCCCGTCTCACCTGACAGCACCGGGTTCGTTAACTATAACAACGGCAACGGTGGAGATTATGAGTTGTTGTCTTCGAGTCCGTACAAGAACAAAGGTATCGACGGCAAGGACCTCGGCGCCGACATCGCCGGCCTGACTGCCGCCTTAGCTGGAGTGGAATAGTTCGCTGCTTCTTGCTGCCACAAAGGTCCGCGCCTCACGCGCGGACCTTTTTCTATTCGGATACTCCGTTGCACAGACCTCCACTTCGTAGCGTGGTATCCTCGAACCATCTTTGTGAACAATGAACAGCAGCGCCTTCTGCGGTCGGGTTCTCCATCACATGCGCGGGGCGTGCGTAAAGGAGAAGCGAACGTAGCTCCGATTCCCTTTTTTTTGATTGGCGCTGCTCGATTTCTGCGAAGCTGTCATTTTCTTGGCCTGGTTGTCATTTTCCTTCTTGCGACCGTATTCTCCGCGGCTGCCGCCGCGCCCCCCACCTCAGAGAACGCCTATTGCGGCAAAGGCGATGTCCCGCAGTTCGGCAGTAAGGATGGTCCTGCGGAACTTCCCAAGGCCTGCTACTACACCGGAATCGATGGAACGCCTTCCCCCGGAAAACAGATCAGTGTTTCTCCCAAAGCCGACCTCACCTCTGCATTGGATGCGGCCAAATGCGGCGACACCCTGCTGTTAGCGGCGGGAGCGTCTTACGAGGCCCGAGAGTTCCCCTCGAAGAATTGCGACGATCGTCACTACATTACGGTACGAACCGACGCGCCCGACTCCAAACTGCCTCCTGAAGGCACACGCATCAGTCCGGCGTGGGCGGGAGTCGCGAGCCTTCCCGGACGCCCGCCGTTCGCCCAACCCTCCGGAGGCCCGGCCAAGCTGATGGCCACCTTCCTCGTCCGGCGCCCTTCCGGCGTGGTGGTGGGCGATCATATCCGCTTCATCGGCATCGAATGGACCACTGATCCTTTCGCCAATATCGGGCGCCTGGTCAGTGCTGAACACTCCAACCACATCATCTTCGACCGCAACTGGGTCCATCCTCCGGAGGGTATCGAAATCGCCAAGGGCGTGGGATTGACGGTTGGCGCTCACACCATTGCCGTGATCAATTCTTACATCAGCGGCATGAACTGTGTGGCGCGCGCCGGCAAATGCACGGATGCGACGGCAGTCGGTGGCGGCAGCGGCGATGAACCCACCGGGACTTTTAAGATCTACAACAACTTTCTGGAAGCATCCGGAGAAAACATTCTCTTCGGCGGCGCCGCCGCAACTGTAAACCCGACGGACATTGAGATCCGGCGCAACCACCTCTTCAAGCCCCTTATCTGGAAGGAAGGCGAGCCGGGCTATACCCCGAGCGCCTCTGGACATCCGTTCATCGTGAAGAACAATTTCGAACTGAAAAACGCCCAGCGCGTCCTGTTCGAGGCCAATCTCCTGGAGGGTAGCTGGGGCGGATTTTCGCAGACCGGCTTCTCGATTCTTCTGACGCCGAAAAACCAGGAGAACAAGTGCCCGGCCTGCCTGGTCAATGACGTTACCATCCGCTACTGCCGTATTCGCAACGTCGCCAGCGTGTTCCAGATCGCTAATGCACTATCCGCAGCAGGCGGCGCTTCTACCGACGGCGGCCGCTACAGCATTCACGACCTCGTCGCCGATAACATTCATGGCAAGGAGTTCGGCGGAGGAGGAGCGTTCATGCTTATGGTGGTCTGGCGGCCTCCCCTTCATGATGTCCAGATTGACCATGTCACCGCTTTCTTCCCGGGACCCATTGCGTCGATCCAGAACACGGAAAGCAAGTTGCCCAACTTCGTCATGACCAACAACGTGTTTTACACCGGTGGTTTGCGAACACCCTTCGCGTCCGCTGGTGGAGGTCCAACCTCCTGCGCCACTAAGACACAGGCGCAAGGCGCGGAAGCGGTTTTGAAGGAGTGTTTCAGTACGTATAAGTTCGAGAGGAACCTTATCTTCGGCGACACTCGCGGCGGTTGGCCCGCCGGAACCATCACCGCTTCTTCCGCGCAAGACGCTGGCATCCGCGACTACAAGGACGGAGTCAGCAAAGACCCGCGTCTGTGCCGCGAAAAGGGACCGGGTTGCGAGAAGAAATCACCCGGCGCAAACGCTGACGATGGTCGCGACCTTGGTGCCGACATGGACGCCCTCAACGCAGCTCTAGCCGGTGTCGAGTAGCCGCAGGTAACCTTGGTAACACCTGCTTTAACGATGGTTTCAGGCGCGATTCGTGCATGATAAGATTTTTTCTTAGACTGCCGAATCCGGGCGGTCGCACGAAATTCCACAACCGTAGAGTTGGCGCCGCAACAGCGGCGGAAATTCCCGGACACGGGCTGACCCATCATGAATCCGGCAGGCGGAGTTCTCGAGAAACAAGTGGGACCAGGTACGGCGGCCAGCAAGCGCTCGCTGGCTCCCGTGTTTGTCCTGGGCTGCGAACGCTCGGGGACCAAGTTCCTGTACCACACTCTGCTTTCCGCCGGAGGGTTCGCGCTGTACCACGCGGAAAGTAATGCCTTCAATCTGCTCGGTCAACTTTTCGGCAGCCTTGGCCGGCGCGCCAACCGGCGCGACTTGCTTGACCACTTCTTTCGGAGCAGGCTGTTTGAGCGGACCGGCCTGGAAACGAATGAGATCGAAGATCGGATCATGGAGGAATGCCGCAACGCGGGTGATTTCCTGCGCATCATGATGGAAGCCATCGCACGCAAACAAGGCGTCTCGCGCTGGGCCGAATGTACGCCCGCACACTTGCAGTTTCTTCCCTTGATCAAGCAAACGATTCCGGATGCGCTCATCATCCACATCGTTCGGGACGGCCGCGATGTTACCTCTTCTCTTCATCGCATCGGCTGGATCCGTCCCCTGCCCTGGGACCGCAGCCGTCCCATCCTGCCCCCTGCCCTGTTCTGGCGATGGCAGGTGAGCGCTGGCCGCCGTTACGGCCGGCAATTGGGCGCCGACTACATGGAAATTCATTACGAGGACGTCGTGCAGAATCCGCGCGAGGCGTTGGCACGCATTGGTAAATTCATCGAGCAAGATCTCGACTATGACCGCATCCAGCAAGTTGCGCTGGGAGCGGTGCAGAACCCGAATTCATCGTTCCGCGGAGACGGCCAGGAGACGGTCGCCAATACCATTGGCCGGTGGAAAACCATACTGACCTCACAGCAGATTCGTGACGTAGAGGCGAGCATTGGTGACTTGCTCATAGATACTGGTTATGCCCTCGAAACTCCCCCCGTAGATCTGCGCCCGTCACTGGCCGTACGCTTGATGAGTTTCCTGTACCCGCGATATTTCGACTTCAAATTGTGGCTGAAATCGGATACCCCGCTCCGTCGGTTTGCCAACAAGGGGCGCATGGGCATTGCCGAGGCTGATGCTCCCGAGGCTGGTGCTTCGTAGTCGCCATGTCTCACAAGCGATACGACCTACGGACCGAACTCTGACCATGAATGCGATCTCCTTAACCTGGCAGCCGGAAGGTGCCTTCCACCACGTCGGCTTCGTCGTCCCGTCGATCCAGAACTCTGTACAAGCCTTCGCCG
>Ga0209698_10001799_pt1 | contig 24647 bp, 22 predicted proteins | sample LitLauG_LLR_2012_FD_187203 | JGI IMG/M metagenome (GOLD analysis project Ga0209698, IMG submission 187203) | Freshwater sediment microbial communities from Pennsylvania, USA - Little Laurel Run_MetaG_LLR_2012 (SPAdes) (version 2) | ecosystem: Environmental > Aquatic > Freshwater > Creek >... | reverse complement strand
GCCCCAGGCGCCCGCCCCCGCCACGCCGATGCGCCTCCCGCTCATGCGATCCTTTCTGGCGAATCCATGCGCGAACGCCTAACTGGGGATTTACCGTCGAAACAAGGCGCCGACCATGAGCATCGACCCGTTCACCGTGTTTTTCGCCGCTCTGGCCATCTTTGTCGGCTGGCGGCTATGGGCGACGCTGGGCACGGGCGGCGGCGCGCCGCCCGCTTCCGCGCCGGTTCGCGGGCCGTTTGCGCCGCCGCCGGCCTCCCCGCCCGCCGCCGAGCGCTGGCGCGGGATCGCCGAGCCTGGCGGCCCGCTCGCCGGCGGCCTCGACGCCATCGCGGCCGGCGATCCCGGCTTCGACGCCAGGGGGTTTCTGGGCGGCGCCCGCGCGGCCTACGAGATGATCACGGCGGCCTTCGCGGCGGGCGATCTGGACGCGCTGCGCCCCCTGCTCGGCCCCGAAACCTTCGCCGATTTTTCGCACGCCATTGAGACGCGCAAGGCGGCGGGGCGAAAGATGACGACGACTCTGGTTTCTATCGACGCCGCCGACCTCGTGGAGGCCGCCGCGCAGGACGGCGCCGCGCGAGTGGCCGTCAAGTTTCGTTCGAAGATGACCTCGGCGACCATGGACGCCGCCGGGGCGGTGGTCGAGGGCTCCGCCGACGAGATTGCTCAGCATATCGAGGTGTGGACGTTCGCGCGACCCTTCGGCGCCCGCGATCCCAATTGGCGGCTGGTCGCCACGCAAGCCGCGCATTGAAGACGCGCGATGCGGCGGGCGACGAGACGCGGCCTCAGCGAAGAGGAGAAGGCTTTGTGGGCGGAGGTCGCGCGCACAGTGCGCCGCCGTCGCGGCGTCGCCCCGCCGCCCGAGCCGCCCCCGGCGCCGGCGGCGGTCGCTGCGCCGGTCACAGCGAGGCCAGAGCCGTCGCCCCGCCCCGGCCCGCCGCCGCTGGCGCCAATTGAGCGAAAGCTCAAGCGTGAATTGGCCAAGGGACGCGGCGCCATCGACGCTTCGCTGGATTTGCACGGTCTGACGCAGGTCGAGGCGTTTTCGGCGTTGCGTGAGTTTCTCTCGCGCGCGCAATCGCATGGGCACCGGCTGGTGATCGTGGTCACCGGCAAGGGCAAGGCGTTTTCGGACGAACCGGGCGTGCTGAAGCGCCTGACGCCGCTGTGGCTGCGCGCGCCGGAATTGCGCATGCTCGTGCTGGGCTTCGAAGAAGCGCAGCGCCATCACGGCGGCGCGGGGGCGTTATATGTGCGGTTGCGGCGGCGGCGGGGGGAGTGACCTCGGCTTCGGAAGGGCGACCGACGCAGGTTGCTCGATCTCTATTGTTTATCGACCCGCTCATAGACGACGAGCGGCGTCGCCTCGCCCAGACGGCGATAACTGACGAGGGCCTGCTCGAGGATGGCCTGCGCCTGCGCGCTTTCGCAGAACACCGGCGCGCGCGCCTCGGGCGCCACGACGAAACGGGGGCGGGCTTCGAGCGCCTCGCGCAGACGGTCGGGTCCGGCGCCGGGGAAGTCGCACAGCAGATGCATCCAATAGAAATAGGGCGTCGGCGGCGCGAGGCCGAGATTTGCGTTCAACAGCGCGCCGTCGCCTAGGCCCAGCAGTCGATCCTGCGGCGTGGGATCGCGCGCGCGGATCGCCGCGGCGGCGCCTTTGAGCGCGTCGGCGCGTTCGCGCCCCGCGTTGAGCGCCGGGATCACGGCGATCAGGCCGAGGCCGACCACCATGATGCCGGCCATAGCGCGCAGCGCGGGCCGGGAGATCACCACAAAGCCGGTCAGCAGCAGCATCGGCGCCAGCGCCGGGCCCAGATAACCCATCCAGCGCGCGTGCTGAACGATGAGTTCAAGCAACGCTGCGAGAAACCACGCGCCAAGAACCTGCCGCTCGCGCGGCGCCCGCGCCGCGCCCCAGACGGCGAAGGCGACCAGCGGCGCCACTGGCGTCACCACCCGGCGCAGATGCGCGAGGACGTCGGCGAGGTCCTCGTTCTGCATGGCGGGGCGTTGAAGCGCACGGATGACGGCGTCGTCGAGCATCAGAGGCAGCGCGCCCTTAGCCGCAAAATAGCCGGCGAAGGCGAGCGTCGGGAACGCCGCCGCCAGCGCGAAGGCGGCCAACGCCCAAAGCTTTGCGCGGGTCTCCACCGGTTCGCGCGCAAAGGCCCAGGCAAGCGCGACCGCCTCGAACACAGCGGTTTGTTTGATCATGCCCGCCGCGCCGATGGCCAACCCCGCCAAGGCGGCCCGCCGCACAAGCGGCCCGCCGCCGCAGAAGGCCGCAAAGGCGAGGCTGGTCGCCAGCGCCAGCGGGGGATAACCGGCGTTGTCGGCGAGCGTCAGCGACAGAAGGGGAAAGCTGACGGCGGCGAAGGCCCCGACGCGCGGCGCGCCGAGCTGCGAACCGAGGCGCCACAGGCAGAAAGCGGTTCCCGCGTCGCAAACGGTCGCGAGCCGCGACAAGGCGACCGGCGCCGCGCCGAACAGGGCTTCGGTGGCGGCGACCAGCGCGAAAAAGCCGGGCGGCTTGACGTCGAAGGCGTTCAGATAGGGCGGAGCGCCGGCGAGCCACAGCCGCCCGACCTCCAGATAGAAAGGATCGTCTCCGCCCCATTGGTTGAGCGAAGGCCAATGCACGAGCGCCGCCCAGACGAGCGCGAGCGCAGCCGCGAGGACGTCGCGGCGAGGCGGCGCGGCGGCGAAAGCAGGGGTCAGGCGGGTCGCGGCGTGGGTCATAGCGGGCGACTTAGCGATAAGCCGCCAAAGCTAGGATTTGCTTAAGCCCGCCGTCAGGTGGGGACTTCGACTACCAGGATCGTCGCCCCGCGCGCGACATTGTCGCCCACCCTCGGCCCCGCCAGCCTCACCCGCCCCGCGCGCGGCGCGGTCAGGGCGTGCTCCATCTTCATCGCCTCCAGCACGGCGAGCCGCCGCCCCGCCTCGACCTTGTCGCCGGTCTTCACGTCGAGCGCGACGAGGCGGCCGGGCATCGGGGCCAGCACCAACCCCTCTTCGCCGCCCTCTTCGGCGGCGTCCTGCGCTGCGGCGAGCGGCGCCACATGGGTCTGGCGCCCGCCGTTCATCACCAGCACGCCGTCCTCGACGGCCAGCGACGTCGGCTCGATCTGCGCCGGAGTCACGGTCCGCCCGTCGCGAAACGCAATTTGCGTCTCGCCGCCTTGCGTAACCGCGACGAATCCCTCGCGCTTGCCGTTCACCCGCGCGTCGAACGGGATGCGGCGCGGTCCCATCAGTTCGAAACTGTCGGCCTGCGACCATGGATCGGCGTCGCCCGCCGAGGCCACGGGCGCGGTCAGTTCCGGCAGCAGCGCGCGCACGCCGGTCAAGGCGGCGAAGGCGTCGGCGGGTTGCGGGCTGGCGCCGAGTAGCTCCAGATGGGCGTCGATGAAGCCGGTGTCGAGGCGGCCCGACACGAACTCCGGCGCAGCCAGCAATCCCCGCAGGAACGCTATGTTGGTCTTGGGTCCCAGCACGACGGCGCGGGCGAGCGCGGCGTCGAGCTTGTCGAGCGCCTCTTCGCGCGTGGGCGCGTGCGAGATGAGCTTGGCGATCAGCGAATCGTAATGCGGCGACACGTCGTCGCCCTCCTCGACGCCGGCGTCCACGCGCACGTCGAGCCCCTCCAACCGAAGCGCCAGCAGGCGCCCCGGCGAGGGCAGAAAGCCAGTCTCCGGGTCTTCAGCATTGAGCCGCGCCTCAATCGAAGCGCCGCGCCGGATCAGTTGCGCCTGCGTCGCCGGCAGCGGCTCGCCCGCCGCGACGCGAAACTGCCATTCGACGAGATCGACGCCATAGACCGCTTCCGTCACCGGATGCTCGACCTGAAGGCGCGTGTTCATCTCAAGGAAGAAGAAACTGTCGCGGCCCATGCCCTTCGAGGGATCGACGATGAACTCGACCGTGCCCGCGCCCACATAACTGACCGCCTTGGCCGCTGAGACGGCGGCCTCCGTCATCGCGGCGCGCGTCGGCGCCGGCAGACCCGGCGCAGGGCTCTCTTCCAGCAGTTTCTGACGCCGGCGCTGCGCCGAACAATCGCGCTCGCCCAGTTGCACGACATTGCCGTGCATGTCGCCGAACACCTGCACCTCGATATGGCGCGGGTTCGGCAAACATTTCTCGATGAGCACACGCGCATCGCCAAACGCAGCCTGCGCCTCGCGCTGCGCCGATTCCAGCGCGGCCTCGAACTCCATGTGGGCGTCGACCCGTCTGATGCCGCGCCCGCCGCCGCCCGCGCTCGCCTTGATCAGCACGGGATAGCCGATCTGATAGGCGGTCTCCTTCAGGAATTTCGCGCTCTGGTTGTCGCCGTGATAGCCCGGCAAGATGGGCGCGCCGGAGCGCGCCACCAGCGCCTTGGCCGCGCTCTTGTAGCCCATCGCGCGCATGGCGGCGGGCGGCGGCCCGATGAAAGTCACGCCCTCCAGCCCGCAATATTCGGCGAAATCGGCGTTCTCGGAAAGGAAGCCGTAGCCCGGATGCAGGCAATCCGCGCCGACGCTTTTCGCCGCTGCGACGATGGCGCCGCCATCGAGGTAATTGGGGATTTCGACGGCCTCGTCCGCCAGCCGGGTGAAGCGGGCGCCGGCGTCAGCGGGCGTGTAGAGCGCCACCGTCTTGATCCCGAGGCGCTTGGCCGTCGCGATGATGCGGCAGGCGATTTCGCCGCGATTGGCGATGGCGGTTTTAGCGAACAGGCGAATCTCCCTCAGCGTCATCCGGGATTAGCCCCCGCAAAGCCCGCCGTCACGCAAAACGTATGGGCTCGCCGCCGCCGGGTTGCAGCACTTCGCCTTCCCACATCACGCGAGCGCCGCGAATGACCGTGCCGACGGGCCAGCCCGTCACGCTCATGCCGTCATAGGGCGTCCAGCCGCAGCGCGAGGCGATCCACGCGTCGCGGATGGTCTGCCGGCGTTTCAGGTCCACGATGGTCAGATCGGCGTCGTAGCCGACGGCGATGCGGCCCTTGCCCGCTATGCCAAACAAACGCTGCGGCCCGGCGCTGGTGAGATCGACGAACCGCGCGAGGCTCAGCCGGCCCGCCGCGACATGGTCGAGCATGATCGGCACGAGGGTTTGCACGCCGGTCATGCCGGACGGGCTTTCCGGGTAAGGCTTGGCTTTCTCTGCAAGGGTGTGCGGTGCGTGGTCGGAGCCCAGCACGTCGATGATCCCCTGCCCTACGCCGCGCCACACGCCCGCGCGATGTTCGGGGCTGCGCACGGGCGGGTTCATTTGCAATTTGGTCCCCAGCCGCGCGTAATCGTCGGAGGACAAAGTCAGGTGATGCGGCGTCGCCTCGCAGGTCGCCACATCCTTCGCGCCCGCCAGAAAGTCGATTTCCTGCGCCGTCGAAATATGCAGCACATGCACCTGCGCGCGCACCTCGCGAGCGATGCGAACAAGGCGCTGCGTGCATTGCAGCGCCGCCGTCTCGTCGCGCCAGATCGGGTGCGAACTCGGCTCGCCGGGCCGCCGCAAACCCTTGCGTTCGATCAGCCGCGTCTCGTCCTCGGAATGGAACGCCGCGCGCCGCCGCGTGCGGCGCAGAATCTCGCGCACGCCCGCATTGTCGGCAACCAGCAGCGAGCCTGTCGACGACCCCATGAACACCTTGATCCCGGCCGCCCCCGGCAGCCGTTCAAGCTCGGGAATGTCAGCAAAATTGTCATGCGTGCCGCCAACCCAGAACGCATGATCGCAGGCCATGCGGCCTTTGGCGCGCGTGAGCTTGTCGGCGAGCGCGTCGGGCGTCGTCGTCTGCGGATCGGTGTTGGGCATTTCGAACACGGCGGTGACGCCGCCCAGCACGGCGGCCCGCGCGCCCGTCTCCAGGTCTTCCTTGTGCTCAAGCCCCGGCTCGCGAAAATGCACCTGGCTGTCGATCACGCCCGGCAGGATGTGCAGCCCCCGGCAATCGACGCGCTCGCCCGAAGCCGCGCCCAGCGCGCCGATCTCCGCGATGCGCCCGTCGCGCACGCCAATGTCGCGCAAACCCTCGCCGTCGTGGTTCACGACCGTGGCGCCGACAAAGATGCGCTCGAAGCTTTGCGACATGAATCCTTGCCCCGTTCTGTTTCGGGCTTAAGTCTAGCCCCTGGCGATCAATATGGGGAGCAGGGGGTGGAGTTTAGGCTGGACGACAGGGGCGTGGTGCGGGTGGCGGGGCCGGATTCCGGGCATTTCCTGCAAAACCTCGTCACTAACGACGTCGACGGGCTCGAAATCGGCGCCGTGCAATTCGCCGCGCTGCTGACGCCGCAGGGCAAGATTCTGTTCGATTTCCTCATCCATCGGCTTGGGGCGGACGAGTTCCTGCTCGACGTCGCCGCCGATAAGGCTGCGGAACTGGCCAAGCGGCTGGCGATGTACCGGCTGCGCGCAAAGATCGAAATCAGCGACGTCAGCGAGGTTTTTGCGGTGACCGTCGGCGGGGAGGCCGGCGCCCCCGATCCTCGCGCCCCGCTGGGCGGGCGCCGCATCGCGCCGCGCGACGAGGCGCCCGCCGCCGACGCTCGCGCGCGCGCCGCCTATGAAGCGCGGCGCGTCGCGCTGGGCGTGCCCGAAGGCGGCAAGGATTTCGTCTATGGCGACGCGTTCCCCCATGACGTCAATATGGACCTGCTGAACGGCGTCGACTTCCGCAAGGGCTGCTATGTCGGTCAGGAGGTCGTGTCGCGCATGAAACATCGCGCGGACATTCGCAAACGCATCGTGCGGGTCGGCGCGCTGGACGGCGCGCTGGCGCCCGGCGCCGGCATCGTGGACGGCGATCTCCCGGTCGGAACCGTGGGAACGGTCGCGGGCGACGAGGCGTTGGCGCTCGTGCGATTGGACCGTGCGGAAACGGCCGAACAGGCCGGACGTTTGCTCGTCGCGGGCGGTTTACATCTGCGACGGTTGGATTAAAGCTCAGGAGACGACATGCGCTTGACCCTGGCGGCCCTCGGCCTCGTGGCGATCTTTTCGGGCGTCCCAGCGCGCGCCGACGACCCCACGCCGGCGCCCCAGACGGCTGTCGACCTCGGCGAAATTCAGCAGATCGAACTCACCGAAGACGAAGTGGCTCGCTATGTCGGCTCGCTCGACGACATGCAAAAGGCGATGGGCGACATCCCCGCCGATACCGCCGAACCCGACGCGAAAACCATGGCCAAGCTGGAGCTCGTCGCGAAAAAACATGGCTTCCGCAGCTTCGAGGACTACAACAACGTCGCCGGAAATATTTCGCTGGTGGTGGACGGGATCGATCCCGATAGCAAGACCTTCGTCGGCGCTGACAAGCTGATCCAGAAGGCCATCGACGAAGTGAAGGCCGATTCCAAGCTCGGCGAGGCCGACAAGACGACGGCGACGAAAGATCTGGAAGCCCAGATGAAGGCCGTCGCGCCCATCAAATACAAGACCAACATCGACCTCGTGTTGAAGCACTACGCCGAGATCAACGGCGGCTGAGGGTGGCGCCTTGTCCTGAGACATGCTTTGCTGCCCCTGGAGGCCTGGAACCGCATGGATGATTCTGATTGGCTCGCCCGCGCGCGGCGATTGCTTGAAGCGGCGCCGCTGTTCGACGGCCACAATGACCTTCCCTACGTCATCCGCGCCGACAAACAGGCGCGCGGCGACGTCATCGCCTATGATTTGACGAAAGAGCGGGGCGACACCGATATTCCCCGACTTCGCGAAGGCCGCGTCGGCGGGCAATTCTGGTCGGCCTTCCAGCCGACCCACGCGCCGCATCCCGCCCGCACTGCGCTGGAATTGATCGACACGATCCTGCGCATGGAAGAGGCCCACCCGGACGTGTTCTATCCCGCGCGCTGCGCCGACGACTTCGCGCGCGCCCATAAGGCGGGCCAAATCGCGTCTTATATCGTGATCGAGGGCGGCGTTGGCTTGGAGAATTCGCTGGGGCCGCTGCGCGTCTGGCATGCGGCGGGCGCGCGCATGCTGATCCCCTGCCACAATGAAACGCTCGACTGGGTCGACAGCGCCACCGACGCGCCGCGCCACAACGGTTTCAGCGCCTTCGGCCGCGCTGTCATCGCCGAATGCAACCGGCTGGGTATGATCGTCGACGGCGCGCATTTGAGCCACGCCGCGATCCGCATGTTGCTCGACGTCTCTGAAGCGCCGGTGTTTCTCTCGCACTCCAACGCATTTACGCTATGCGACCATCCGCGCAACGCGCCCGACGACGTGCTGAAACGGTTGAAGGACAATGGCGGGCTGGCGATGGCGACCTTCGTGCCGGGTTTCGTCAGCCAGGACTTGCGCGATTGGTTGAAGCGCTCGCGCGATCCCTATGGCAAGGCGCCGCTGGCCCCTGATCCCAAGGCGCAATTGGAAGAGATCGAGAAGCGCAACGGCGCCGCGCCCAAAGCGACGCTGGCGCAAGTGGCCGACCACATCGTTTATCTAGTGGAGACGGCGGGGATCGACCATGTCGGCATCGGTTCGGATTTCTTCGGCGGGCCGCAGCCCGTTGGTCTGGAGCATGTCGGCCGGTTTCCGTATCTGTTTGCTGAATTGCTGAAGCGCGGGTTTTCGGACGGCGATCTCGCCAAACTCGCCAACGGCAATGCGCTGAGGACGATGCGCGCGGTCGAGGCGGTGGGAAAGAAGCTGCGCGCGACGCTCAAGCCGGCGGTGGGGCGGATCGAGGATTTTCCGGGGGCTTAAAAGGAGCATTGTCCGTCAGACTTCTGGGGCTGTTGGGCGCCAAGAACTCACGCCCTTTGCAGGATCAGGGCCTTCTCCCCATTGGGGAGAAGGTGGCCAAGGGCCGGATGAGGGGGCCTCGCCGCTTCTGATCCTGCGAACCCGTCAACCGGAAAAAGTACGAAACCTCTTCTCCACAAACACCAGATCCAACCAGCGCCCAAACTTGAAGCCGACCTCGTGAAGGCGCCCCGTCGGCGCGAACCCCAGCTTTTCGTGAAAGCGCAGCGACGCCGCATTGTCGGCGTCGACCGCGCCCAGCATCACATGCACGCCCGCCTCGCGCGCGAGGTCCATCAGATGACCCATCAGCACCGCTCCAATTCCCTGCCCGCGTGCGCGCTCCCCCAGATGCACGCTATGCTCGACGGTGAAGCGATAGCCTGGAAACGCGCCGCGAAACTCGCCGTAGGACGCATAGCCCAAAACCTCGCCGCCGCACTCGGCGACGATCACGGGAAATCCTGCCGCCGTCCGCCCTGCCAACCAGGCGGCCCGCTCCTCAAGCGTTGTCGGTTCGTCGCGATAAATCGCCGTCGAAGCGGCGACGATTTGGTTGTAGATCGCCAGCAATGCGGGCAGGTCGCGCGACTGAACCGGGCGAGTCTCCAAAGTCGCCCTCTCGTCGCCGAGGTTCAAAGTCATGAACACGCTGTTGGGGTCAGGCGCGTAGCCGACGAATGGGCCGGTGTCGCGAAAGCCCCGACGTCGGTAGAGCCGTCGCGCGGGGTGGAAAAAATCCCATGAGCCGGTCTCAAGACTGAGCCGCTTGAGCCCGCCCGCGCGCGCCGTCGCAACGAGATGGGCGAGCATCGCCGCGCCCTCGCCGCCGCCACGCCGCGTCTCAGCGACATGCATCGACTTCACTTCGCCGCGCCCGTCGCCCAGCCGCTTCAGCGCGCCGACGCCGACGAGGTTTTCGCCGTCGAACCCTGCGAAAAAATCGATATCAGGCTGCGCCAGGCCGCTGACGTCGAGAGCGTGGGCGCTGCACGAGCCCGTCTGAGCGCGGCAATGCCTGAGATGGGTCTCCAACAGCGCGAGAATGCGAGGGTCGGCGAGGTCGCCGCGCGCGATCTCCATCACGCCGCCGCTTGCGCCAGCGCCTGCGCGAACACGTCCTCGCTCTGCGCCCCCGACACCGCCCATTTTCCCGCGAAGATGAAGAACGGCACGCCTTCGACGCCAATCCGCCGCGCCTGCTCGATCTCGGCCTGCACTTCTTTGGCGCCCTCATCGCTGGCGAGGCGCGGCCCGATGCCGGTGAGCCCAATGTCGCTCGCCGCCGCCTCCAGCACGGCGCGGTCGCCGATGTCGCGTGCGTGCTCGAAATAATCAGCGAACAGCCGCTCCGCCATCGCGTCGCCCGCCCCAGCCTCAGTGGCGAAGCGGATCAGCCGATGGGCGGCGAGCGTATTGGGCGAGCGCTTGATCGCGGCGAAGTCGAAGGCGATCCCCACCTCGGCGCCCAGCGCTGTCAGCCTCTCCTGGACGTCGCGCAGCCGTGACGCATCGGGGAATTTGGCGGCCATGTAGGCGGCGCGGTCGCGCCCTTGGGCGGGAATCGTCGGGTCGAGCTGGTAGGGGCGCCAGCGAACCTCGACGCCGTCCGCCTTCGCCATCGCGCTCTCCAACCGGCGCTTGCCCAGATAGCACCAGGGACACACGACGTCGCTGACGACATCGACGACAAAGGGCTGCGGCATGCCAACGTCTCCAAAGCGCCGATCCCGTCGGCACGCAAATATGGGCGCAAGCCGCGCTCCCCGTCCAGACCCCGCGCCGCAAGTGTCACGAAAACGCAACGGAAATCCCGGGCGAAAAAGATGTTGGATTGGGCGGGCGAATATGGAAAGAGGGCGCGCGTTCCGGGCGAGCGTGGGTCTCGCGGCTCTTTGTGCGCCAGCGCCCCCCGCCCGGCGCGAAGACGAAAGGACGTTGGATGAATTTCCGGCTCACGCGCCTTGGCGCCCTGGCCCTCGCGACCGCGCTTGGAGCCTCCTTGGCGAGCGCGCAATCCCCCAAACCCTCGCCTTCGGCGAGCCCGGCCGCCCCTGCCGCGCCCGGCGCTCCGCCCGCGCCCGCCGCGCCGCAGCCGATCAAGCTCGACCTTATCCCGCTTCAGGCGCCGTGGACCAAGGTTTGCCAGAAGGACCCCGGCGGGGCCAAGGAGTTCTGCCGAACGATCCGCGCCTTCGGCCAGGCGATCGACCAGCCGCCGACGCTGGCGATGGCCGTCGACACGCTGACCGGCGAGGAAAAAAAGATCATCCGCATGCAATTGCCCGAGGGCCTGCTGATCCGCCCCGGCTTCCGCATCCTTTTGGAGAAGGCCGACCCGATCGACGGGCGCTATTCGATCTGCGCCAGCGGCTCGTGTTTCGCGGAAGCCGAAGTGACGGCGGCGCAGCTGGGGATTCTCAAGAAGGCGGCGCTCGCCTCGGTGGTGGTGCGCAACCAGGTCGGCGCGGAAGTGACGTTCAACGTGCCGATGCACGATTTCGCCGCCGCCCTCGACGGCCCGCCGGTCGACCCCAAGAAGATCGAGGAGCAGAACAAGGCGCTGCAGGAGCAGCTGGAAAAGAAGGGCAAAGAGCAGCGCGAGCAGATCGAGCAGCAACAGCAGCCGACGCCCGCCCCGTCCGCAACGCCTCCAGCTGCGCCCAAGCCAACGCCGACGAAATGACGGCTTAGGCCCAATTCAGATTGTTTGGTTAGCCGGCGTGGCGGGTCGTCCCTTCCCGTCGGCGGCCTGCATGCCGAAATTAGGCGCCGCGCCGCGCATTCCATGTGGCCGCGCCGAGCCCCCGGCCTTGACGCCAGCGCCCTTTCGCCGCGACGATAAGGGACCGGATTCGGACATCCCTGCGAGGCGATCATGCGGGACAACATCTCAACCCTCCTGAAACAGCGAAAGGCTGGCTATTCGCTGCCGCGCGACTTCTACGTCGACCCGGAGGTCTACCGGATCGACCTCGACCTCATCTATTACAAGCAATGGCTGTTCGCGGGCCACGATTGCGAGATGAAGCTGCCGGGCGACTACCTCACCGTGCAGGTCGGCGAATATTCGGTCATCGTCGTGCGCGGGCGCGACGGCGAGATCCGCGCCTTCCACAACACCTGCCGCCACCGCGGCTCGCGCATTTGCACGCAGAACAAAGGTTCCGCCGTGCGATTGGTCTGTCCCTATCATAGCTGGAGCTACGATCTCGACGGGCGGCTCTTGTTCGCCCGCGACATGCAAAAACCGTTCGATCCGCAGGCGCTTGGCCTCAAGCCCGTCGCGTGCGACTCGGCGGGCGGCTATGTCTGGATTTGCCTCGCGCAAAATCCCCCGGATTTCGAGACGTTTCGCAGAGTGATGACGCCGTATTTCGCGCCTCACAATCTCAAGAACGCCAAGGTCGCTTTTGAAAGCACCATCGTCGAGAAAGGCAATTGGAAGCTCGTTTGGGAGAACAACCGCGAGTGCTACCATTGCAACGCCAACCACCCCGAGCTGTGCCGCACTTTCCCCGAGGCGGCGGCGGTGTCGGGGGTGCTGGGCGCAGCGGGCGATCCCGCTATCGCGGCGCATTGGGCGCGGATGGAGGCGGCGGGGCTGCCGAGTGAGTTCCATATGTCGGACGACGGCAAATATCGGCTGATGCGCGCGCCGCTGCTGCCGCACGCGTGGAGCTACACGATGTCGGGCGAGCCGGCGTCGGCCAAGCTGCTCTCGCCTGACGTCACCGAGCCCAAGATCGGCTCGCTGCTGACCTTCAACTATCCCACGCTTTGGAATCACGTTCTGGGCGATCACGCCTGCTCGTTCCGGGTGCTGCCGATCAGTCCCACCGAAACGCAACTCTCCTCGCGCTGGTTGGTCAACGCCGACGCGGTCGAGGGCGTAGATTATTCGCTGGAGGAGCTGACGCAGGTCTGGATGGCGACCAACGACGAGGATCGCCGCATCGTCGAGGAAAATCAGCGGGGGATAATGTCGCCAGCCTATGAGCCGGGGCCCTACAACGCCATCCACGAAGACGGCGTCATCCAGTTTGTTGATTGGTATGTCGGCGCGCTGGAGCGCGCGTTGGGCGGTGCGGCGCGCGCGGTTGCGTGAGAACGACGCCCGCCGCTGAGCAAGCCGGTGGGCGCGTTCACATTTTTTATTCCTATTTTCTGCGCCGTTGTTATGCGGGCGCGCCGGGCGACTTGCCTCGTCTTTATTCATGCTTTCAGGTAAACGCGCCGTAATAACCACGCGAAAAGGTTTCGTATTGCTTTTTCTCCCCGGATGTCGTTAAGCTTTCGTTAAGGTATGGCGGATGGCGGCCGCCGCTCCTGATCGATTCTGAGGGGACTTCCATGACCGTTCGTCACGGGCTGCGTTCGCGCGGGACCGCTAATGATTCTGCGCCTTTGCGTTCGCCGCGACAGGTTCTGTACGCTTTTGGCCTCGGGCTCTCCCTTTCCGTCGCTGGTCTGGCGGCGCTCGCAGCGGGCGCGCGCGGCAATTTCATTCCGCTCGACCTCGGGGCGTCCTCGGACGCTCAGGCCAACGCGCCGTCGCGCGCGGAACGATTTGATCGGACGGACCGCGGCGAAATCACCTTTGTCCGTTACAACGGCTATGCGGCGCATAATCTCCATGAATCCGACGACGAGGATTTCGGCCCGCGCCATCGACACCACCGGCGCCATGCGTCCGTCAGCGCTTCCCTCATCCGATTCGCTGGAACAAGCCCAACGGTCTCGGGCAGCCAACCTGTGTGCGTGCGCTTGTGCGACGGGTTCTTCTTCCCGCTGCCGACGGCGGCGGGCGACGTCGCCTCGCAAGGCCAGGCCTGCAACAGCCTGTGCCCCGATGCGCCTACGGAGGTTTTTTATCGCAAGGGCGACGACAAAATCGAGGATTCCGTTTCCGTCTCCGGCAAACCCTATTCGGCGCTGCCGGTGTCGCTGCGCTATCGCACGGCGTCGGACGAGACCTGCTCCTGCCACCGCAACACCATCGCCTATGCGCCGCTGAAAGACACGACGCTCAAGCACGGCGACGCCATCATGACGCCGGCGGGCTTCATGGTGTTTCGCGGCGTCGAGGGCATCGCGCATGGCGCGAAGGATTTCATCGCGCTCGCTGGCGCCGGCCTGGGGTCAGGCGCGCGCGGCGCCTTGCAGGCGATGGAGCGCGCCAGCCTCACGCCGGCGCATCCGACGCTGAAGGACTGGCTGATGTCGCAGAATGTCGGTCCCGGCTATGGACGCCAGGCGACTGCGCCCGCCTCGACTCCCGTGGCTCTGCGCGGCCCGACGATCGGGCGCGCGCCGACGGTTTCGGGCAGCGGCAAGATTCAGCTAATGACCTGGCGCGGTCGCGAGCAATAGCCGCAGCGCTTAAAAACGCGCTATGATTTCGCACGCCTTCGCGATTCGACGCGCTGGCGAGGGTCGAGTGGCATGCGTCATCGGACGATAGCGGCGGGCGCCGCGCTGGGCGCCGCACTCGGTCTCGTGCTGGGAGCCGTGCATTGGCCGATCGATCCCGGCCGTATCGGCCGCGACTTCTCCACAGGTTTGGGCGCCATCGACGCGCCGTCTCGCGCAACGCTCACTTTGCTGCCTAGGCCGACGCTGAGGGTCGTCGGCGTTCACGCCGAGGCGCCGGGTCTCAAGGTCTCCGCCGCGAGCGCCGAAGCGACGCTGCGGCTCGACCAATTGATGATGGGCGCCTTCGTGCCCCTCGGCGTCACGCTGCGTGACGCCGACGTCCGCATCGATCTCGACGCGGCCAGCGCCGCGCTCACCGGGCTCGCCCGGCCGCCGCTGACGCGGCTTCTCGTCAAGGGGGGCGAGGTCGCGCTTTCGCGGCCTTCGCAGGGCTGGGAAACCCACGCCAGCGTGGCGCAGGCGCAGTTCGACTGGAATGCGTCGCAAGGCCCGTTGCGGGCCGCCGGCTCCGGCCGCTGGCGAGGCCAGCCGCTGGAGGTCTCCGCCGAGCTGGGCCTGCCGCTCGAAGCGGCGCAGGGCCGCACGAGCCCGCTGCGCGTCGCCCTCGACGCGCCGCTCGCGCAAATTCGCCTTGCGGGCGATCTCGCGCCAGGCGGCGAGGCGCAAGGCGCGCTTTTTCACGGCCAGGCCTCCGCGCTGGCGCCCTCGCTGCCGCGCTTTGCGCGCTGGATGGGGCGCAGCGCGCCTGACGAACTTCCCGTCGCCGGGCTCGAAATCGAGAGCAAGCTCACCACGACCGCGAAAGGCGTGCGGTTAGCCGACGCGACGCTGACGCTGGGCGGTCAGGCGTTCGAGGGCGCGCTCGACGTTTCGCGCGAGGGCGAGGGCGTGGCGGTGTCGGGCACGCTGGCCGCCGAGGCCCTGGATCTGGCGGCGTTGCTGGGCCCGCCGCCGCCGCTGTTCGACGAGGGCGGCGAGTGGTCGAGCCGTCCCTGGCTCCCGACGCCCGTCGAGGGCGTCGCGCTGGACCTCAGAGTGTCAGCGAGCAAAGCGGTGTGGGGCGCGCGCGAGCTCGACAATGCGGCGGCGGCGATCTCGCAAAAGACGGGACGGCTCAGCGTCAAGCTGCTGGAGGCGGGCTTCGCCCATGGCGCCTTGAGCGGCGAACTCTTGGTCGAGGCGGGCGACAGCCTGTGCCGCGCGCGGCTCGCCGCATCGCTGGAGAACGCCGATCTCGGCGCCATCCTCGCCGCCTTCGGGGCCCGCGCCCTCACCGGCGAAGGCTCGCTGAAACTCAACCTGCGCGCGCGCGGCCGCTCGCCCAGCGAGATCGTCGGGAGCGCCGATGGCGAGGCGATTCTCGATATTTCCGATGGCTCGTTGGCGAGCCTCAATTTCGAGGAGGCGTTGAGGCGCGGGCGGCGCCGGCTGATCGACGTCGCGCGCGACATGAACGCAGGGGCGACGCGCTTCGGCGCCGCGCATGGTCGCGTCGAGATCAGCGCGGGCGAAGCGCGCTTCGTCGATTCGGCGACCCAAGCGGCGGGCGTGTCGCTGGCGGTGACGGGGGCGATCGACATCGCCGGGCGCGCGTGGCGGGCGCATGTGGCGGCGCGCGAGAGCGCCGACGACGGGCTGCCGACGCCGGACGGGGCGAGGCTCGATTTCGCGCTGTTTGGCCCGTGGAGCGGCCCGGTGCTGACGCCGCTGCTCCCTCCGGCGGATTGACCGCTTCGGCGGCGCCGCTAAAGCTCGGGGCGTGACCGGAGTGCCTCGATGAAAGCGCCGCGAAAATATTTCGAACCGCTGGCCATTGGCGCCCCCGCGCCGTTCCGCGATCTGCCGTTGCGGCTGGAGCGGATGATCCATTTCGTGCCGCCGCATAATGAGAAGGTGCGCGCCAAAGTCGGCGAGTTGGCGGGACAGGTGGATGTGATCCTCGGGAATCTCGAAGACGCGATTCCGGTGGAATCGAAGGAGGCTGCGCGCGAGGGGTTCATCGCGATGGCCAAGGCCAACGCCTTCGGCCAGACGGGACTGTGGGTGCGCATCAACGCGCTGAACTCGCCGTGGATTCTCGACGACCTCACACGCATCGTGTCGGAGATCGGCGACAAGCTTGATGTCGTGATGGTCCCCAAGGTCGAGGGGCCGTGGGACATTGCGTTCATCGACCAATATCTGGCGCTTTTGGAGGCGCGGCATAAGGTCGCCAAGCCCATCCTCGTCCACGCCATTCTGGAGACGGCGCAGGGCGTTAACAATGTCGCAGCCATTGCGGCGGCCTCGCCGCGCATGCAGGGCATGAGCCTGGGCCCCGCCGATCTTGCGGCCTCGCGCGCGATGAAGACGACGCGGGTCGGCGGCGGCCATCCCGATTATCGCGTGCTGGCGGACGGCTCGGGCGAGGGACGCGGCTCCGCGCAACAAGACCCCTGGCATTACACGATCGCGCGCATGGTCGACGCCTGCGCCGCCAATGGCATCAAGCCTTTCTATGGCCCGTTCGGCGATTTCTCGGACCTTGAGGCGTGCGAGTCGCAATTCCGCAACGCCTTCCTTTTGGGCTGCGCGGGCGCCTGGACGCTGCATCCCAGCCAGATCGCCATCGCCAAAAAAGTGTTCTCGCCCGACCCGGCGGAGGTCGCGTTCGCGCGGCGAATACTGGAGGCGATGCCGGACGGCTCCGGCGCGGTGATGATCGATGGCAAGATGCAGGACGACGCCACATGGAAACAGGCGCGCGTCATCGTCGATCTGGCGCGGCAGGTGGCGGCGCGGGACGGGGCCTTTGCGGCAATCTACGGATTCTAAAGGTCTGCGGTCCCAATTGACACGGGCGCGCGCCTTGCCCTATCCGGGCGCCGAAGCGTCAGGGTCCATGCAGTCTCGTTCCGCCAAATTCGCCATCGGGCAGGTCGTCAAACACCGCATCTATCCGTTTCGCGGCGTGATCTATGACGTCGATCCAGTCTTCGCCAACACCGAGGAATGGTATCTCGCCATACCTGCGGAACTGCGCCCGTCGCGAGACCAGCCGTTCTATCATTTGTTCGCCGAGAACGCGCAAACCCAATATGTCGCCTATGTCTCCGAGCAGAACCTGTTGGCCGACGAATCCGGACAGCCGGTGAAACACCCGCAGGTCGAGGAATTGTTCGAACCGAAAGATCGCGGCTTCTATCGCCGCAGGGTCGACAGCGCGAATTGACGTCAATGCGTCGGGGCGGTCTCCGGCAAGAATAGACTTTCGCAACTGGTCTTAACGACGCCGCAACGGTAGGCGACGATAATGAGCGGGAGATGCGTTGAACGTTCCCGCTGATTGCGGCGACACATCTGGGGCGGCTGTCGCCTGGAGGAAACTGCAAATGGCCATCACCCGTCAGGTCATCACCGCCCTCAATCGCGACGGCTCCGACATGCTCGGCGCCAAAAACGTCGCCATCAAGATCGTCGACGAGAGCATCGTATCGGGCTCGCTGCTCACGGTGGAGAGCAACCATTTCTGCGTCCTAAAATCGCGCGGCGCGGTGCTCAACGTCTACGAGACCGGGCAATATGCGCTGACCACGCCCGACAAGCCGATCGTCGGCTCCATCGTGCAAGGCTTTTTCGGCGGAACCTCGCCGTGGGTCTATGAGGTCATCTACATCAACCGCTCCAAGCTGCTGGTCTCCAGTCGCGGCATCGCGACCTCGTCGGAGATGGCGGAAGTGTCCTATCAGGTGGATTATTACATCCACGTCGACACCCGCGAGGCGGCGCTAGATCTGGTCACGCACCTGCCGTTCGTGGGACAGGCCATCGACGTGCAGGAGATCGCCGACTACGCCGGCCCCGCCATCGAGCAGGCGATCAACCAGATCGTGCAGGTGACGAAGCTGGAGAACATCAACGCCCATATCAGCGAATTGCGCGAGGCGGTGAAGGCGCATCTCACCGATTTTCTGCGCGTCTACGGCGTCACGCTCAACGACCTCAAGGTGCTGGTGCTGCCGCGCGACGAGCGCATGCGCGAGTTGATCTCGTTGCAGGCTCTCGGCCTCACGCCGATTGAAGCGGTGCGTTATTATCTGGCGCTCAAGATGGCGGAGAAGGGTCTGGTTTCGGCGCCCAACGCCGCTGTCGGCGCGCCGTTCTATATCGGCGGACAGGGGCCGGTAGGCGTCTACGACCTCGGCAAGACGGCGGACATCAAATGACGGGCGCGTTTGACGACGTCGATGCGCTGACCAAGGTCGCCGTCAATCTGTTCTATGGCTGGGGTTACAATTTCTACCGCGCCGAGAACCATCTGCGCGCCGACGATCTGATGGTGCGCGCCAAGGTCGGCGCGCTTCTGGGCCGCTCGCGGGCTTCCGTCGAACAGGCCGAGAGCGCGTGGCGGCGCGAGCGCATCGCCGCGCCGACGCGCGAGAAGCCCTTGCCCGACCCCGCCGCGCTGGAAGGCGCGCGCAAGCTGGAGGCGCTGTCGCGTGACATCGGCGCGCTGGAGGGGCAGATTCGCGCGCAGCCGGTCCCCGAGGCCGACCGCATGACCAACCGCTACCGACGCGAGAAAGAGACGTTGCAACAACTTTGCGATTTCGACACGACGCTGGTTGGTCGCGCGGAGGTCCTGCGCGGGCTGGTTGAGGACGCGACGCCGCAGGTTTTGCTGGAGCGGGCGGGCGAAATCGAGGGCGGCTTGCTGAACCTGACGCGGGGTTTGCGCGAGCGTCAGGCGTGGTTGCTGGGCTGAGCCCACCACAGTAGGGTGGGCTTCAGCCCACCTCCTGACACCGCGCACGCTCCGCGCATCGGCGAGGCTGCTGTCTGCACGCGTTCAACTAAAGGGGTGGGCTGAAGCCCACCCTACTCGGCCGAGCCCCACGCGGGATTGCACGAACGTCAGGTCTGGCCGTTGGGCCAAGCCACAGCCAGACGCTCATTCCCGCCAGCGGGGTCAGCCAGCCGGCGAAGGCGTCGCAGGAATAGAACGTTTTGAAATGCGCGTAGCCGTTGAGCGCGACCCAGCCCGCCAGAAACACGCGAAAGAACATCGCGCCCGATGTCACCGCCGCCATCAGCAGCATGCAGGCGCGATGCGCGCGCACGTCCCCGCGCTGGATAGCGAACACGCCTCCCCCCAGCAGCGCCAACCAAAGGACCGCCTGCGTCGTGAACCCCGCCGCCGTCCAGCGCGTGATCGGACTTTCCAGCGCGACGGGAACGGCGGTGAGCGCCGCCACAATCACATCAGCCGCCGTCAGTCTCGCGACCCAGCGATGCCAGCGCGTGCCGGACACGGCTATCGCCAGCGGCACGAGCAGCAGCGCCAACCCGCCCATCACCATGTGGACCGGAAAAACCAGCGGCAAAGCCTCAACTTTGATCAGCAGCATGTCGGGGAAATCGGAGCTGTCCCAAGCGCCGCTCAGCGCCCTGACGACGGTGATAAGCGCAAGCCATCCCGCCGTGAGCGCGATTGCAGCTTTCGCAATCCGCCAAAACGCCATATTCGCGGGGTGAATTGTCCGCATCGGGAGGTCGTCATGTTGAAGTGGCAGCACAGCAAAGCTCTTGTGGGGGCGCTCGCGTTGATCGTGGCCGCGTTCGCGGGCCAAAATACGGCGCAGGCGGCGGAAACGAAATGGAATCATTTCGGCCGCTGGACCGTCGACGATCCCACCGACAAGTTCTCGGCCAACGGCAAACTCTATCGCGTCGTCGACATCGCGCCCTGCGGCAAGGATTTCTGCGGCGTCAGCGTCGACAACGGGACCTGCGGCGCGACGCTGTTCCGCTTCCTCAGCACGCACGGCAAGGACGACACGCTGGAGGGCCATGGCAAGTGGGGGGCGGAGATGAAGAAGCTGTTCGTCTATGTAGGAGGCGACGCCCCTACGATGAATGTCTCTATGGGCGACCCCCGCTACGACCCGGAATCGCGCTCGGGCAGCGTGCCGACCTTCACCGCCGATTATCACCGGATCGGCGACGCTCAGTGCAAGGCGGACGCGCCGGGCGCTTGACGATGACGCTCCGCCCGCGCCCTATGGCGGCGGGTCGGGGGGCGGATCATGTGGGCGTTAATGAGCGCGCGGCGATTTGCGCCGTTGTTCTGGTGCCAGTTTCTTTCGGCGTTCAACGACAATTACGTGCGCCAGATGTTGGCGCTGATGATCCTGTTTCGCTTCGGCGGGCAGGATGCGGGCGCCAAGATCCAACTGGCCGTCGCCCTGTTCGTGCTGCCCGCGATCCCGCTCTCGCCCATCGGCGGCGAGATCGCCGATGCGCATGACAAGGCGGCCATCGCGCGGCGCATCAAATTCGGCGAGATGTTTGTTCAAGCGATCGCAGCGGCGGGGGTGCTGACGGGGTCGCTGGCGCTGCTCTATGTCGCGTTGTTCGGCCTGGGCGTGATCGCGGCTTTATTTGGTCCCATCAAATATGGCCTGCTGCCCGATCATCTGGCCAAAGACGAACTCGTCGCCGGCAATGCCTTGGTGGAAGGCGCGACCTTTCTGGCGATCATCCTGGGCCTCGTCGTCGGCGGCGCGGCGGCTGCGCGTTCAGGGGGGTCCGTCGCTGTGCAACTGGGCGTCGTCGCCATCGCCTGTTATCTAACCTCGCGCTGGATACCGCCGACGCAGATCGGCGCCCCCGGCCTGCGCGTCAATTGGAACCCGTGGACGGCCACGCGCGACGTTTTGCGCGAGCTTCGCGCCGACAGGCGGCTGTGGGTCGGCTGCGTGGCGGTGAGCTGGTTCTGGACCGTGGGCGCGCTGACGCTCTCGCTCGTGCCGGTCATCGTCAAAGCGCGCATCGGCGGCGGCGTCGAAGTGGAGACGGCGGTGAACCTGATCTTCGCCATCGGCGTCGCGGGCGGCTCGCTGGCGGCGGCGCAGGCCGCGCATGGCGCCATCAACCTCAAGCTCTCGCCGCTCTGGTTGGTCGTGATGGGCGCCGTCGGGCTGGCGCTGGGCCTGGCGCTGCACGCTTTGCCGGACGCTCGACAGGAGATCGGGCTCACCACGTTCTTCACGAGCCTGTCAGGCCTGGGGCTGGCGCTGGGTCTGCTGATCTATTCGGCGGCGGCGGGTTTGTTCGTGGTGCCGATCTTCGCCGCCGTTCAGGCGTGGTCGCCCATCGCGCGGCGCGCGCGGGTAATCGGCGCCAACAATACGCTGAACTCGCTGTTCATGGTCGCGGGCACGCTTGGCGCCGGGGTCGTGTTGAAGGCGACGGGCGCGGACGAGGCCAGCATTCTGGCCGGCCTCGGCGCGCTCAATCTGCTGGCGGCGGCTTATTTCGCGCGAACCTTGCCGCGCGCCTGATCTCACATCATGGAGGTCAACGTCGGCGCCTCGGCGCGGCTGCGGTGGGCGTCGCTGGGGCGGAAGCTGCGGTCGATGGCGAGCGCGCCCTCGGCGACGACGCGGCGCGCGCGTTCGGCTTCCAAATCCGCGACCAGATGCGTCTCCTTGTCCTGGAGATGTTTGATGGCGGCGCCAGTCTCGGCCTGATAGGCTGCGAAGCGCCGCTCGAAATCGGCAAGCGTCGAGGAGAGCTTGGCGCTCTCGGCGGCCTTGTCGCGCAGCGAGGCGATCAGCGGCTTGACCCGGCGCAGCAGCGATTGATGCAGGTTGCGCGAGTTCAGGAGATCGGCGCGAAGATGATCGCGAACGGATTCGGCGGTTTCGGCGCGCGCATGTGTCTGGCTGAGCTTGATGCGCAGCTCAGAGAGCTGGCCCTCAAGCTCGCTCCCCTGACGGCGCAGCAGATTGGTCTCGCTCTGCGAGGCGGTCAGCAGACGCTGCAACGCCTCGTCTCGGCCGCCCGCCTGCGCCAAATCCTCCTTCAACCGGCTGATGATCTCGTTGGCGCGCTCGGAATCCTGCGTCCACACCGAGCGGGCGATGGAGAATTTGTCGGTGAGTTCGCGAAGCTGCGCTTCCAGCGCGGCGATGCGGCTTTCCGAACTGGCTAGCGCCACCCGCTCTTCGTCGAGCCGCGCCAGCGCATTGGCGGCCTCGTGGCGCGCCTCGTCGAGCGCGCGCGCGGACGCCCGCGCCGATTGCTCGGCGATCTCGCAGCGCTCGTGCAATTGCCCGATCTCGTTGATCTTCTGCGCGATATAAGCGTTGGCGGAAGCCAGTTCGACATTGGCCGCGTCATGCTCGCGGCGCAATTGCGCCTCCTCGGCGCGGCGGCGCTCGATTTCATTGCGCGCATCGTCGAAAGCGGCGTTGAGCGAGGTCTGGTCGGCCTCCATTTCGCTGATGCGCGCATTGGCCTGGCCGAGCGCGTTGTCGAGACGGCGAACTTCGGGGCGCAGCCGCTCCACCTCGGAGACGGTGCGGTGATAGTCGGAGGTCGTCGAAGCCAGCCGCTCGGACACGGCTTCGCGCGCGTCGCGCTCGAATTTGGCGGTGCGCTCGGCTTTGGCGAGTTGCGAGCGCGCCTCGCCCAGGTCGTCGAGCGCGTGATAGGCGCGGTCAAACGCGGCGTGCAACTCGTTCTGCAAGGTCGACAACATCGAGGCTTTGGCGAGGATGGTGTCATGTTCGCGGCGGATGTCGGCGCTATCGCGCGCCACGGCCAGAAGGCTCTCGTCCATCATCGGGGCGGAGGGGGCCAGCGCGGGCGGATCAATCAACAGCGGAGAATGATCTCTCACGTCGTGGCGCTGGGTCACGAAGAAAATCGTATTCTTGAAGACTTTGACGGCGTCATTAGTCAGGCTCATCTCCTAATCCTCCGGCCCCCGCCGCTGTTACTCGAAATCGTGCGTGAGTAGAGATATTATGGACAGTCCCCGCACTCCACACCTTAGTATATTTTTGGTAAACAGGGGAGCAATATGGTTAATACAGTGCGTTAATAACGCGTATATTCGCACGCCTTTTGGTCGGCGCGATGCGTTATTTCGCGCAAGAAATAGGGCGGCTTAAGCGACCGCGCTTACCGCGACCGCGCGCGGTCCTGGCGGGGTCTTGGGGATCGTCACCAGCACCACAGTGCCCTCGCCGAAGCGGCTGGAAATATTGAGAGAACCGCCATGCAGTTCGGCGTAGGAGCGCGCAATGGCGAGGCCGAGCCCCGAGCCCTTCATGCCGTTGGCCATCGCCTGGCTCGCCTGCTCGAACGGCTGGCCGAGCCGCGCCAAGTCAAGGTCGGCGATGCCGGGGCCATCGTCTTCGACATAAAAATAGACGTGATCGCGGAAAGTCTGCGCGCCGATGGAGACCGACCCGCCGCGCGGCGCAAATTTGACGGCGTTGCGCGCCAATGTGGTCAGCACCCGCGTCACCGCGCCCCGGTCAGCCTGCAGCGCTGAGCCCGCCTCGACCTCGACGCTGACGAGGACGCCCTTGTCGCGCGCGACCGCAGCCACGTCTTCGACCGCCGCCTCCACGGCCTCTGCGGTGGCGAATTTCTGGTAGCGCAACTGAATGCGCCCGCTCTCCAGATTGGACATCGCCAGCACGTCGTCGAACACCTTGAGCAGCGATTGGCCGCTGACGAGAATGTCGCCCGCGTAGCCCGCATATTTGGGCGCCAGCGGCCCCAGCGTCTGGCTTCGCATGATGTCGGAGAAGCCGATGATGGCGTTGAGCGGCGTGCGCAATTCGTGGCTCATATTGGCCAAAAACTCCGCCTTGGCGCGGTTGGCCATTTCCGCCTTGGCCTTTTCCTCCAGATAGCCCTTGGCGAGTTCGGCCATTTGCTGGGCCTGCGCCTCCAAGGAGCGCCGGCTCTGGTTGAGCTGCGCCACCGTCTGCAACAACAGGCGCTCGGACTTCTGCAATTCCTCTTCGTGCTGTTTGATCGCGGTGATGTCGGCGCCGATAGAGACGAAGCCGCCGTCGCGCGTGCGCCGTTCGTTGACCTGCAACCAACGCCCGTCGGCAAGGCGCGCCTGATAGGTGCGCGCGGGCGCCTCGCCCTGCGGCGCCGCGATTTCATTGGCCACGCTCGGCGTCGCGCCCAGACGCGCCAGTTCGGAATAATCGGCCCCGGCCCGCGCCGCCTCGGCGGGCAGCCGGTGCAGGTGCTGATATTTGCTGTTGCACATGACCAGCCGGTTGTGGGAATCCCACAATACGAAGGCTTCCGAGATCGCCTCAATGGCGTCGCGCAATCGCTGGTCGGCGGTGGCGGAAATCTCCGCCTCGCGCATGCGGTCGGTGACGTCGACGGCGATGCCGACCAGCTTGCGCTGGCGGGTGGCGGAATCCTCGACGACTTCGGCGCGGCAATCGACCCAGATCCATTGGCCGTTCGCCTGTCGCAGGCGGCGGCGGAACGCGACGGAGCCGAGCGGACCGTTGCGCGCGACCTCGGCGACCTCGTCGAGCGCGCCATCCTGGGGATGCAGCAGGCGGGCGAAATCCGCGCGGCGCAGAACCGCCGTGGCGCGCGGCGCGCCGATCAGATCGAACATTGAGGTCGAGCAGATG
>Ga0209698_10001797_pt1 | contig 24651 bp, 22 predicted proteins | sample LitLauG_LLR_2012_FD_187203 | JGI IMG/M metagenome (GOLD analysis project Ga0209698, IMG submission 187203) | Freshwater sediment microbial communities from Pennsylvania, USA - Little Laurel Run_MetaG_LLR_2012 (SPAdes) (version 2) | ecosystem: Environmental > Aquatic > Freshwater > Creek >... | reverse complement strand
GTGACACACCAGTTCGCCGTACTCGGGACGGGTGTCGATGAGGTCATTGCGGAGAAACGCGCGCCGCTGACCCTCACCCAACGGGGGCATGACCGGCGTGGGTCCGGTGTCGACCACGGGGGCGTCGAAACCACCCTCGCGCATGAGTGACACGACGTGGCGCGCGAGGGCCAACGAGGAGGTGAGTCCGGTGGAGCGAATGCCCCCGACGCACACGTGATGCTCCCCCTCGTGGCGACGTACCTGATAGTCCCCGTGCTCGGAGGCCGCCCGCAACCCGGCGTAGGTAGCGGTCACCTCCTCGTCCAAGAGGGCGGGCATCATCGCGGCCCCGGCCCGGCGCAGGCGCTCGAGTCCGTCGCGCGTCGTCGCGGTGGCGTCGGGATCGGACACGTCGTCGGCGGTGGGGCCGAGGAGCACGTTGCCAAAGACGGTCGGGGAGATCAACACGCCCTTGGTGCGCGCCGTCGGCACCGGCAAGATGATGGAATTGACCAGCGGCCGACTCAACTTGTCGAACACGATCAACTCACCGCGGCGAGGTCGGATGGTGAAGTCGTGGTGGTCGCACAGGCCCTCGACCACGCTCGACGAGAGCCCCGCCGCGTTGATCAACCAGCGGGCCCGCACCGTCGCACCCGTGGTCTGCACCACGTGCACTCCCTCGTGCACGCTCACCCCGAGGACCCGGGTGTTGTACCGCAGCGAGACCCCGGCGCGCACCGCTTGGGTGGCGTACGCCACGACGACCGACCAGGGGTCGATGATGGATTCGCCCGGCACCGTCATTCCCGCCACGACGCCCGGTCCCAGGTGCGGTTCGCGCGCGTACACCTCGGCGGCGTCGAGGAGCTCGGTCTCGTCGTAGCCGTTGGCGCGCGCCTTGTCGGCGAGTCCCGGTAGGGCCGCCGCCTGCTCCTCGCTCCAGGCGACCAGGACGGCGCCGGTCTCCTCCACGGCGATTCCCGCGGCGCGCGCGTAGTCCGCCAACAGCCCGTACCCCTCGCGCACGAGGCGCGATTCGAGCGTTCCGGGCACGCAGTCGAAGCCGGTGTGCAAGATCGCGGTGTTGGCCTTGGAGGTGCCGTCGCCGATGTCGGCGGCCGCTTCGAAGACGACCGTGGTGACCGCGAAGCCCGCGAGCTCACGCGCCAGAGCGCACCCCACCACCCCCGCGCCAATGATGACGACGTCGACGAGTTCGTCGCTCACGACTTCCTCCCCGCAGTCAACACTCGGTGCGTGGCGGCGGCGAAGCGCTCGCGGTGCTCGGCGGCGCGCGCGGCACTCATCGTCGGCTCGTAGCGGCGCCCCACGACGGAGTCGTCCCAGGGCAGCGGACCACGACCCACGCCACGACTCGCCAGGTCGGCGACCCCCAGCGCGGTGGCGTGGGGCGAGACGAACACCTCCACCGGCCGCTGCAGGACGTCGGCCTGGTGTTGCATCAGCACCCGCGATCCGCTCAGTCCGCCGTCCACGCGCAAGACTTCGAGGGTCGCACCCACGTCGGCCTCGCTCGCCGCCACCAACTGCGCGACCTGGCACGCCACGCCGTCCATCACCGACCAGACCACGTCGTCGGGCGTGGTCGAGAGCGTGACCCCCTCGAAGTACGCGGTGGCGCGCGGCTCCCAGTGCGGGGCCCCGAGTCCGGCGAAGGCGGGGACGCACGTCACGCGCGACGCTTCGCGCGTGGTGCTCTCAACGCGATCGAGGTCCGCGCTCGAGCGCGCCAGGCCCATTCTCACCAGCCAGTCCACCGCGCTGCCGGCGCTGTAGACCTGGCCGTCGAGGCAATACGCCACGTCGTCGCCGGTGTCCCACGCGACCGACGCCGACAGACCGTGTCGTGAGGGCGCCGCCGTCGCGCCGCAATTCAAGAGATAGAAGGCCCCGGTGCCGTAGGTGCACTTAGCGTCGCCGGGACGTACGCAGTGCTCCCCGTAGAGGGCGGCCTGCTGGTCGACGATCAACGATCCCAGCGCGAGGTCCGGCCCGAAGACCGTCGTGCGACCCAAGTCACCGGCGTTGGACACGATGTCGGGCAGATCGCCCAGCGCGATGCCGAACACGTCCGCCGCTTCACTCGACCACGTCCGCGTGGTCAAGTCCAGGAGCAGGGAGCGCGACGCCGTCGCGACGTCGGTCACCGCGCGTCCGCAGAGGTGCCAGTTAATCCACGCGTCGAGTCCGGTCACCCGCGCACCGACCGGGCTGCGGTCGGCCAGCCATCGCAGCTTGGGGGCCGTGAAATACGGGTCCAGGGCGAGTCCGGTGATGGTGGCGAGGCGCGCGGCGTGAGGAGCCCAACCCGCCACCAGGTCACTCGACCGGCGGTCCTGCCACGAGATGGCGGCCGAGAGCGCCTCGCCCGACGTGGGGTCCCAGGCGACCACGGTCTCCCCCTGGTTCGCGACGCCCACCGCCACGACCTCGACGGGCGAAGCCGCGATTGCCCGACGACCCGCGTCGCGCACCGAAGCGAGCAACTCGTCGGGGTCCTGTTCCACGCCGCCGTCGACCAGGGTGCGCAACGCCACGGGGATCTCGACGGCGCTCACCACCGCGCCGCGATCGTCGACCACGATGGCTTTGGTTCCCGACGTTCCCTGGTCGATGGCTAATACGCCCGTTCCCATGGGCCACCCTTTCGCTCGACCTTGCCTCGACGATACGACATCGTTTCGCGCGACCCGTCGTGGCTCACCCCACCCTTGAGAAATCCAACGGCCCGGACCTACCATGGGCTCCACTCACGAGGAGGGACACCCATGTCGGTCGCGTCGCTGGTCGCCGGACTTTTCGACGGTCCCGCGCCCTTTCGCATCGAAGCCTTCGATGGCTCCATCGCCGAAGCCGCCCGCGACTCACCCGCCGCGGCCCTCACCTTGCGAATTACCTCGCGTGACGCGCTGGTGCGGGTCCTGCGCCGCCCCGGTGAGCTCGGCCTCGCGCGGGCCTTCGTGGCCGGTGACCTCGAACTCGATGGTGACCTCGACGCGCTCTTCAGCCTGTCCTCACCGTCGTGGGCTCACCTGGTGCGACCGGCGTCACTCTCGCAGTTGTTGACGCTGGTCGGGCCCCAACTCCTGCGGCCACTCGCGCCCCCGGCCGTGGAGGCGCACCCGCGGGGGTCCCTGCACTCTCGACGCCGCGACCGCGACGCGATTGCGCACCACTACGACGTCTCCAACGACTTTTACGCCCTGGTCCTGGGCCCGTCAATGACCTACTCGTGCGCGGTCTTCGCCGACGCCAACGACTCGCTCGAGACCGCGCAACGGCGCAAGGTCGACCTCATCTGTCGCAAATTGGGTCTCGAGCCCGGCATGCGGCTGCTCGACGTCGGGTGCGGCTGGGGCGCCATGGCGATTCACGCCGCCACGCACTACGGCGTCAACGTCGTGGGCGTGACGCTCTCGGTCGAGCAGCAGGCCTACGCCACCCAACGCGCTCGCGAGCTAGGCGTGGCGGACCGTTGCGAGTTTCGACTCCAGGATTTTCGAGATGTTCGTGACGGCCCCTTCGACGCCATCAGCTCCATCGGGATGAGCGAGCACGTGGGACGTCGTTCGCTCGGCACCTACACCCGCCAGATGTACGACCTGCTGCGGCCCGGCGGCCGTTTCCTCAACCACGCCATCGGACGTCCGCCGACCGGCGTCGGTGGCGAACCCGTCACGCCGGTCGCCCACGCGCGCCGCCAGGCGCAGATCGCCCTGGGACTGCGCGGCCCCTCCCGGGTGCGCAGCGCCTTCATCGAGCGCTACGTCTTCCCCGACGGCGAGTTGCACGACGTCGGCACGCTGGTCTCGATGTTCCAAGCCCAGGGCTTCGAAGTTCGCCACCTCGAGAGCCTGCGTGAGCACTACGCCTTGACGCTGCGCCATTGGGTGCGCAATCTGGTCTCGCGTTTTGACGAGGCCGCGCGCGACGCCGGCGTCGAGCGGGCGCGCGTCTGGCGCCTCTACATGTCGGGGTCCGCCGTGGGTTTCGAGCGCCGTCACCTCGAAATACACCAGATCCTCAGCGTCAAACCCGACCGTGGTCGCACCGCGATGGCGTGGCGTCCGTACTTTGAACCAGATTTCTAACCCGGCTGTGCCACGATGGTGACGTGGACAATGCGTCGTGGCAATCCAAGTGGCACACCCACCCCGGAGTGCGATCGGGCTCGGACCTGAGTCGCGGTGAGCGCGCGGCCGACAAGATGCGTGACACCATGGGGTCCTGGCCCTTCGTGTTCGGGTTCTTCGCCGTGATGATCGCCTGGTCCTTGACCAATACCTGGCTCCTGGAGCGCGTCCTGCACCACAAGGCCTTCGACCCGTATCCCTACATCTTGTTGAACCTCTTCTTGTCGATGATGGCCGGCGTGCAGGCAGCCGCCCTCCTGATCGCGGCCAAGCGTTCCGACGCCATCGCCTCCGAAGTGGCCGTGCACACGGCCACGAACACCGATGACATCAAGGTCCTGATCTCGGAGAACACCGCCCTGACCAGTGAGGTCAAGAAGAACACGGACCTCCTCGACGAGTTGCACCGTCACGTGACCGAGATCGGCAATCACCTCGGGGCCTTCGCGGGTCGCTTCGAGCCCGACGAAGCACCCCGCAGTGCTCCGGCGGACGGTTCCTAGACTTCACACGGCCGACGCCGGGATTTGTCGAACTTCGAACCCTAAGTTTGTCAAAAACTTATCTACCGTCAGTACGTTCGAGGATGTGAACACCGTGACCCAAGGAAAATCTTCGTCGCCCAAGCCGCGCTCGCGACGTAAGTCACCGGTGACGCCGTCGTGGCACGAGCCGGCCGCGACGCCGAGCCACCGACCGGGTCGCGCCCCCCAACCCCTGGTCGCCCACCTCCTCGAACTCGTCGGGGCGGTCGGCTTCGGGGCGGCGATCGCGTTAGGCGCCTCCGTGGAGGGTCACGCGGCCCTGGCCAGCGCCGGCGGCTGGCCGCTCGCGATCTCGCGTCTCGCCGCCTTCGCCGGCTCGTACCTGTTGCTCGTCATGGTGGTCTTGACCGCTCGCCTTCCGTGGCTCGAGCGAACGGTCGGACAAGACACGTTGGTGCGTTGGCACCGCAAGATCGCCCCCTACGCGGTGTCGCTCGTCTCGCTGCACGTCCTGAGCGTGATCCTGGGCTACGCCCAGATGCTCAAGACCAACGTTCTGCACATGCTGTGGAGCTTCTGGGTCAACTACCCCGACATGCTCATGGCCAGCGTCGGGTACGTCTTGTTGCTGATGGCGGCGTTCACCTCGATCCGCATCGCGCGTTCGAAGATGAAGTACGAGACCTGGTGGGTCGTGCACCTCTACACCTACCTGGGCTTGGCGCTGGCCTTCATGCACCAGATCCGCACCGGCGTCATGTTCCTCGGCCACGAGCACACCATCCAGGTCTGGACGACGTTGTGGGTGGGCACCGGCGTGGGCATCATCCTGCTGCGCGTGGGGGTCCCCCTGGTGCGCAACCAGCAGTACCAGTTACGCGTCGCCAACGTCACCGAGGAGGCGCCCAACGTCTACTCGGTGACCGTCACCGGTAAGAACATCAAGAAGATGGCCGTCTCAGGCGGGCAATTCTTCCAGTGGCGCTTCATGGCTCGCGGACTCTTCTGGCACAGTCACCCCTATTCCCTCTCGGCCCTACCGCGCCCGCCCTTCCTGCGCGTCACCGTCAAGGGGATCGGCGACCAGTCGAGCGCCGTGGCGCACCTCAAGCCCGGGACCCGCGTCTTCGTCGAGGGTCCCTACGGCGTCTTCACGCACCACGCCACCACGATGAGTGACGTCACCCTCATCGCGGCGGGCGTGGGCATTACACCCATCCGCGCCATGCTCGAGGATTTGCCGCCCCACGTGCGCGTCCACGTCATCGTGCGCGCCACTCGCCCCGAGGACGTCGTGCACGGCGCCGAGATGCGGGCGCTGGTCGCCGCGCGACAAGGTGAGTATCACGAAATCGTCGGTCCCCGCGACGAAGTGAATCTCACCGACCAGGTCCTCGAATCGCTCGTGCCCGACATCGCCAAGAACGACATCTTCGTCTGTGGGCCCGCCGGGTTCACCGACGCCATCGTGGCGGCGACCCGCCGCCTGGGCGTGCCCCACTCACAAGTCCACCACGAAGCCTTCACGTTCTAAGAATCGAGTTCCCGTGACCAACGAAAGCAGCCCCTCATGAAGCGCACTCCCATCGTCGCCGTCGGTACCGTCGTCGGACTGGCCTCGGTGTTGAGCTTCCACTCCACACCCGTCAAGATCAACCTCACCGGCGTGGGCACGACCTCCTCGACGACTCTTCCGTCGACCACCACCACCAAGCCGGCCAAGCAGACCACGACGACGACCGCGCCTCCGGCCACCACAACCACCACTCCACCGACCACGACCACCACCGCGAAGGGTCAGACCACCGGGACCACGGCACCGACGACAACGACCACCACCAAGCCCACCACCACCACGACGACGCCGCCGACCACGACGACGACGACTCCGCCGACGACGACCACCACGGTGTCGACGACGGGCATCCGCACCGTGACGGGTCCGCTGGTCAACTACTACTACGGCGAGCTCTCGGTGAAGGTCACGGCCAACGGCAAGAAGATCACCGCCGTGACCATTGGCTCGATCACCGACGGTGGTAATCCGCGCAGTCAACAGATTGACCAGTACGCCATTCCGATTCTCGAGCCCGAGGCCATCGCCGCGCAGAGCTACAACATTCAGAGCGTGTCGGGCGCCAGCTACACCAGCGCGGGTTTCCAACTGTCGCTGCAGTACGCCCTCAAAAAGCTCGGCATCTAGTGTCCGACGGGGTGCCGTCGACTCGCCACCTCATTGAGGTGATGGGGACCGTGGTGACCGTGGACCTCTTCGAGTGTCGCGACGACGACGCTGCCCAACGGGCCGTCGACCACGTGCGCGACCTGCTCCACGAGGTGGACCAAGTGTTCTCGACCTACAAGGAATCCAGTCCGATCTCGCGACTCCGCCGAGGTGAGGTGACCCTCGGCGAGACCCCGCCCGAGGTCGCCGACGTCCTGGACCTCTGCCAGCGCGCCAAGAGCCTCAGTGGGGGATGGTTCGACCCCTGGGCGATGCCCGGCGGCGTCGACCCCACCGGTTACGTCAAGGGGTGGGCCGCCCAGCGGGCGCTCGATCACTTGCGCGCCCTGCCGGTGGCGGGGGCCATCGTCAACGCGGCGGGCGACATCGCCTCCTTCGGGGGTCCGTCCACCGGCGCCTCGTTTCGCACCGGCATCGTGCGTCCCGATGACGCCCAGCGCCTCGCGTGCGTCGTCGAACTGCGTGGCGCCCTGGCGACCTCGGGCGAAGCGCAACGCGGTGCGCACCTGTTGAATCCCTTCACGGGCACCTTCACCGGCGCGGTGGCCTCGGCCAGCGTGAGTGGACCCGACTTAGGGCTCGCCGACGCTCTCGCCACGGCGCTGAGCGTGGGAGGCCACGACGTCATGACCCTGATCGACCAACTCGACGGCTACGAGGCCCTCACCATTGACGCCGGTGGCGCCCTGCGCGCCACCCCGGGCTTCGCCCTCGTTCGCGACTAATTCAGCGTCGGCGGGCGTGACGCCCGTGCACCGGGGCGAGCACGATCAGCGAGAGGTAGGTCACCACGGCGATGGCCAGGTGCATCCACACCAGCACGAAGACTCCCTGGGCACTCTGGCCGAGGTACCAAATCGCCACGTCGGGCAACAGCAGCACCAAGGTGGTGAGTACCGCGGCCCGCAGGAAGAGCCACTTGGGCTGCGACGAGATGCGCGCCACGACGGGCCAGCCCGCGCAGGCGATCAGCACGCCGATCACCGTGAGTTTGGAGTAATCCGCGAATTGGAAGTGGGAATACCCGCGCGTCGAAGGATAGAGCGCGACGCCGAGTTTCACGAGGAGCGCGTCGACCGCCAGGGACCCCACGACCGCCACCACGGTGGCCACGATGAGCGACGCGGTCGTCGGCGGCGTCTGGGGAGAGAAATCCACCCGGAATCGTCGCAACCACGGGCGCAGGGCCGCGGGCAGCGCATCGGGGGTCACCCCCAGGAACGGGCGCGGGGCGGCGTTCGACATGTACCGATTCTAATTTGTCGCGTCGTGCCCAGTCGCGCCGTGATCGGTGCTGACGTCGAAGTTCTCCAGCACCACGCGCAGTTGGCGACCCATGTCGCGGGGATTGCCCGTGAGTTCCCCGATGATGTCACCCTCGAGTTCGCAGTCGTCCCCCGGTGCGAATGCCGACACGCGCATTGAGCGACCCGCGCCGCGCGCCGTGATGACCCACGGCAGTCCGATGACACCCGAGTCGCGCGTGGCCATCACCGCACCGTGTCGGTCGAGACCCAGGCTCCACAGTGGCGAGCGCGCCGCGTCGATGAGTCGCTGGGCGGCGTCGCGAGAAGAAAGGGCCATACGCCACCCTAGGATGCGCCGGTCACACCACGGGTGACGGTGCGCGACGAAGGACGAGAGAGAGTCCGTGCCCCCCGCCCCCGCGCGTTGTCGCACCCTAGTGCGACGCCACCATCGAGGTGGTGGCACCCACCGCATTGGTCCACAGCACGAGACTGGCGGAGAACCCGAGTTCGAAGGCGACTTCGCTTTCGAGCATGTGATTGAAGCCCCAGTCCGGCAACGACAACGCCGCGCACAGACCGCCGCCGAACTGCACCAGGAACACGATCGTCGTCCACGTCCGGCGCTCGCGCACCGCGAGCGCCGTCCCGATCCCCATTTGGGTCACCCCGATCACCACCCCGATACCCATGTGCGCCCAGTTGAAGAAGCTCCCGTGATTGAAGGGGGTCAGCAGCTCCAGCGGGAGCATCAGCGCGACGAGGCGCAGGCTCGCGACGAGACGTTGCGGCGACTCGCGAGTGGCCAGGTACCTCGCCGCACGCCACATCCCCAGCGCGCCCACGCAGTAACCCACCGCGATGATCGGCAGGGTCGGGGCGTGCACGCCGAAGTACGAGATGCCGTAGAGCTCGGCCTGACCGTTATGCGCGATCATCTCGCACACGGCGACGGTGGTGAAGAAGACCACCTGGGTGGCCACCAGCGAGTTGCGCGCTGACACCCCGGAGGGACTTTCCCCCACCGCGTCTTACCCCTCGTATCGCACTCGCGAGGCGGTGAGTTCCTGGAGAGCCGCCTCGCGCCCCGCCCAATTTTCCACCTTGACCCACTTACCCTCGTCGAGATCCTTGTAGACGGTGAAGAAGTGACTGATGCGGTCCAAGATGGCCTGGGGAACGTCGGTGATGTCGGTGGCCGACTTCCACGCCGGGTCGTACGCCGGCACGGTCAGGAGTTTCTCGTCGCGACCCTTCTCGTCGGACATGATGCACATACCCAGAACCCGCACTTCCACCAGGCACCCGGGGAACGTCGGGTACGCCGTCAGCACGAGGGCGTCCAGGGGGTCCCCGTCACCTCCCAGGGTGTCGGGGATGAAACCGTACTCCGCCGGGTAGCCCATCGAGACCTGGAGGTGGCGGTCCAACTTCATCATGTTGGTCTCGTGGTCCAGCTCGTACTTGTTCTGGCTCCCGGCGGGAATTTCTACGATGACGTTGATGGTGTCCACCCACGTCTCCTTTCGAATGCGGTGCGCAGCGTCGCGGCGTCATCACACTTTACTCAGACGACCCCGACCGTGACGAGGGTTCGTCGTACTCGAAGCGGTCCTAGACTGGTCGCTGGAAGTGTCGCGGCAAAGAGAGGGAGTGGTCGTGTACGTACGCCCTGGGTGTCTCCCGGTCCGCATCCGTCCCTCAGTCGGCGGACATCGCGCGTGAGCGCGGAGGCGACGGCGTCCACCTCCTCGTCGGAGGCCACCCTGCGATTCACCCTGGTGCTGTTAGCGGCCATGATGTCCATCATCGGCAGCTTGGGCGCGCCGCTCATCACGACGGTGGCGCAGTCGAACCACATCTCACTCTCGACCGCGGAATGGATCTTGACCGCCACGCTGCTGACCGGGGCCCTCGCCACGCCGGTGATGGGTCGGCTCGCCGATGGTCACCTGCAGCGTCGCGTCGTCCTCGTGGCCCTCGCCACCGTGGTGGTCGGTCTCGTGATGGCGGCGCTGTCGCGCGACTTCCTATGGCTCCTCGTGGGGCGCTGCCTGCAGGGTCTGGGTATGGGACTGTTGCCGGTCACCATGACGATCGCGCGGAGCCATCTGTCGCCCGCCGTCGCGGCGCGCACCATCGCCACCTTGTCGGTCACCGCCGCGATCGGCGTGGGGCTGGGGTATCCGCTCACCAGTGTCGTCGCCCAGTACTTCGACTACCACGCCGCGTTCTGGCTCGCGGCGGGTCTCATCGGTGCGACGTGGGCGCTGTCCTGGCGAGTCCTGCCCCCCACCGACACCCGCGACCACCGAGAATTTGACGGCGTCGGCGCGCTCATCTTGACCCTCGCGCTCGTCGCCCTGCTGAGCGTCTTGGGTGAGGGTCAGGTGTGGGGCTGGGCGTCGTCGCGCTCACTCTCCCTCGGGCTGACCGGGATGGTCCTGCTCGGCGTCTGGTGCCTCTACGAACTACGGCGCCGCGACCCCCTCGTCAATTTGCGCCAATCGACGCACCGGGCGGTCATCACGTCGGACGCGACGGGGTTCTTGATTTCGGTGTCCATGTACCTCTTCATGCCCGTGGTGGTCGAATATGTGCAGATACCCACCAGCACCGGCTACGGCTTCGGCGCCTCGATCTTCACCTCCGGTCTCTTGCTCGTCCCGCTCTCGGTGGGCACCTTCGCGGCGAGTCGCTTCGTCCCCACGCTCGCGCGCCACTTCAACGCGCGGATCACCGTGCCCCTCGGGGCGCTGTTGTTCGCGCTGGCCGCGCTGACGTTCTCCCTCGAGCACCGCGCCCTGTGGGAGGCCTTCGTCGTCATGGGCATCGCCGGGCTAGGGGCCGGACTCACCTTCGCCGCGATGCCCGGCTACATCGTGCGCGCCACGCCGGCCGCCGACACCGGCGCCGCCTTGGGGTTCTATCAGTTACTGCGCAGCGTGGGCTTGTCCATCGGATCGGCGGCGGCGGGCGCGGTCCTCGCTCACTTCACGCTCGCCGGACACTCGCTGCCCCAACTGGCGGGTTTCCTCACCACCATGCACGTGGCGGTGGGCCTCTTGGTGGGCGCCGCGGTGATGAGCTACCTGCTCTTGGGCGAGACGTCGGGCGCCCTCAGTCCGGCCACCGTCGAGATCATGGAGGAGGGAGCCGAACTGGGTAGTTCGGGCCTCGGATTGCTCGGGGAGTAGCGACGCCGGCGACCCGGCGCCGTCTCAGGTGACCGCGAGACGCACCGCGTACTTCTCGTCGAGGTGCGACGAGGTCAGCATGACGTCGACGAGGATCTCGACGGCGTCGTACACGTCGACGTATCGCAGATAGAGCGGCGTGAACCCGAAGCGACAGATGTCGGGCGCGCGAAAGTCGCCGATGACGCCGCGGGCGATCAGGGCCTGGATGACGCCGTACCCCTGCGCGTGGCGGAGCGCCACTTGCGATCCGCGCCGACCGTGATCGCGGGGTGTCACGACCTCGAACACTCCGGGCAACGCCCCCTCGACGAGGTCGATGAACAAATCAGTGAGGGCCAAACTCTTGGTGCGCACCTCGGCCATGGTGGTGCGCTCGAACACCTCGAGGCCGCCCTCGAGGGCGGCCAACGCGAGCACCGACGGCGACGAGGTCACGTAGGCCCGCATCCCCGAGCCGGCCTCGTAGTCGGGATCGAAGTCGAAGGGTCGCGCGTGGCCCATCCAGCCCGGCAAGGGATTGCGCAGCACGCCCTGCCACCGCGGCGCCACGTAGAGGAACGCCGGCGCTCCGGGTCCCCCGTTGAGGTACTTGTAGCCGCACCCGGCGGCGAAGTCGACGTCGGCCGCGGTCACGTCGAGGGGCACCGCGCCGGTGGAATGGGCGAAGTCCCACAGCATCAGGGCCCCGACCCCGTGCACGGCCGCGGTGATGCCCGCGAGATCGAGCATCTCCCCGGTACGAAAGTCCACGTGGGTGAGCATCACCAGCGCCACGTCCTCGTCGAGGTGGTCCGCCAGCGTCGCGCGGTCGATGGTCTTGACGACGATCTCGCGACCGGCCAACTTCGCCATGCCCGCCACGATGTAGAGATCGGAGTGGAAGTTCACCGCGTCGGTGATCACCACGTGGCGATCACGACGAAGTTCCAGCGCCCCACCTATCGCCTTGGCCAGGAAGAAGGTGAGCGTATCGGCCACCAGCACCTCGCCCGGTCCCGCCCCGATCAGGGGGGCCAGTCGGTCGCCGAGGGTGAGGGGGGCGTCCATCCAACCCGCCGCGTTCCACGACCGGATGAGCCCCTGGCCCCACTCGTGGTCGAGGACGTCGCGCACACGACGCTGGGTGCCGTGAGACAGGGGACCCAGCGAGTTACCGTCGAGGTAGATCTCGCCCGGGTTGAGCACGAAGTGCTCGCGCAGGGGCGCGAGCGGATCGACGGCGTCGAGGGCGAGGCACTCGTCACGGGTGGTCATAGGACACTCCTTACTTCCCACAAGATGGGGTAGAGACGCTGGGACAGAGTGGTGTCGAGATAGGCCATCCCCTCGGACCCCCCGGTCCCGGGTCGACGGCCAATCTGGCGACCAGCCATCAACATGTGCTGATGACGCCACATGGCCAGGCGCTCGTCGTGGTCCATCAACAGTTCGGCCACGGCGTGCAGGGCCGACGACATGGGTGAGCGGTGGTCGCGGTAGAGCGCGGTAGCGAGAGCGAGGACGTCCGCGGCCTCGGTCGCGTCGTACTCCTGACGCAGCGACCACTCGAAGCCACCCCAGAGTGAGGGCGTCGCGGCCACCTCACCGAGCCAGGCGCGCGTGGCGTCGTCGAAGAGTGGGAAGTCCAACATCGACCGGCGACCGCCCCCACTCAAGAATTCGATCGCGCGGAATTGGAAGGACTGGAAGCCCGAGGCCGGGTCCAGGGGGTCGCGGAACGCCAAGAAGCCCTCGGGTGACATCGTCTCGAGGACGCGCAGGTGCTCGATCAGCAGGTCCTCGATGGCCACGGTACGTCGCAGGTGGCGAAGTGCGTTCCACGGCTCGGCGCGCCACAGGGCCTCGCTGGCGCGACGGACCTCGTCGATAATCACCTTGAACCAGAGCTCGTAGGACTGGTGCACCACGATGAAGAGCAACTCGTCGGGCGCGTCGTCGGTGAGGGGCACCTGCAGGGTCAGCAAATCCGTGATCTTCAAGTACGACGAATAGTCAGTTCCGGCCACGTCGTTCCACACTACGACGCGCCGACCGACGCCGCTGGTGGCTAGCGAGTCAGGGGCTTGTAGCGGATCCGGTGGGGCTGGTCGGCGTCGGTGCCCAGTCGCTTGTGGCGCTCGGCCTCGTACTCCGAGAAGTTGCCCTCGAACCAGCGCACCACCGCGTCGCCCTCGAACGCGAGCACGTGGGTGGCGATGCGGTCGAGGAACCAGCGATCGTGGCTGATCACGACGGCGCAGCCCGGGAAAGTCAGCAGGCCGTCTTCGAGCGCGCGCAGCGTGTCGACGTCGAGGTCGTTGGTCGGTTCGTCGAGGAGCAATACGTTGCCCCCGGTACGCAGCACTTTGGCCAACTGCACGCGATTGCGTTCACCACCCGAAAGCTCGCCAACCTTCTTCTGTTGGTCCGAGCCCTTGAACCCGAAACTCGCCACGTAGGCCCGGGCGTGGATCTCGCGATTCCCCACCACCATGTGCTCCTGGCCGCCGCTGATCTCGTCGAAGACCGTCGCCTGGGGGTCGAGGTTGTCGCGCGACTGGTCGACGTAGGCGAACGTCACCGTCGAGCCCACGGTGATCTCACCCGAGGTGGGCGCCTCGAGTCCGACCATCATCTTGAACAGCGTGGTCTTTCCCGCGCCGTTGGCGCCGATGACGCCCACGATGCCCCCGGGGGGCAGGAGGAACTCCAGGTTCTCGATGAGGAGTCGATCGTCGTAGGCCTTGGTGAGTTGGGTCGCGTTCACCACCACGTCGCCCAGACGCGGTCCCGGCGGAATGGCGATCTCAAGCTTGTCGGCGCGCCGCTCGGACGCCTCGGACTCGGCCACCAATTCGTTGAAGGCGCTCACGCGTGCCTTGCCCTTACTCTGGCGGGCCCGGGGCGACATGCGGATCCACTCGAGCTCACGTTCGAGCGCGGCCTGGCGCACCTTGTCGGCCTTCTCCTCGCGGGCCAGGCGCGCCTGCTTCTGCTCGAGCCACGACGAATAGTTCCCTTCCCAGGGGATGCCGTGACCGCGGTCCAGCTCCAAGATCCACGACGCGGCGTTGTCGAGGAAGTAGCGGTCGTGGGTGATCGCCACGACGGTGCCGGCGTACTCCTGCAAGGTCCGCTCGAGCCAGGCGACCGACTCCGCGTCGAGGTGGTTCGTCGGCTCGTCGAGCAGCAGTAGGTCGGGCTTCGAGAGCAGGAGCCGACATAGCGCCACGCGACGGCGTTCGCCGCCCGAGAGCGTGGTCACGTCGGCGTCGGGGGCCGGTAGGCGCAAGGCGTCCATGGCGATGTCGAGCGTGCGCTCCAAGTCCCACGCCCCCAGAGCGTCGATCCTGGTCTGCAGGGTCGCTTGCTCGGCGAGCAGCGCGTCGAAGTCGGCGTCGGGGTCGCCAAAGCCCGCGCACACCTCGTTGAAGCGAGCGAGCAGGTCGCGCTGTTCCGCCACGCCGTCGGACACGTTGCCCACCACGTCCTTCGTGGGGTCGAGCTGAGGCTCCTGGGGCAGGTAACCCACGGTGAAGCCGGGGGTGAGACGCGCCTCGCCGGTGAATCCGTCGTCGAGTCCCGCCATGATCCGCAGGAGTGAGGATTTACCCGAACCGTTCGAGCCGATGACCCCGATCTTGGCACCGGGGTAGAACGAGAGGTTGATGCCCTTGAGCACCTCGCGGTCCGGTGGGTAGAAACGGCGCAAATCGCGCATGGTGAAGATGTATTGAGCGGCCATTCCTCCAGTCTGACATCGACCCGCGACCGCCGCCGCGCGGGTGATTCTGGGCGCGCGACCCCTACACTGGGTGCCATGTCGTCACCCGCTCCCGCGCACCGTCACGCCCCCGATTGGCTGATTCTCACCATCGCGTGCGTCGCTCAATTCATGGTGGTCCTCGACGTCTCGGTCGTCAACGTGGCGCTGCCCCACATGGGACTGGACCTCCACTTGAGCGAGGCCAAGGCCCAGTGGATCATCAACGCCTACGTCCTCACTTTCGCGGGATTCCTGTTGCTGGGCGGGCGCGCGGCGGACCTCTTCGGCCGCCGCCGGGTCTACCTGACGGGCATCGCCGTGTTCACCGTGGCGAGCATCGCGGCGGGCTTCGCCCATAACGGGACCCAGATGATCGTCGCGCGAGCCATCCAGGGGCTGGGCGGCGCCATCTTGTCGCCGGCCACGTTGACCATCATCATCACCACCTTCCACGGGGCCCGACTCCCCAAGGCCATCGGTGCCTGGAGCGCCGTGGCCGGCGCCGGTGGCGCGGTCGGTGGCCTGGCCGGCGGACTGCTCACCGGACTGGCGAACTGGCGATGGGTGTTCTTCATCAACGTCCCCTTCGGACTGGCCGCCGCCGTCCTCGCGGCGATGTACTTGCAAGAACGTCGCAATCAGGACGCCACCTTCAAATTGGACGTCACCGGCGCGGTGCTCGTCACCGGCGGGCTGACCTCGTTGATCTACGGAGTGGTGAACTCTCAGACCGCGACCTGGACGTCGTCGTCCACGCTGTCGTGGTTCCTGGGCGCCGCGGTGTTGCTCGCGGGCTTCGTGGTGTGGGAATCGCGCGTGGCCTCGCACCCGCTCATGCCGTTTCGCATCTTCCGCTCGCGACCCCTGGCGATCGCCAACATCGTCATGATCCTGGCCGGGGGCGCGTTCTTCGCCATGTGGTACTTCCTCACGTACTACTTCCAGAACATCCTGGGCTACGGTCCGGTGCGCGCCGGCTTCGCCTTCTTGCCCATGGCGGTGGGCATCATCGTCGGCGCCCAGATCTCCTCGCGACTGCTCGTGAAGGTCGGCGTGCGGCCGTTGTTGCTGGTCGGGGCGACCTTCGCCACCCTCGGTTTCCTCTGGCTCAGTCGCATCACCCCGTCCAGCTCGTACTTCGCGAACATCCTGGTGCCGGCGTTCCTCTGCTCCTTCGCCATGGGACTCCTGTTCGCTCCCCTGGCGACCGCCGCGACCGCGCAGGTCGACCGCGCCGACGCCGGTTTGGCCTCGGGAATCCTCAACACCGCTCGCCAGGTCGGGGGCTCGCTGTCCCTGGCGATCCTGGGCACCATCGCGTACGACCGCACCAGCGCCTACCTTCGCGCGGCGGCGGGGCACCCCGGTGCGGGCATCCTCCAGAAATTTGCCTACGTATCAGGCTATTCACGGGCCTTCGAGATTTCCGCGGCGATTACGTTCGCCGCACTCCTGGTCTCGCTCGCCCTCCCGTCGAAGGTGGGGCACCACTCGAACCACGCGCCCGCCCCCGCGGCGGCCTCGACGGCCAGCGGACACTAACTCTTAACACACGCGACCCCCCTGACCACCGTGAAGGGGAGTAAGGTCACCTGTTGACACCCAACGAGCGCGGTACCCCGTCGGAGGCGTAGTGCTCGTGGTGAGGCTGAAAGCCAACTACAACTAAGGGAGAATCACATGAAGAGTATTCGTCGCCTCGGCGTGGTCCTGGGAGCCAGTTCGCTGGTCCTGGGCACCGTGACGATCGGCGTGGGCGCGATCACCGCGACCGCGGCTACCAAGTTCAAGGCGTGCGTCGTCATTGACACCGGTGGTGTGAAGGACAAGTCCTTCAACCAGTCCGCGTGGCAGGGTGCGCTCGACGCCGTCAAGGCGGACTCGAACATCACCGCGAAGTACTTGACCTCGACGACGCAGGCGGACTACACGCCCAACATCACGACGTTCGAGAACCAGGGCTGCGGACTCATCGTGACCGTCGGCTTCAACATGGACGCCGCCACCACGAAGGCCTCGAACGCGAACTTGAAGCAGAAGTTCGCCATCGTGGACGACAACCCGGCCACTAAGTCGAAGAACGTCCTGGCGCTGCAGTACGACACCAACCAGGCGGCCTTCCTCGGCGGCTACCTCGACGCGGCGACCTCCAAGACGCACGTCGTGGCCACCTTCGGCGGTATGAACTTCCCGTCGGTCGCCATGTACATGAGCGGCTTCGTCGCGGGTGTTCGCTACTACGACAAGACCACTGGCGCCAAGGTCAAGGTTCTCGGCTTCGTTCCGGGCAAGGGCTCGTGCACCGTCTCCTCGTGCCCCGGTACCGGTTCGTTCGTGGGTAACTTCACCTCGCAGACCGACGGCAAGACGTTCGCTCAGAACTTCTTCGCTCAGGGTGCGGACTTCGTGTTCCCGGTCGCCGGTTCGGTCGGCCTGGGTTCGGTGGCGGCCGCCAAGCTGGCCGGTGCCGGCCACCAGATCACGTGGGTGGACTCCAACGGTTGCTTGACCGACCCGACCGAGTGCAAGTGGTACAACGCGACCGTCGCGAAGGGCGTCGAGCCCTCGGTGGCCGCGGCCATCCTCTCGGCGGCCAAGGGCACCTTCAAGGGCGGCTCGTACTACGGCACCCTGAAGAACCAGGGCACCTTGCTCGAGCTGAACACCTCGAGCGCCTCCAAGGCGTTGAAGGCCAAGTTGGCCGCGCTCACCGCGGGCATCGAGGCGGGCACCATTTCGGTCAACCCGAACGCGTACCCGGCCACGCCGAAGTAGTCACTCCACCGCACAGCGGTCACACAAAGGCCCGGGTCGTCAGCGACCCGGGCCTTTGTGCTGGCTACGATGGGGACTTATGCGCGTTGAACTCCGGGGGATCACGAAGCGATTCGGATCCTTCACCGCGAACGATCAGATCAACCTGGTCGTCGAGCCCGGACAGATCCACTGCCTCTTGGGCGAGAACGGTGCGGGCAAGTCCACCTTGATGAACGTCCTCTTCGGCCTCCTGCGCGCCGAAGAAGGCGAGGTGCTCATCGACGGTACACCGGTGACCTTCGCCAACTCCGGCGACGCGGTGCGTCACGGCATCGGCATGGTGCACCAGCACTTCATGCTCGTGCCGGTCTTCACCGCCGCCGAGAACGTGGTGCTCGGCTTCGAGCCCACCAAGTCCTTCAACCGACTCGATCACCGGAGCGCCAACGCGAAGATTCGCGAACTCTCCGAAAAGTTCGGACTCGAGGTGGACCCCGACGCCGTGGTCGAGGACCTCTCGGTAGGTCTGCAGCAGCGCGTCGAGATCCTCAAGGCCCTGAGCCACGACGCCGAACTCCTGATCCTCGACGAGCCCACGGCGGTCTTGACGCCCCAGGAGATCGACGCGCTGATGGAGATCATGCGCTCGCTGGCGCGCGACGGTAAATCGATCCTGTTCATCACCCACAAACTCAAGGAGGTCCGGGCGGTCGCTGACGTCATCACGGTGATCCGCCAGGGCAAGGTCATCGACTCCGTGCCGCCCACCGAGACCGAGAACGAACTGGCCGCCCTCATGGTCGGGCGCGACGTCAACCTGACGGTGCACAAGGAGGCCACCGACCTCGGCGACGTGGTGCTCGCGCTGCGCGACGTGGTCGTGCGCGACGACCGCGGACTCGCGGTCGTCAACGGCGTCTCGCTCGACGTGCGCGCCGGTGAGATCGTGGCGCTCGCGGGAGTGCAGGGGAACGGGCAGACCGAGCTCGCCGAGGCCATCGCCGGCCTGCGCCACGTCGAGTCGGGCACCTTCACGCTGCGCGGTGAGAACATCACCAACCACTCGCCGCGCCATATTCTCGACGCCGGACTCGGTCACGTGCCCGAGGACCGTCAGCGCGACGGACTGGTGCTCTCGATGAGCGTGGCGGACAATCTGGTGCTCAATACGCCGCGACGCGCGCCCTTCGCACGGCGCGGGACCCGCAATCTCACGGCGGTCAACGCCAACGCCGAGGAGTTGGTGCAGCGCTTCGACGTGCGCACCTCGTCGATCGAGTCGACCGCCGGATCGCTCTCGGGCGGCAACCAGCAGAAGGTCATCGTCGCGCGAGAATTGTCGCGACCCCTGACCTGCTTCATGGCCTCACAGCCCACGCGAGGACTCGACGTCGGCTCGATCGAATACGTGCACCGCCAAATCGTGCAGCAGCGCAACGAGGGGCTGGGGGTCTTCATCATCTCCTCGGAGCTCGACGAGGTGGTGGCCCTGGGTGACCGCATCGCCGTGATGTACGCCGGGCGCATCACCGGCGTGGTCGACCCCTCGACCAGTCGCGAGGACATCGGACTGCTCATGGCTGGCGCCTCGCTGGAGAGCCGTGTCTGAGCGCCCCACCACCGACGTCACCGCCCCCGTGGGGAACACGGTGACGACGTCGCGGGCCCAACGCTTCTGGGCCCGCTACTCCTCGACGAGCCCCATCGTGCTCACCGTCCTCGCGTTGCTCCTGGGACTGGCCATCGGAGCCGTCATCATCATGGTGACCTCGCCGGCCGTTCTCAACGCGTGGCGCTCGAGCTTCCATCACCCGGGCTCACTGCCCAGCGCGGTGAAGATCTCCTTCGACAACGTCGGCGCCGCCTATCGCGCGATGATCACCGGCTCGGTCATCGACCCCACACTGCTGTTCCACTCCCTCTCCTCGGGTCAGGGCTGGGACCAGACGATGACGCCGATCTCGGAGACGCTGACCTACGCCACGCCGCTAGTGATTATCAGCATCGGCGTGGGCATCTCGTTCCAGACGGGTATCTTCAACATCGGGGCCAACGGCCAGGCAATCCTCGGCGGCATTGGTGGCGTGGCGGCGGGATCGTTGATCCACGCGCCGTCGGTCATTCACCTACCGCTCACGCTGGTGGCGGGCATGATCGGCGGCGCGATCGGCGGTCTGGTGCCCGGGGCGCTCAAGGCCCTGACCGGCGCGCACGAGGTGATCGTCACCCTCATGTTCAACTACGTGTGCAACGCCCTGTTGATCTACTCGGTCACGTCGACGGCGCTGCAGCTGCCGAATCAGTCCAACGGCATCTCGCGCACCATCGATTCGACCGCCACCCTCAACCCCATCTTCGGCGTCAACTCGGGACTGCGCGTCAGCTACGGCATCTTCGTCGCCGCGGCCGTCGTGGTCTTCGCCACCTGGTTCTTGAAGCGCTCGTCGCTGGGCTTCGATTTTCGCGTCACTGGGGCGAACCCCAATGCGGCGCGCGCGTCGGGCATCAACCCGAAGTTCATCGTGATCGCGGTCTTTCTCGTCTCGGGCGGTCTCGCCGGACTCGCCGGTGAGGTCCAGATGGCGAGCACGACGTACAACATCGACGGCGGTTTCTTGATCGGCAGTGCGGGCATCGGCTTCACCGCCATCACCATCGCCTTGCTCGGACGCCTCCAGCCCATCGGCATCGTGTGGGGGGCTCTCCTCTTCGCCGCGCTGGGCGTGGGCGGGCGCACCATGCAGGCGGCCACCGGACTCCCGCTCGACCTGGCCACGATCATCCAATCGATCGTGGTGCTCTTCGTGGCGAGTCCGGTACTGATCAAGGAGATCTTCCGCCTGCGCTCGAGCGCGGAGACGTTCCAGATGGCGACCAAGGGGTGGAGCTCGTGACGACCATCGACGCGGCGCCCGTCACCGTTCCCGGTGTCAGCGCGGTGCGCGCTCCCCTGGGGCGCCGACGCGTCATCGGCGGTCTCACCATCGTGCTGGGGCTCTTCATCGTCGGGGTCTTCGGACTCGGGTCGGCCGGCAACGCCCACTCCGTCGTAACCTTCAATCCCACCAACACCTCGGCGAGCGTGCCCTGGAGTCTCGGCGCGCTGACCGTGTTGACCCGTTGGTGGAACGTGGTGCTCGGTCTGCTCACCGTCGCCATCGGCGTCGAGACGTGGGTGCGGCGCCCGGCCGGCGCATTGGCGCGCTTCGGCGCGGGTGGCGCGCTGTTCTTCTTCGCGTTGCTGCTCTGGTCGGTGCGCCAACCCGGCCCCGCGCCCATCGGCAATATCAATCTCACCTCGGTGCTGGTCAATTCGTCGGCCCTCATCATGGTGCTGATCTACGGATCGCTCTCGGGCGTGCTGTGTGAGCGTTCGGGAGTCGTCAATATCGCCATCGAGGGGCAGTTCATCGGCGGCGCCGTCGCCGGGGCCATGGTGGATTCGATCACCAACAGCTTCTGGCTGGCCGCCGTCGCCGGCCTCGTCATCGGCGCCCTGGTGGGTTGGCTGCTGGCGTTGCTCGCAGTGCGCTACCTGGCCGACCAGATCATCATCGGCGTCGTGATCGTCACCCTGATGGGGTCGATCTCGAGCTACCTCAATATCCAGGTCCTCGCCCCGTATCCCAACCTCAACGTGGGCAACCTGCCCTCCAACGTGCCCATTCCGGTGCTGGCCAAAATCCCCGTCCTCGGACCGGTCTTCTTCAACGAGAACATGTTCTTCTACGCGGCGATCGCGCTGGTGGCACTGACCAGTTTCGGCCTGTTCCGCACCCGCTGGGGCCTGCGGGTGCGCTCGGTGGGCGAGCACCCCAAGGCGGCCGAGTCGGTGGGCATCAACGTGGCGCGCGTGCGCTACAGCACCGTGATGATGGGCGGCGCCGTCGCGGGACTCGGTGGCGTGGCCTTCATCGCCACGCAGGGTCAGTTCCAGCCCGGTATCACCTCGGGCTACGGCTACATCGCCCTCGCCGCCATGATCTTCGGCAAGTGGAAGCCGTCGGGGGCCGTCATGGCGTCGATCATCTTTGGCCTGTCGGGCTACATGGTCCAGAACCTGCAGAGCTCGGCGGTGCCGATCAACACCGAATTCGTCACGATGATTCCCTACGTGATCACCATCGCCGTCGTGGCCGGCCTCATCGGCCGCGTGCGACCGCCCGCGGCCGACGGCATTCCCTACAAGCGCGACTGATCAACCAGCGCTGCCCAGGCCCCCGACGACCCGCGCGGCGGCCGACATGGCGGCCTCCAGGGCTACCTCGACGCTGGCGCCGTTTAGGCGATGGCCCAAGTACACTCCGGTCGCCGCGTCGCCCGCGCCGGTGGTGTCGACCACGTCCAGCGCCCGCGCGGCCGCCTGAAAGGTCTGCGCGTCGGCGCGCGCCAGAGCCCCGCGCGCACCGCGGGTGATCACCACCTCGCGCCAGGTCCGGGCCAAATGGTCGAGCGCGACCAGCGCGTCGGATGCGCCCGCCACCGCGAGGGCCTCCTCCTCATTCGCGAACAGCGTGTCGGCGCGACGGGCCACCGCCACGAAGTCCCCCACCCCCACTGACAACAACGGACCGAGGGAACACACGTCGACCGACGTCGTGGCACCGGCCGCGCGCGCGGCCTCGAACAACGACGTGACGAGAGGTCGCGTCGCGTCGTCGAGCACCGTATAGCCCGACACGTGCAGGTGCGCCAGTGACTCGTCGAACAACCCCGTCACGTCCTCGGAGCGCAACTGCGAGTTCACTCCGCGTTGGGTGAACATCGCGCGAGCACCGTCGGCGTCGACCATCGAGACCACGGCGCCGGTACTCCCGGGACGAACCCGCACGTGCGTCACGACGCCCGTGCGTCGGATCTCATCGATGACCAGTGCCCCGGCACCGTCGTCGCCGACGGTGCCCGCGAACACCACCTCCGTCGTCGTCGTCGCGACGGCGCGTAACGCCACGGCCAGATTGGCGGCGGCGCCCCCGCGTCCGACGCGCACCCGCGACGGCGTGTCGCTCGTGGGCGCGGGGACGCCCTCGGGGCGCACCACCACGTCGAGCATCGTGTCACCAACGACGACGACGCGGTTCCTCACGAGAGCGCGGCGAATTCGACGGCGACCTGTCCCGCGACGCGGGCGTTGGCCACCACCAGGTCGCGATTCACACCCACGCTGGCTCCCGCGGTGACGCGAGCGAATTCGGCCAGCACCGCGGGCGTGACGTCCTTGCCCGACACCCCCGACGCCTCGGCGTGGGCCAGTGCCGCAGCCAACGCCGCGTCGTGCACGCTCGGGTCCAGCTGACCGGCCACCGGTACCGGGTTCGCCAACAAGAATCCCGTCGGTGACCAGTGACGGTGCGCGGCGAACGCGGCCGCGGCCAGGGCCGGAGAGTCGACGCGCCAGTCGAGCGCGAATCCCGAATCCGCGAGATAGAAACCCGGGAAACGGTCCGTGCCGTATCCCACGACGGGGACGCCCAGCGAGTCGAGGCGCTCGAGCGTGGCCCCGATGTCGAGGATCGACTTCACCCCTGACGCCACCACCAGCACCGGCGTGCGCGACAGCGCCGTGAGGTCGGCCGATTCGTCGTACGTGGACTGCGCGCCGCGATGGACGCCGCCGAGCCCGCCCGTCGCCATCACCGCGATGCCGGCGTAGTGGGCCACCGCGATGGTGCCCGCGACGGTGGTCGCACCATCGCCCCCCCGGGCCACGACCATGGCCACGTCGCGCGCCGACAATTTCGCGCTGTGCCGCGCGGGATCGGCCAGGGACGCCAAGGTCATCGCGTCCATGCCCACGCGCAGCTCGCCCCCCACCACGCCAATGGTGGCCGGGACGGCCCCGGCGGCGCGGATCGCGGCCTCGCACTCCGCCGCGACCTCGAGGTTCTGGGGGGCCGGCAACCCGTGCACGACGATGGTGGTCTCGAGAGCGACGACCGCGCGACCCTCCGCGAGAGCGGTGGCGACTTCGTCGTGGACGTGGAGGTGGGGACGGTGCGATGCGCTCATATGGTGCGCAGTGTACTGGGGGCATCACCGCGGCGAAGAAGATCATTCTGCCTAACCTGGAGCTATGGCGCTCTTCACGACCCCGTCGCCGGCGCGCACCGCGGTGCGTCTGGAGGTCCTCAGCGTGCTGGCCGCGGCGTGGGAAGCGGTCGGGGCCGCGGTGGTGGGTGCGACGGCGGGCTCGCTCGCGCTGCTGGCCTTCGGGGCGGATTCCCTCATCGAAATGGCCAGCGCCCTCATCGTGCTCGGCGAGGCGCGCTCGCTGGTGCACGCGCGCCCTCGTCACCCTCGTGCGCAGCACCGAGCCCACCGACTCGTCGCCGTGTTGTTCTTCGCGCTCGCCCTCTACGTGGTGGTGAGTGCACTCGTCGCCCTCCTCTCGCGATACCACCCTCACGAGAACGCCTGGGGAGTGGGGGTGGCTCTCGCCTCGTCGCTGGCCATGCCGGCCCTCGCCCTGGCCAAGCGCCGCGCGGCGCGCGCCACGGCCAACGATGGTCACGCGGCCCTCGCGCGTCTGCTCGTCGCCGACGCCGCCGAGACCGCCTTGTGCGCGACGTTGGCGGTCGCGACGTTGGCGGGCGTCGTCCTGGCGTGGTGGCACTGGTGGTGGGCCGACCCGGCGGCGAGTCTGGCCGTGGTGTACTTCGCCCTGCGCGAAGGACGTGAGGCGTGGGAGTGCGCCGCGCAGTAGGGCGCGACGCGTCGTGGCCGGACGAGGTCGCCGCCGCGAGAGGTACTGTCGTACGGTGGAGTTCGCCGAGGTCCCCTGGACAGAGTTGCGCAACCTCGCGATCGCCGCGACGCAGCGCTCCTACGCGCCC
>Ga0209698_10001796_pt1 | contig 24660 bp, 23 predicted proteins | sample LitLauG_LLR_2012_FD_187203 | JGI IMG/M metagenome (GOLD analysis project Ga0209698, IMG submission 187203) | Freshwater sediment microbial communities from Pennsylvania, USA - Little Laurel Run_MetaG_LLR_2012 (SPAdes) (version 2) | ecosystem: Environmental > Aquatic > Freshwater > Creek >... | reverse complement strand
GACCGCTTATCCCGGACGCTGCTGGTGGATCGCATGGCGGTTTTCCTCTCCAACGGAGAGACATCTCAGTTCGCCGTAGCAAAATCTTTCGGCATGACCCAGACCGCCGGCCTCGATTTGAGTTTCCTGGGCACGCCACGCCCGGAAGTACGGAGTGAAGACGCGATAGGGATCGCCGTCGGGCTTGGTGACCGCACCGGGCGCCACGGCATAGGGCGAGCCGACCCGCACGAAGTCGACCGACGCCTCGGCCAGCGCGGCGCCCACCGCCTCGTCGCGGGAGCGCCCGTACGGACCGAAGTCGGCGGCGGCGTAGACGGCCCCGGCGGAGATCTCCCTCGCCACCGCCGCCACGACCTGGGCCGGCGCGCCCCGCCGGAGCAGGAGGTGGCCGCCGGTCGCCTCGTCCAACTCGGCGAGGCAGCCGGCCAGCCAGGCCCGGCGGTTCGCGCCGGATGGGGCCCACAGGGCCTCGTCGCCGACGAAGAGCGGGAGGACCGCACCGGCGCGGGCCGCGGCGAGCAGCGCCGGGTTGTCCCCCAGGCGGAGGTCCCGGCGGAACCACATCACGACGGGTGCGGCGGCCACGGGCCCAGGGTAGGGACCTGCGGCGCCTATTCCTCCAGTCGGAGGGCGGAGATGAAGGCCTCCTGGGGCACCTCGACGCGGCCGATGTTCTTCATCCGCTTCTTGCCCTCCTTCTGCTTCTCCAGCAGCTTGCGCTTGCGGGAGATGTCACCGCCGTAGCACTTGGCCAGCACGTCCTTGCGCTTGGCCTTGACGGTCTCGCGGGCGATGATCCGGCCCCCGATGGCGGCCTGGATGGGCACGTCGAAGAGCTGGCGGGGGATGAGCTGGCGCAGCTTCTCGGTCATCTTGCGGCCGTACTCCTGCGCCTTGGGCCGGTGCACGATGGCGGAAAAGGCGTCGACAGGGACCTGGTTGAGGAGCACGTCGATCTTGACCAGGTCGGAGCGCTCGTAGCCCGCCGGCTCGTAGTCCAGGCTGGCGTAGCCTTTGGTCCGGCTCTTGAGCGCGTCGAAGAAGTCGACCACGACCTCGGCCAGGGGGATGCGGTAGACGAGCTCGAGGCGCTCCGGCGACAGGTACTCCATGCGGGTCATGTCGCCCCGCCGCGTCTGGCACAGCTCCATGACCAGGCCTGTGTACTCGCTCGGGAGCAGGAGGGTGACGTTGAGGTACGGCTCCTCGATGAACTCGATCTGGTTGATCGCCGGCATGTCCGAGGGGTTGTCCACCTCGACCACCGCTCCCGAGGTGAGGTGGGCGCGGTACTCGACGCTCGGTGCGGTCGCGATCAGCGAGAGGTCGAACTCGCGCTCGAGGCGCTCGCGCACGATCTCCATGTGGAGCAAGCCGAGGAACCCGCAGCGGAACCCGAACCCGAGCGCCCCCGACGTCTCGGGCTCATAGGTGATGCTGGCGTCGTTGAGGCGCATCTTCTCGAGCGCCTCGCGCAGGTTGGCGAAGTCGTCGCCCTCCATCGGGTAGAGCCCGCAGAACACCATGGGCTTGGGGTCGAGGTAGCCCTCGAGCGGGGCGGGCGCGGGGCGGGCGGCATCGGTGATGGTCTCGCCGCTGCGGGCCTCGCCGACGTCCTTGATGCCGGCGATCAGGTAGCCGACGTCGCCGGGCCCGAGGGAGGCGATCGGGACCGGCACGGGTGTGCGGATCCCGATCTCCTCGACGTCGTGGACCGATCCTGCTTGCATGAAGCGCAGGCGGGAGCGGGCGGTGAGCGTGCCGTTCATGATCCGCAGCGAGCTCACCACGCCGCGGTACTGGTCGTAGTAGGAGTCGAAGATCAGGCCCTGCAGCGGGGCATCGGCATCGCCCACGGGCGCGGGGATCCGTGCGCAGATGGCGTCGAGCAGCTCGGGGACGCCCTCCCCGGTCTTGGCCGACACCCGCAGGATGTCGGCCGCGGCGATGCCGAGGAGCTGCTCGATCTCCGCCGCGTAGCGCTCCGGGTCGGCGGCGGGGAGGTCGATCTTGTTGAGGGCGGCGACGACCTCGAGGTTGTTGTCGAGGGCGAGGTAGCAGTTGGCGAGGGTCTGGGCCTCGATGCCCTGGGCCGCGTCGACGAGCAGGACCACGCCCTCGCAGGCGGCCAGGCTGCGGCTGACCTCGTAGCCGAAGTCGACGTGGCCGGGGGTGTCGATGAGCTGGATGACGTGGTCTCGCCACGCGACCCGGACGTTCTGGGCCTTGATCGTGATGCCGCGCTCGCGCTCGATGTCCATGGAGTCGAGGTACTGCTCTCGCATGTCGCGCGCATCGACCGCACCGGTGAGCTCGAGGATCCGATCGCTCAACGTCGATTTGCCGTGGTCGACGTGTGCGACGATGGCGAGGTTTCGGATGGTGGTGGGGTCGGTCATGGGCGCGCGTTCACAAGATCGGGGGTCGACCCCCCGAAGGGGACACTACCGGGTGGGGCTGCTAACCTGACCAGGCTCCACACGAACTGCCCTGAGGACCTGACGTGGCGAACATCAAGAGCCAGATCAAGCGCAACCGCACCAATGAGGTTCGACGCGTCCGCAACAAGGCGGCCAAGTCCGAGGTCAAGACCCGCGTCAAGGCCGCGGTCAGGACCGCGGAGGAAGGCACCGAGACCGCGGCGGAGGCGCTGCGCCTCGCCGTCAAGCGGATCGACAAGGCCGCGGCGCGCGGGATCATCCACCACAACCAGGCGGCCAACCGCAAGGGCCGCCTGATGCGCCGGATCAACAAGATCGAGGCCGCCCAGGAGTCCTGACCCTCCGGGTCAGCGCGGAGCACCGAGGCACCCAGCCCGCCCGGGCTCAGCGGGCGCGTGCGGGTTGACGGGAGGATCCCGGTGACCGGCCGGCCGCGCCCCGTCCCGCGGCGCCTCGGCCGGGCGCCAGCCGGGCCAGGCGGGCCACGAGGACCTCCAGCACCGCCTCGGCCGGCACCGCCGATCCGCCGCGCAGATCGACGTCGGCGCGCGCCAGCAGCGCCACCGCCCGGCTGACGCCCTCCGGCCCCCACTGGCGGCTGGTGGCCAGGGCCTTGCGGGCGGGGAACGTGCTCCGTCCCTTGGCGATCCCGAGCACCTCCGCGGCCTGGGCCTCGGTCGTCGCCCCCGACCCGTCGAGGGCCAGGATCGGCGCCACGTGGCGGTGCAGGATGGCCAGCATCACCAGCGGGTGCCGCTCGCCCGCTTCCACGAGGCGGTGCAAGGCTTCGAGGGCCCCGCCCGCGTCCCCGCGGTCCATGGCGTCGGTCAGGTCCCAGGGCGCGATCGAGCCTGCCGCGCCGAGGAACGGCTCGATCTCCTCGCCGCCGATGCGGGCGCCCTCGCCGTGCGCGGCGACGAGCACGTCGAGCAGCGCGGGGAGGCGGGCCACGTCCTCGCCGAGGTGGGCGGCCAGGCGGGCGCGCGTGGCTGGCTCGAAGCGCAGCGGCGCATCGCGCAGACGAGCCTCGATCCACCCCTTGGCGTCGCGCCCCGGGCCGGTGGCCACCACGTGGCCCACCTTCTTGACGGCGGTGACCAGCTTCGTGGACACCTTTCCCCCGCCGGACACCACGATCAGAGCGGTGGTCGCCAGCGGGTCCTCCAGGTAGGACAGCAGCGGGGCCAGGTCGTCGGTCGAGAATCGGCCCGCGTCGCGCAGCACCACGACCCGACGATCGGCCAGGAACGGCGGCGTCACGCACGCCCCGGCGACGGCGTCGAGCTCCACCTCGTCGCCCCAGAAGTCCTCGACCGACAACCCAGGGTCGTCACCGGCGAGGGAGGCGACCAGGCGGCGCACCTCCTCCCCGACCAGCACCGGGTCGTCGCCCTCGACCAGCCAGGCCAGGCGCTCGGGCGACTCGGCCCGCTCCGGCTTCGGCGCGGCCATCAGGCTCCCCTCACGCCGCATCCATGACCGCGGCGAGCAGGTCGCACACCCGACGGGTCCCCTTGACATCATGGGCCCGCACGATGCGGCACCCGAGCGTGACCCCGATCGCCGTCGCACCGAGCGATGCCTCGCGCCGGTCGCCGATCTCGAGGTCGAGCAGCATGCCGAGGAAGGTCTTGTTGGACGCCGAGAGCAGGAGCGGATGTCCGAGGGCAGCCAGGCGGTCGGAGGCACGAAGGAGCAGGACCGACTGCTGCCAGGTCTTGCCAAGGTCGAGGCCAGCGTCCAACACGATGCGGTCCGCCGGGATCCCGGCCGCGACCGCCCGCCTGGCCCGCTCGGCCAGGAAGTCGCTCACCGCCACGACGACGTCGTCATAGCGCGGCTCGGGGTCGGGGATGCGCGGGCCGAGGCGGATGTGGGTGGCCACGACCGTCGCGCCCGCATCGGCCGCCACCCGCAGGTAGTCGGGGTCGGCAAAGCCACTGATGTCGTTGCCGACGACGGCGCCCGCCCGGTAGGAGGCTTCGGCGACCGACGCCCGCCAGGTGTCGACCGAGAGCGGGACATCGAAGCGGGCCCGCAACGCCTCGATGGCCGGGACCACCCGGTCGAGCTCCTCGGCCTCCGACACCTCCGGCCCGGGCCCGGCCTTGACCCCACCCACGTCGAGCAGATCGGCGCCGTCGGCGACCAGCGTGTCCGCCCTGGCGAAGAACGCGTCCATGTCCCAGTACGACCCCCGGTCGTAGAACGAGTCGGGGGTGCGGTTGAGGATGCCCATCACGAGCGCGCGCGAGCCGATGTCGTACGCCTGCTCGCCGAGCCGGAGGGTGGGCATGGCGGCTGAGGTCAGAAGAGGCGCGCGGTGAGGGCCTTGCGATAGCGCGCCGTGCGGGGATCGTCGGGCCCGAGGACCTCGAGCAGGTCGAGGAACTCCTGGCGTGCCCCGTCGTCACCCTTGACCCGCCCCAGCAGGAGGTCGAGCTTCTGCTCGACGTCGTCGGCCCCCGAGACCTCGTCGCCCACCCGGGCCAGGGCCTGGAGGTGGCGCACCTCGGCCGTCTCGGGGATCCGCTGCAGCAGCCCGAGGGCCTCCTCCTTGCCCGCCGCTCCAGCGGCCGCGACGAGGACCCCGGCCAAGCCGATGATGACGGCCTCGTTGGCCGGCTCCAGCTCCAGCGCGTGGCGCAGCGACACCTCGTCGCCCGCGGCGATGAGCCGCTCGACCTCGGTCGGCTCCGGCGTCAGCTGCTGGATCCACTCGCGGACCGCGACCTCGGGGAGGGCGCCGACGAAGCTGTCGACCACCCGCCGGTCCTTGATGGCGTACACGGCGGGGATGGACTGGACGTTGAACGCCTGGGCCACCCGAGGGTTGGCGTCGATGTCGACCTTGACCAGCTCCACCGCGCCGGCCGTCTCGTCGATCACCCGCTCGATGATGGGTCCGAGGGTGCGGCACGGCCCGCACCACGACGCCCACAGATCCACCACCACGGGCACCTCGGTGGAGCGCTCCAGGACATCGGCTTCGAACGTGTCGTCGGTCGTCTCGATCAACTGCTCGTCCCTCTCTCGGCCGGGCTGGCCCCGGCAACCGTTGGTGCAACGCCGGGACCCCGCGGGATCTTCCACCCGGGGCGACGCACCACTACGGTGACACGCCATGGCAGAGCGTGCTGACCCGGCCGTCGACGGCATCGATGTCGAGCGGGTCAGCGCGTGGTTCGCTGCCACCATCCCCGGCGCCGAGCTGCCGCTGCGCTTCCAGCTGATCGCGGGCGGCCGCAGCAACCTGACGTTTTCGGTCCATGACGCTGCGGGCCGGGCCTACGCGCTGCGCCGGCCGCCGACGAGCCACGTCCTGCCCACCGCGCACGACATGGCCCGCGAGCACCGCATCATCGCCGCGCTCGGCCCCACCGGCCTGCCGGTGCCCCCGGCGCTCGGGGTGTGCACCGACGTGGAGGTCAACGGGAGCCCGTTCTACGTGATGGGCTTCGTCGACGGCCTGATCGTACGAGCCCCCGAGGTGGTCGCCGAGCTCGACCTCCCCGCCCGCCACCACGCCGGCGAGTCGCTCATCGACGTCCTCGCCGGGATCCACGACGTCGACGTCGACGCGGTCGGGCTCGGCGACCTGGCCCGCAAGGACGCCTACATCGCCCGCCAGCTCAAGCGGTGGTCGGGCCAGTACGAGCAGTCGCGGGCCATGGGCGGCCCGGACGTGGCCGAGGTCGAATCGGTCCACCGTCTCCTCGTCGAGCGCATCCCCGAACAACAAGGAGCGGCGATCGTCCACGGCGACTACCGCCTCGACAACTGCGTGCTGGCTCCCGATGGCACCGTGCGCGCCGTGCTCGACTGGGAGCTGTGCACCCTCGGCGATCCCCTCGCCGACCTCGGCATGTTGCTGGTCTATTGGGCCGAGCCCGGCGATCCCACAACCGCCTTGGAGGAGGCGCCCACCCAGCAGCCCGGGTTCGCCCGTCGCGACGAGCTCATCGCCCGCTACGCGGCGCGCTCGGCGCGCGACCTCTCCCAGCTCGACTACTACGTGGCCTTCGCCTCCTGGCGGGTGGCCTGCATCCTCGCCGGCGTGTACGCCCGCTACGCCGGCGGTGCGGGCGGCGGCGACCAGACCGACTACCGCACGTTCGGGGAGCGGGTCGTGCAGCTGGCCGCCCGGGCGGCCGAGACGGCGGCGGCACTGCCATGACGGAGCCGTCCACCCTGCGGGTCAAGCAGTGGCCCAACCGCCTGGAGCGGCCGGTGCTGATCCTCGGCATGGAGGGCTGGATCGACGCCGGCTTCGGTGGGGCCGCCGCCGTCAACGCCCTGCTGGCCGACAACACCACCGAGCCGCTCGCGACCTTCGACAGCGATCTGCTGCTCGACCACCGGGCCCGGCGGCCGATCATGCACATCGACAACGGCATCAACACGGGGCTCACCTGGCCGGAGATCACGCTGCGATGGGGCACCAACCGCTCGGGGCGCAGCCTGCTGCTCCTCGTCGGCCCGGAGCCGGACATGCGGTGGCGCCAGTTCACCGGGGAAGTGGTCGCCCTCGGCCGCCAGCTCGGCGTGGAGCTGGTGGTCGGCCTGGGGGCGTTCCCCGCACCGGCTCCCCACACCCGGCCGGTGCGCCTGTCGTCGACGGCGACCACGCCGGAGCTGGCGCAGGCGGTCGGCTTCCTGCCCGCGGTGATCGACGTCCCCGCCGGGATCCACGCCAGCTTGGAGCGCGCCTTCGGCGACGCGGGCGTGCCCGCCGTCGGGCTGTGGTCGCAGGTGCCGCACTACGCGGCCGCCATGCCCTACCCCGCGGCGAGCGCCGCGCTGCTCGACAAGCTGGCCGGGATGGCCGGCATCGAGGTCGACAGCACCGGGCTGCACCGGGCCGCGGGCCAGACCCACGCCCAGATCGAGCAGCTGATCGCCAACAGCGAGGAGCACCAGGCGATGGTCCGCCAACTGGAGCGCCAGGTCGACCAGCAGCCCCCGCCGGCCGGACTCGGGCCGCTGCCGTCGGGTGACGAGCTGGCCGCCGAGCTCGAGCGCTTCCTCCGCGGGGAGCAGCAGTGAGGGTCGACGGGGGGATCGGCCTCGACCTGGCCAGCGCGCCGGGCGACGCCTGCGACGCCGAGGCGGCGGGCTACGACGGGGTGTGGGTGGCCGAGACCAGCCACGACCCGTTCTTCCCCCTGCTGCTGGCCGCCGAGCACACCGAGCGCATCGAGCTCGGCACCGCCATCGCCGTGGCGTTCGCCCGCAGCCCGATGACGACGGCGTACGCGGCGTGGGACCTGCAGGCGTACGCCCGGGGCCGGCTCAACCTGGGGCTCGGGTCGCAGATCAAGCCCCACATCGAGCGGAGGTTCTCGATGCCGTGGTCGCACCCGGCGGCCCGCATGCGCGAATACATCCAGGCGCTTCGCGCCATCTGGGACAGCTGGCAGCACGGGACCCGGCTGGACTTCCGGGGGGACTTCTACCAGCACACCCTGATGACGCCGTTCTTCGACCCGGGGCCACACGACTTCGGGCCGCCTGCGGTGTTCGTCGCCGCGGTCGGCGAGCAGATGACCCGCTCCGCCGCCGAGGTGGCCGACGGGTTGCTCGTGCACGGCTTCACCACCGAGCGGTACCTGCGCGAGGTCACGATGCCGATGGTGACCGCCGGCCTGGCGAGCTCTGGTCGCACCCGCGGCGACTTCCAGCTGTCGTACCCGGCGTTCGTCGTGACCGGCGCCACCGAGGAGGACGTGGCCCGCGCCGCGGTCGCGGTGCGGCGCCAGATCGCGTTCTACGGGTCGACCCCGGCGTACCGGGGGGTGCTGGAGCTGCATGGCTGGGGGGACCTGCAGCCCGAGCTGAACCGGCTCTCCAAGCAGGGCGGATGGGAGCAGATGGGCGAGCTGATCGACGACGACATGCTCGCCGCGTTCGCGGTGGCGGGTGAGCCCGCGAGCATCGCCGGGCAGCTCGAAGCCCGCTTCGGAGCCTTGGTGGACCGGATCAGCTTCTACACGCCGTTCTCCGCCGACCCCGTCCTCTTCCAGGACATCCTGGCCGGGCTGAGGTCCGGTCCCGGGGCGGCGTAGCCAACCCGGGGCGGGACCGCGGGCGGCGGCCGCCCGCCAAGGGCCAACCGCCCGCCAAGGGCCAACCGGCCAACCGGCCAACCGACAGCCCAGCCGACAGCCCAGCCGACAGCCCAGCCGACAGCCCAGCCGAACCTGTTGGCTTCTTGGCAACCGGTGTGCAACACCCCCCGATTCCCGCACCTTTCGCACACCACCACCGCAAACGCCAACACGAACCGCCGCCGCCCAACCCCGGCGAGCCGACCCACCATCGGCGGGCCGGAAGGCCCCGCCGCCGGCCTCAGACCGTCTGCAGGGCCGCGTCGAGGTAGCGGCGCCGGCACAGCGCCCGCTGGAGCTTGCCCGACGACGTCTTGGGCAGCGTGCCCGGCTGCACCAGGACGATGTCGCCCGGCGGCAGACCGACGGTGTCGAGGATCCGCGCCGCGACGGCGCGGCGCACCGCGGCGTGGTCGTCGCCCCGGCTCTCGGCGACCACCACGACCTCCTCGGTCGCCCGCCCGCCACCGTCGATGCCGAACGCGATCACGTTGCCGGCGCGCACCCCGGCCACCCCCGACGCCGCGTGCTCGACGTCCTCGGGGAACACGTTGCGCCCGGCCACGATGATCACGTCCTTGATGCGCCCGCACACCACCAGCTCGCCATCGGCGGTGTAGCCCAGATCGCCGGTGCGCAGCCAGTCGCCGTCGAAGGCGTCGGCGGTGGCCTGGGGGTGGCGGTAGTAGCCGGAGGTGACCGATGTCCCCCGCAGCTGGAGCTCCCCCGCCTGGCGCTCGGCGAGGACATCCCCCGTCGCCGCGTCGCAGATGCGCATCTCGAGTCCGGACACGGGCCGGCCCAGGCGGGCCATCGCCCGCACCTCGGCGCCGCCGGGCGACCGGGGCTCCGCCACCCGATCGTGCTCGAGGGCACGGCGGTCGACCACGTCGAGGCAGAGGCCCCGGCCCGGCTCGGGGAACGTCCCGGCGATGGCCACCTCGGCCATCCCGAACGCCGGGAACGCGGCGCCGGGCGCGAGCCCGTGCAGCGCCCCGGCGGCGAGGAAGTCGCTGACGGTCTCCGCGTGCACGGGCTCTGCCCCGTTGAGGGCGATGCGGACGCGGGACAGGTCGAGGCCGCTCTGGGCGACCAGTCGACGCGCGGCCACGGCGTAGGCGAAGTTGGGCCCGGCCGTCGCCGTCCCCCCGTAGTGGCTCATCCACTCCATCCATCGCGCCGGGGCCGCCAGGAAGTCGAGCGGCGACGCCTGCACCAGGTCGGTGCCCGTGATCATCGACAACGTCAGGAGACCGATGAGGCCCATGTCGTGGTAGAGCGGCAGCCACGACATGGTGACGTCGGAGTCCGGGTCGAGCCGGGCGGACTCGGCCACGCCGGCCAGGTTGGCCACCACCTGCCGGTGGGTCAGCATGACACCCTTGGGATCGGCCGTCGCCCCGCTCGTGAACTGGAGGATCGCCAAGCGATCCGGATCCGCTTCGGGAACGGCGAAGGGGTGATGACCGCCGGTCACATCGCCGAAGGTGGAGAAAGGAGGATCTCCGGGCTCCGGCGAGACGAACGGCGCGAGATCCGCGTCGACCAGCACGAGCGCGGCGTCGACGCCCCGGATCCGGGCTCGGGTCTGGGCGACGAGCTCCTCGATCGACCCGATCCGCATCGGCAGCGGCAGGACCATGACCGTGCCGCCTGCGAGCCACGTGGCCTGGATGGCGGTGACCAACGGTCGGGAGGTCGGCCCGAGGAGGGCGACGTGGGCGCCGGGACCGACGCCGCGCGCCTGGAGGGTGCCGGCCATGGCGAGGGCGTCGGCGTGCAGCTCGGCCCATGGGACCCGCACCGCGAGGGCGGGATCCGAGCCGACGAAGGTGATGCTCCCGTCGCGGCGCGCCGCGCCCTCGGCGACGCGCGCCGCCAGGCAGGGAACAGGGATGGGCACGCGCGACCGCCTCAGACGACGATGTTGACGAGCTTGGGCGGACGGGCGATCACCTTTTCGGGCGTGGCCCCGTCCAGGTGATCGGACACCTTGGCGGAGGCGAGGGCGAGCGCGACCGCGTCGGCCTCGGAGATGTCGGTGTCGACTTCGATGCGGTCCCGCAGCTTGCCGTTGACCTGCACGATCAAAGTCGCGGTCGCGGTGCGCACCAGGGCGGGGTCGGCCACCGGCCACGGCTGGCGGTGCACGCTGCTCGTGGCACCATGGCGGCGCTCCCACAGCTCCGCGCTCAGGTGCGGGCACATCGGCGCCATGACCAGGATCATGGCGTCAAGGGCCGCGTCGATCGTCTCCTGCCGGGGCCCGTCCTCGGACTGGACGTAGCGGTAGAGGATGTTGGTGAGCTCCATCAGCGCGGCGACCGCGGTGTTGTAGGACCAGCGGTCGTAGTCGCCGCTCACCTTGTCGATCATGCGGTGCGTCGCCCGCTCGATCTCGACGTCGTCCGCAGTGGGCGCCCGCGCCACACCCGGGCGGTCGAGGCCGCCGGTCCCGAGCCGCCACACCCGCCCGAGGAACCGGTGGCACCCCTCGATGATCTCGTCGGTCTGCTCGGTCCAGTCGAAGTCGTCGGCGGGCGGCCCGACGAAGAGGTGGAACAGCCGCAGCGCGTCCGCGCCGACGCTGTCGAAGTACTTGGCCGGCGAGATCAGGTTGCCCTTGGACTTGGACATCTTGGAGCCGCCCATGCGGATCATGCCCTGGGTGAAGAGGCGCTGGAACGGCTCGCGCAGCTCCTTGGGCGCCATGCCCAGGTCGGCCAGCGCCCGGGTGTAGAAGCGGGCGTAGAGCAGGTGCAAGATGGCGTGCTCGATCCCCCCGATGTACTGGTCGACGGGCATCCAGTGCTCCGCCGCCTCCCGGGAGAAGGCCACGTCGGGGCTCCACGGGTCGCAGAAGCGCAGGAAGTACCACGACGAGTCCACGAAGGTGTCCATCGTGTCGGTCTCGCGCTCGGCCGGGCCCCCGCAGAGCGGGCACGTGGCCCGCCGGAACCCCTCGTGGTACTTGAGCGGCGACTCCCCGGTGGGGCGGAGCTCCACGTCGTCGGGGGCGAGCACGGGCAGCTCGGACTCCGGTACCGGCACCATGCCGTGCTCGGCGCAGTACACGACCGGGATCGGGCAGCCCCAGAAGCGCTGGCGGCTCACCAGCCAGTCCCGGAGGCGGTAGTTGACCTTGCGCTCGCCGATCCCCTGGTCCTCCAACCACCCGATGGCATGGGCCTTCGCCGTCGGCACATCGGAGATCCCGTCGAGCCAGGCGCTGTTGATGGCCGGCCCGTCACCCGTGTACGCCTCCCCCTCCCACCCCTCGGGGGGCTGCACCGTGCGGATGATCGGCAGGTCGTAGGCCTTGGCGAAGTCCCAGTCGCGCTGGTCCTCGCCCGGCACGGCCATGATGGCCCCGGTGCCGTAGGTCATCAGCACGTAGTCGGCCAGGTAGATCGGGACCTCGGCGCCGTTGAAGGGGTTGACCGCTCGTGCGCCGGTGAACACGCCTCGCTTGTCGAGGGCCGCCTCGGTCGACTGGCGCTCGATGTCGGACTCGTGGCGGACCCGCTCGACGAAGGCCTCGACCTCGGCCCGGCGCTCCGGGGTGGTGATCCGATCGACGAGCGGGTGCTCGGGCGCCAGCACGACGAAGGTCATCCCGAAGCTGGTGTCGGGGCGGGTGGTGAAGACCCGGATGGACGCACCGGGCTGGCCGGCGACGGGCAGATCGAACTCGGCGCCCTCGGAGCGGCCGATCCAGTTGCGCTGCATGGTCTTGACCCGCTCGGGCCAGTCCAACTCGTCGAGGGCGACGAGCAGCTCGTCGGCGTAGGACGTGATGCGGAAGAACCACTGCTCCAGGTCCCGCTTGATCACCACGTCGCCACTGCGCTCGCAGGTGCCGTCGCCGAGGACCTGCTCGTTGGCGAGCACCGTCTGACACCCGGGGCACCAGTTGACCGGCGCCAGCTTGCGGTAGGCCAGACCGGCGTCGAGGAAGCGCTGGAAGATGACCTGGTTCCACTTGATGTACGCGGGATCGTGGCTGCGCACCTGGCGCCGCCAGTCGTAGACGGCGCCGAGGCGGGTCAGGCTCGAGCGCAGCTCCTCGATGCGGGCGTCGGTGAAGGGGCGCGGGTGGCTGCCCGTCTTGATCGCCGCGTTTTCCGCGGGGAGGCCGAAGCTGTCGAAGCCGATCGGGCTCAGCACGGCGTAGCCGTCCATGGTCTTGTGACGCACGATCAGGTCGCCGAAGGTGTAGTTGCGCACGTGGCCCTGGTGCGCCGGCCCCGAAGGGTACGGGTACATGCACAGGACGTAGTAGGGCGGGCGGGGGTCGTCGTTGTCCACCTCATAGGTGCCCTCGGCGGCCCAGCGGTCCTGCCACTTGGTCTCGATCGCCTGAGGGTCGTACGCCTCTGCCATGCGCACAGGCTACCGAGTGGCAGCGACCGCCCTTGGCGACTTTCGATGACTGTCACGCGCCGGACGCTACGGAGGTGCGCGCACCGATCTGAGGAGCGCTCCCGATGTGCGCGCCCCCTCCTCAGGCGCAGTGTGCATCCCGAGGCCCGACGACCGAGGGCCTCGACGTCGGAGCCCATCGGGCGCACCGGCGACCGCGAAGGGAGGACCATGACCGTCACCATGTCTTCCGACGCCGGCACGACCAGGGAGCACCGGGCCGCACGATGCGCGCCGGGTTGGCCGTGCTGGTCCTCGCGGCGCTGATCGCGGCGTCGTTCCTCGTCGGACGGGCCACCGCGACCGGGACTCGCGCCGTGCCGGGGCCCGCGGCCCCCCGCGGCGACCGCCGATGCGTGCCGCATCGGCCGGCCCTGCTGAAGATCTCATCGAGAGAAAGGGAAACCGTCATGCCGCTGTATCTGGATGTGCACGATCACGTCGATGGCCTCACCGCCGAGGCCGTGGCCGGGGCCCATCAACGCGACCTCGAGGTGCAGGACCGCACGGGGTCCGCTACCTGCGGTACTGGTTCGACGAGGGGTCGGGGTGATCGCCTTCCAACTCGGCGATGGCGACCCACCCGACGCCGGCCCCTGAACCCCTCTCGCCGCCGCCCGACCGACGACAGGGAATCCCGGCTGGCCCTCCCCCGACCCCGAGGTGCTAGGGTCAGAGCCCCGCGAGGGCCCGTAGCTCAGCCTGGTAGAGCGCTTGCATGGCATGCAAGAAGTCGTCGGTTCAAGTCCGATCGGGTCCACGGCGCATGACCTAGGCTTCGCGATTCATCCACGCGGGCGATGGGCGGTACGGAGGCTTGGCTGCTGCACTCCGACAGGGTGCCTTCCGCCGTCGTACTTTTCGAACGTCGTCACCGTCTCGTATTCGAGCGTCGCCGGACGCGAACCCGGCCAGGATCCGCGTGACCGTTTCCCGACGGACGCGCATCCGCCCCGGCCGCGCCCGCGGCCTAGGAAGTCCCCATCCCGCAACCTCGACCCCCGCGGCGTCGCCGGGCACGAACGCTGGCTGACGGAAGCGGCGCGCGCACCGCGGGCTCGGCTTCATGATCCTTGCCGCCGTGCTCGACCAGGCATGGCACCTGGACAACCGAGACGCTGCAAGCGTGGCTCGACAGGCAACCCCACGAGGACCACTGACCACGGCCTGGTCCGCTGAACCGTGAGCAAGGCCCATCCCTCCGGTTCGCTGATGCTCGGGTCGGTGCAATGGGTGACCACCGCCGACGGGGGCTGAGCCGGGCGCCAACCGGCCGTACGATCGACCGGTGCCCGCGCCCTCGACGACGTTCGACCTCCGACCGATGCAACCCGACCCGGCGGGTGACGCCCGTGCCGCCGCCGCCGTGCTGCTGGCTGCGGCCAGCGCCCTCCGGGCGCGGGGCGGCCGGCCGCCGCTCGAGGTCGATGATGACGTGATCGCCCGGCTGGCCACCCGCGTGGCTCACCTCGCCTCGACGGACCCGGAGGGGTCCCACCTGGCCGTCCGCGACCAGGAGGTCGTCGGGATGACCCAGGCGGTGCGGCGGGAGGACCTGTGGGTCCTGGTGCACCTGTTCGTGGATCCCGGTGCCCAGTCGGGGGGCGTGGGGTCGGCCCTCCTGGCCGAGGCGTGGCGGACGGGCAGCGACGCGCCGGCCGGGATGATCGGGGCCTCGTCGGACCCCCGGGCCATCGGCCGCTACGCCCGCCTGCCGGGCTTCGCCCTGCACCCGACCCTGGTGGCGACCGGCCCGGTCCGCCACCTACCGCCCGTGCCAGGGGCTCCGCTCGTCCGTGCAGGGACCGACGGGGATCTGGCGCTGGCCGATCGCATCGACCGGGCGCTGCGCCGGGGCCCGCACGGCCCCGACCTGCGCCACCTCCTCGACACCGGGGCCGCGCTGCTCGTGGTCGACGATCGGGGGTACGCGGTGGTCGACGGCCGCGGGACGGGGCCGGTGCGGATCGGACCCCTGGCCGCGACGGACGTTGCGGCGGCCACCGCCCTGCTCGTCGTCGGCCTGGCCGGAGCGGCTGGGCGCGACGTGCAACTCGCCCGCCTGACCGCCGACCAGCAGTGGGCCCTCCGGGTCGCGGCCGACGCCGGTCTGTCGCTGAGCCCGTCGGGGCCACTCGTGCTCCGCGGCTTCGGGACGGCGCCGGCGCCCTACCTGGCCGACCCCGCCCTCTGCTGAGCCTCGACCCAGCGCCCGGGTGACGCCCGTGCCGCCGCCGCCCTCTCGGCTCCGACGCCTGCGGCAGAGGATCCGCCGCCGGGACGCTGCTAGGTTCGGCCCGTCCCGCACCTGCGGGAGGGGGAGGCGACCATGGCCGAAGACACCTTCCGGAGCGCGGCGCTCATCGACTACCCGATCATCGACTGCGACGGGCACGTCCACGAGCCGCCCGACCTGTGGCAGAGCCGCGTCCCGACCCGCCTGCGCCCGCGCGCCCCGAAGGTCGTGGTGACCGACACCGGCCACCAGTGGTCCTTCGACGATGGCAGGGCGATGCGCCCCGTACCGCCGACCGGCTGGGGCCCTCCCAACGTCGACCCCCTCGGTGCGACCTACGAGACGATGCGCAAGGGCGCATTCGAGACGGCGCCGCGCCTGGCCGACATGGACGCCGACGGGGTGTACGCCCAGGTCCTCTACCCCACCGTGACGCTCTCCGGCGCCGCCATCTACTCCGCCGACGACGCGGAGCTGCAACGGGCCTGCGTGCGCGCGTACAACGAGTGGATCCTCGAGTTCGCCGACGGCAGCGACGGCCGGCTCATCCCGCAGGCCATCATGCCCACTTGCGGGACCGATGCCATGCTCGAGGAGCTCGGCTGGGTGCGCGACCAGGGGTTTCGGGGCGTGCTCATCTCCACCTATCCCAACGGCACCATCGACCCCATGCCCGAGGACGATCGGTTCTGGGACGCGGTCCGCGAGGCGCGCCTGCCGGTCGGGATCCACCTTGGCTCGTTCAACCCACCCGAGGTCGCCCGCCGGCCCTGGAACATGCGAGAGCTGCCCTTCCTCGGCCTGGCCGCGGCCGGCAAGTCCGGCAAGAACGCCATCGCCACCAGCCTCAACATCCTCTTCTCCGGCGTGCCGGTGCGGTACCCGGAGATCCCCTTCGTGCTGGTCGAGGCCAACATCGGATGGATCCCGACGATGCTCGAGCAGACCGACGACATGTTCTACCGGTTCCGGTACCTGAGCGGTGCGGTGGAGACGATGCACGAGATGCCGAGTGCCGTGTTCCACCGCAGCTTCTGGGCCGGCTTCCTCGTGGACAAGGTCGGCGTCGAGCTCCGCTACCACATGAACCTCGAGCGCCTCATGTGGGGCAGCGACTACCCGCACACCGCGTCCGACTGGCCGAACTCCCGGCTCACGATCGAGCGGAACTTCACCGGGATCCCCAGGAGCGAGGTTCGCCGCTTCCTACACGACAACTGCAAGCGGCTCTACGGCCTCGAACACATCCCGGACAGCAACGAGAAGATCGCCACGCACTGACCACAAGTCATGACGCAGCCCTTGGACGGCCTCCGGGTGGTCGAGCTCGGCGACTCGATCGCCGCCGCCTACGCCGGCAAGCTCCTCGCCGACGCCGGCGCGGACGTCGTGAAGGTCGAGGCGCCCGGCGGTGACGACCTCCGCCGGCGACGGGCACTCTTCGGCTACCTCAACGGGGGAAAGGGGAGCGTGCTGCTGGACCCGGCGTCGCCGACCACCGCCGAACAGCTGGACTCCCGCCTGGCGAGGTGCGCCGTGGTCCTCGCGGACCGGGACCACGCCCGCCGGCTCGGCATCGACCCGGTCAAACTGCGCCAGGGTCGAGCGGATCTCACGTCGGTGGTGATCTCGCCGTTCGGCTCCGGCGGCCCGTGGGCCGAGCTTGCCGCCACCGAGCTCACCCTGCAGGCCTGGTCCGGGTCGATGCATCCCCGGGGCCTGCCCGGCCGCGAGCCGCTCGGCGCCGGAGGCCGGACCGGGGAGTGGACGGCAGGCGCGTTCGCCGCCCTCGCCGCCCTTGCCGGCTGGTGGCGCGCGGCAGGCACCGGCACGGGGGCCACGGCCGACGTGTCGATCCTCGAGACACTGGTCGTCACCCACACCGTGTACCAGCCGCTGGCCGAGAGCATGGGCCAGCCGCGCCACGAGCTCGACCGCAACGTCGAGATCCCCTCGATCGAGCCGGCCCGCGACGGGTGGGTCGGGTTCTGCACCGTGCAGGCGAGGGTGTGGCAGGACTTCTGCGCCCTCGTCGGCCATCCGGAGTGGGCGGCCGACCCGACCCTGGCCCGCTGGGCCGGTCGGGCCCCACGCGTGCAGGAGCTGCGGGGTGCGATCGCCGAGTGGACCAGGGACAGGACCGTCGATGAGGTCGTGGAGCTCGCCTCCCTCATGCGCATCGCGGTCACACCGGTCGGCGACGGCGCCCGGATCCCGGGCGTCGACCACTTCGTCCAGCGCGGCGTGTTCGTCGACCACCCGGCCGGGTTCGTCCAGCCCCGCCCTCCCTACCGGATCCACGGGGCTGACCATTGGGCGCCGCGCCCGGCGCCACCGCTCGGTGCGTCCGCCGCGGAGGGCGCTGCGCCGAACGACCCTGGCGCATCGCCGGCCGCGCCTCCCGCGCTGGGATCCGGGGCACCCGGTCTGCCCCTCGCCGGGGTGCGGGTGGCCGACTTCACCCAGGCGTGGGCCGGGTCGTTCTGCGCCCAGACCCTCGGCGCGCTGGGAGCGGACATCGTCAAGGTCGAGTCCACCACCCGTCCCGACGCGGCCCGCATGGGCAGCGTGAAGCCAGCGGGCGAGGACGGGTGGTGGGAGTGGGCACCGCTGTTCCACGGCACCAACACCAACAAGCGCAGCGTGACGATCGACCTGGGACAGCCCGCGGGCCTGGCGCTCGCCCAGCGCCTGATCGCCGGCGCCGACGTGGTGCTGGAGAACTTCTCACCTCGCGTCATGGAGCAGTTCGGGCTCGACTGGCCGGCGGTGCACGCGCTCAACCCGAGGGCGATCATGGTCCGCATGCCCGCCTTCGGGCTCGACGGCCCGTGGCGGGACCGCATCGGCTTCGCCCAGACGATGGAACAGGTGTCGGGCATGGCCTGGGTCACCGGCTACGAGGGCGGCGAGCCGATGATCCCCCGGGGCCTGTGCGACCCGCTGAGCGGGCTGCACGCGGCGGTGGGGCTCATGGTCGCGCTCGCCGAAGGGCGCCGCACCGGTGAGGGTCGCCTGGTCGAGTCGACCATGGTCGAGGCCGCGCTCAACATCGCGGCCGAACAGGTCGTCGAGCACTCGGCGACCGGCGTGCTGCTCAGCCGGCACGGCAACCGCAGCGCCGACGCCGTGCCGCAGGGCGCCTACCGCTGCGCGGGGGCCGACCAGTGGGTGGTGATCTCGATCGCGACCGACGAGCAGTGGCAGGGGCTGGGCCGCGCCCTGGGCTCGCCGGCGTGGGCGACCGATCCGGCCCTGGCCGACGCGGCCGGGCGACGGGCCGGTGAGGACCGCATCGACGCGGAGCTGGCGCAGTGGTGCGCGCCCCGGGAACCGGAGACGGTGGTGGGCGCCCTCTGGGCCCATCAGGTGCCGGTGGCCCGGGTGACCCCGCCGTGGGAGGTGCACGGCAACCCGCAGCTCGCCGCCCGGCGGTTCTTCGAATCGGTCAGCCATCCGGTGATCGGGACCCACGACCGCTACCCGGGCTGGCCCTTCCGGCCCCTGGTCGACGGCGGCACCTGGCACCACCGGCCGGCACCGACCCTCGGCCAGCACACCGTCGAGGTGCTGACCGGGCTGCTCGGTGTGAGCACCGACGAGCTGGCCCGGTTGGCGGGCGACGGCGTCATCGGCGACCGTCCGGTCGGCACGTGACGAGGCGCCGGTGAGCGCGGTCGATCTCGCCGACGTGGGCGGCCAGGTCGCCATCACGGGGATCGGGGAGTCGGAGCACACCGGCATCTCCAACCGCACCACCAGGCAGATCGCGGCCGAGGCCGTGGAGCGGGCGATCGCCGACGCCGGGCTGCGCCCCGAGGACATCGACGGGATCATGTACCACCCGATGGGTGGGGACCAGTTCGACGAGCACGCCTTCCACGCCCACTTCGGCACGACCCATGACATGTGGGTCTCCCGCGACGGTGGCGGGATGCGGTGGGCCGCCACCGCGCCGCACGAGGCCGCCCTCGCCATCGGCGCGGGCCGGGCCCACCACGTCCTCAACAGCTTCGCCGTGGCCTGGGCCACCCAGCGCTCCGACATGGTCGGTGGTCCGGGACAGGCCCACGCCGACAACCTCGTGAAGCAGAACCTCGAGATCCCAGCCGGCTACTTTCCCCAGCCCGTCTACGCCGCGACGATGGCCCGCCGCCACATGATCGAACACGGCACGACGACCGACGACCTGGCCGCCGTGGCGCTCACCATGCGGGCCCACGCCAACGCCACACCCGGTGCCGTCATGCACGCGCGGCCGCTCACACTCGACGACCATCGCACCTCGCCCTTGATCGCCGATCCGCTCCGCAGGTACGACTGCTGCCTGATCTCCGACGGCGGCGGTGCGTACGTGGTGAGCGCGCTCGGCGCCGCGCGACAGCTCTCTCGCCCGTTGGTGACCGTGGCGGGGGTGGGTCTGGCCCGAGCGCCCGAGGGCTCGTTCCTCGCCCTGCGCGACGACATCACGACGACCGAGGTGGCCGATGCGGCGCGGGTCGCCTTCGCCATGGCGGGGATCGGCCCGCAGGACCTCGACGTCCTCACCGTCTACGACCCGTTCACCATCATCACCTTGATGGTGCTCGAGGACCTCGGCGTGTGCCCCAGGGGCGGCGCCGGCGCACTGGCCCGGGCCGGCGAGCTGCGGGCGCCGGGCGGTCGCTGGCCGACCAACCCGCACGGGGGCCTCCACTCCCACGCCTACGTGCTGGGCATCGCCCACGTGGTCGAGCTGGTCCGCCAGCTCCGGGGTCAGGCCGCCAACCAGGTGCCTCGGGCCGGCGTCGGTGTGTACGCGGCATCCACCGGTGCCGAAGCGGGCGTCCTCGTGCTCCGGGGCGGTCCCGGTGCGTGACGACTTCCCGCTCCCGGACCGGACCTGGCCGCTCACCGCCGGGTTCTGGGACGCCGCGGCCGACCGCCAGCTGGCCATCCCCCGCTGCGCCGGCTGCGGGCGGTGGGTCTGGTACCCGCGGGCGGCCTGCCCCGGCTGCGGCGGCCGGGCGATGCCCTGGACGGCAATGGGTGGCACCGGGCGGCTGCACTCGTGGACCACGGTGCACCACTGCTTCCTGCCTGCGTTCGACGGCCTCCTGCCCTACTCGGTGGGACTGGTCACCCTCGACGAGGACCCCGCGGTGCGCGTCGTGACCCGCCTCCTGGGTGATCCCGGCCAGCTCCGCGCCGACCTGGCGATGGTGGTCGAGTTCCGCCCCCTCGAGTTCACCGGCGTGCAGGGGACCGTCCTCGCCCCATGGTTCCGGCCAGCCTGAGCTCGCGGAGGTCGAGTGGCGGCCCGTCGACGGTCTCGGGCGGGGCGGTCTCGGGCCCGGCGGTCGGATCCAAAGGATGACCGAGTACGGGACGCGCTCATCAACGATGAACACGCTGCAGGGCCTGGGCGCCTCACAGAGGGTTGCGTCCGTGTGGCTCAGCCTCTGCGCATCGACGCTCTGCTGGAGATGGTGGTTCTCGAACTCCGTCGACGTCGGTGCCAACTGGGGCGTAGGAGACCTCGAGGCCTGTACCCCGAGCGCCGACGGCTACGGTGTGCCGCTCGCCGATGCTGGCGTGAGAGCGGGCGCCAGGCCCAGAAGGCTTCGTAGCTGGGCGACGTCCGCGTCGTGCTGCTGGAAGAAGAGCGCGTACTCCTCGAACAGCGTGCAGGTCTGTGCGCAAGTGGCGTTGGCCACCTTCACCGCCCCGGTTTCGATCCCGGCGTCGTCGGCGAGGACGGCCTGTGTGACAGGCTGCACCGACGCCGGGAACTGGATGGCAGCGAGTCGCGCGTCGCCTGCCTTCAAGGTTGCGGCGTACTGGATGGTCGCCGCCACCCTGTCGTCCGTTGACCCACTCTGGAGATCGGCCGCCATCCGCGCTCGGATCGGTGCCAGCGAGGCATTGGTCTGGCTGGCGTACTCCCGGTAGGCATCCCGCGCCGCGGCCACGCGCCCGGTGTCACGGACGAAGATGCGCGGACGGAGGTCTGAGACGAGCCGCTGCCGCAGCCGGCGAGGAGCATCGCCTCCGCAGCGATGAGGGCACCGACGGCGTACGCAGGTGTGGGTGCGCGCTTGTTCACGTGTGAGGTATCGGCTCGATCACCGTTGAGTGAGCGCGGATGGTGGGTGATGAACCCACCGTCGAGCCCATCGGGTTGGCCTTTCGCCGTGAAGGCCCGGGCCCCGATCCGGCGACTGGACCGCGAGATCGGGGACCACCGACGACAGCGGCATCAGCACCGACGCTGCGCCCCGCCTCCATCCCCTACGACCCAGTCACCGCCAGTCGACCTCAGCCCGCCCTCGCAATGAGCTGCCGGAGCCGGTCGACGGCGAAGTCGGCAAAGGCGTCCATGTCCAACCTGGCTCCCTCCCTCGCACGCTCCTCGAACCCGACCTCGCCGAGACGCTGCCGGAGCAGCCGCTCGCAATCCTGCTGTCGTGCCACCCAGTGCTCCCCCGAAGAAGTCGAGGATCTGGATCCCATACGCCAGGCAGCCTGCCTGCTCGAGGTGCGCGACATCGCGGATCACCGCGTGCCACATCATCGCCTACACCCTTGAACAACTCGACCGTCTCACCGACGAGGCCTCCTAACTCGCAGGCTGGAGGCGCTCGTAATCGCGATTCCGGGTGCCACAACGATCATTCTGGACCCATGCGGGATGCCGGAGGAGCAGGGTCCCGACGACCGGACCCGAGGCCGGCAGCGTGCCATAACAGCAGGCCAGGATCGTTCCCGCCCGGTTCTGACGGCCCGGCCGGCGGCCCAAGGCGTGGCATCACCGGCAACCCGGATGGTCAGTCCGCCGGTGGTCTTGGCGCATGACGGGGTGATCCCGAGCGGTGGCCCGGTTACTTCAGCATCCCGCCGGAGACAGAGATGTCGTCACCTGTGACGAATGACGACGCGTCGCTGGCCAGGCAGACGATGGGTCCGATGATCTCGACGGGGTCAGCGACACGTTCCTGCCACGTGCCCCGCGCGATCATCTCGGTGAAGCCGGGCCGGTTTCGCTCTGCTCCGGCGACCATCTCGCTGCTGAACGGGCCGGGCGACAGCACGTTGACCCGGACGTGCCAGGGCGCCCATTCTCGGGCTTGGCTCTTGGTGAGGTTGACGAGCGCCGCCTTGGACGCGGCGTAGGCGCAGACACCGGGTCCGCCCGAATAGGCCGCCATCGACCCGATGTTGATGATGCTGGGCAGGGTCCACCGGTCGTTGCTACGGGTCGGTCATGGTGACTGGCTGAGGTAGGACGACGGAGGGCTGATGCCGGGAGTGCGGCTGGGTGTGGAGGAACGCGAGGTGATCGCGTTGGGCGTGGCCCGGAGGGAGTCGTTCGCCGAGATCGCTCGGAGGATGAGACGGCCGACGTCGACGGTGGCGCGGGAGGTGGGCCGCAACGGTGGCCGGGACGGCTACGTGGGCGCGGGGGCGCAGAAGGCGTCGCGGCGGCGGGGGCGGCGCCCGAAGGTCCCCAAGCTCGTCGCCAACGTGGCGTTGGCGGCGGTGGCGGCGGTGGTGGCCGACGGTCTGTCCAAGCGGTGGTCTCCCCCGAGGTGGCGGCCAGACTGGTTGTTGACCATCCCGATGAAGCGGAGATGCGGGTGTCGCACGAGACGATCTACGCATCGCTGTACCTGCAGGGCAAGGGCGGCTTGAAGAGGGAGCTGATCAGCGCGCTGCGCTCCGGTCGGTTGCGGCGCCGTCCTCGCCGGCGGGGCGAGAAAGCCAGGCGGGAGAACGTGCTGGGCGACATCACGCCGATCTCGGCCCGTCCCCCTGAGGCCGCCGATCGGGCGTTCCCGGGCCACTGGGAAGGCGACTTGATCATGGGCGCGTTCAACCGCTCTGCACTGGTCACCGTTGTGGAGCGGCGCAGCCGGTTCCTGCTGTTGGGTGACCTGCCGGAGGGCCACGACGCCCAGGGCGTGTACGAGTGCCTGATCGAGCTCACCGCCGATCTGCCCGACGCGCTGCGCCGCTCCCTGACCTGGGATCCATAGCCGCGCGCTGGGCGAGGGGCTGTTCGAGCTGCGCTTTGACCTGGCCCGGCGGGCGTGGCGCATCACCTACTGGTTCGCTTCGGCTTGGGTGATCGTGCTGCTCACGGTGTTTTGGAAGCAGCGCAACAACGAGCGGGTCGAGGTGCGCCGAGCGAAGGCGGCGATGGCGCGCTGCGGGCGCGACCATCAGCGATGAGCGAGGAGATGACGGTGGCACACCAGAGCTGGGAGAAGACCAAGCAGGATCGCCGGGCCGCCATGTCGGCCAGTGAGCGGGCGGCATCGGAGGCCCGCCTGGCGCGGCTGGCGGCCGCCCTGCGGGTCGGGATCGCCATTCGCGATGCCCGCGAGGCGGCCGGGGTGACCCAGACCGAGCTTGCTGCTCGTATGGGGGTGGCTCAGTCGGCGGTGAGCCGTATCGAGGCTGGCCGAGCGAACATCACCGTGGAGATGCTGACGCGGATCGCGGCTGCGTTGGGCGCGCCGTTGAGTGTCAAGCTCGGCGCCGGAGAGGTCCCGCTCGCCAGCTGAGGAGCCCTCGGCGGGCCGGGACGTCACCATCTGTGGCCCGGGTTGGCAGCATCCCGCGTTGCCTGCACGGGAGGCTGGTGGCCATGCGGGAAGTGCCGATCATCGGCGGTTGCGCTGCCGTAGCCGGAGGCAACTGACCGAGCGGGATCAACGCGCCCGAGTGATCCGCCACGGGCGTGCTGGATCGTCACTGTCCCCAACGCAGCACGGCAACGCCGGCATGCTCGGACGGTCTCCTGTGCGGCGGACGGAGGCCATGACGGGCTGGTCCCGTGCCGTTGCCGTGGTAGGGAGATCGCCGAGTCGGACGCGAGACGTGCGCACGGACCACGTCGTCAGCCCGTCGGTGTCGCATCATCTCCTCGTCAACCGCTATGCCGGGCGCGACCATCGTCGTCGTGCTGGCGGCCTAGGACTACGCGGTGCCGACGACCTCCGCCGGCTGCTCGGCGACGACTTCACGGTCGAGCGGCACGCGGTCGAGCCCCGCATCGACGCACTGCCCGGCACCCCGCACATCGCCGACGTCGTCCTGCGCGCCCGGCGTCGCTGACCGCGCTGCGGGGAGCGTCCGCGCATGGCGGGTGCGCCTGAACGAGGCCGCTCCACCTGGGGACTCTGGACTTCAGCTTGGCGCGGGCGGGCCCCATCCCCCTGGAGATAACGACGGATCGGGACGCGCTCGCTCACTGTCCATGCTGCAACCGCAGATCTGGCCGCTACAGCGCTTCCTCCGCCCCATGTCAGAAGTGCCGGTCCGCAACCCCCTGACCAGGCACGATGCCCAGCCGGACCGGTCGGAAATGTGGCTCTACGCGATCAGGCGTGGTTGACGGCTTCTGATTCGTGCGGCGGGTCGAGTATGCCATTTGACGCCGAGTGTTAGCAGGAGGCGGAGGCGGTAG
>Ga0209698_10001795_pt1 | contig 24666 bp, 32 predicted proteins | sample LitLauG_LLR_2012_FD_187203 | JGI IMG/M metagenome (GOLD analysis project Ga0209698, IMG submission 187203) | Freshwater sediment microbial communities from Pennsylvania, USA - Little Laurel Run_MetaG_LLR_2012 (SPAdes) (version 2) | ecosystem: Environmental > Aquatic > Freshwater > Creek >... | reverse complement strand
GCCTTGAACGTTCGGCTGTTCCTAAGAAGAAGAGTGAAGGCAAACGCAAGAGTGCCTTGACGCATAACTTCGAAGGTGGAAGTGCATTGGAGTTAAAAGAACGAACCACACCGTTCGTTGACACTGGAATGGTTGAAAGTTTGTCTAAATTCTTAAAAAAGACCCAACCAGAGACGAAACAAGAGCTTCTCAGCGAAAATATGGAAACGGGAAGTAAATCAATGCTGGATGAATCTCAAATATTAGAATAAGTCAGGTGTATCCATATACAAATTGGAGGTTTAGCCAAGATTGCCTATATTTATAATAGTCGTAGGTAAACGTCAATATATGAGCCAAAAACGAATGCGTCATTCTAAATTCCGTAATACCGGAATCTTGTTTGAGTTGCTAACCAAGCAAGTCACTGCCGATATTATTTCGGGAAAAGATTCCTCGGCAGCTAAGGACTTGCTCCACAAGTATTTTCGAGAGACGACCGAGCTTGGTCGGGAATGGCAATTGTATAGCACTCTTCTCAATGAAAAAATCAAAGATGAACCCCATGCCGAGCGGTTCTTTTCTGTTATTTTGGAAGCTCGAAAGAAACTTAACAATCGAAAATTGTCCCTTCTTAAATATGACTTAATTAAGGAGATGAAGGAATCCTACCCGATTGAGGAAATGCTGAAAGCCCCCGTTCGAAACTATCGTGTTTTGGCTTCCATTTATAAAATTTTCGAAGATGTGGTATCTCCCGAATGCAAATTCGATGTAAAAGAGGTATATCAAGCCAAAAACTGCATTGTGGAACATATAGTTGACCGACCAAAACAGGCACATTCTGAGGACGAATTAATCAATTATTATCAATTACAGACCGAGGATATACGTCTTCTCACTTACAAACTCCTCTGCGAAAAATTCAACGAAAAATATTCAAGTGTTCTTGATGAAGACCAACGAGCAGTTTTGCGGGAATACATCTGTAATGTTGCTAACACCAATAACTTCGATGTGTTTGTAAAGAGCAAAGTCTCACAAATTAAGAAGTCTTTGAATGAAGCCGTTGATAAAATCAAAGACGCCGATGTAATGAAGATTAAGATTCGTGAGGTTGTCAATCAGCTTGATAAAATCAATCCCGGCAAAATCGTGAAAGACAACCACGTCATGGTCCTAATGCTTTCATATGAACTTCTCAAAGAAGTTCGTAAACAATTAGAAGGAAAGCAACATGAAAACAAATCGTAACGCCCCACAAGCAGGAAAAATTTCCAAGTCCCAACTTCAAGCCCTCGTAGAACACATCGTTCGGGGGGTTGTTCGAGAAGTAGAAACTGCCAAAGCTAATGCTCAAAAGAAGCGTTGGACAGTCAAACTTGAAAAAGAACAAACAGGCACCGCTGCTGCCGCTCCCGTCACTGGCCCCAATGCCTTCAAAAAGAAAACTACTTTTGAATCCGCTACTACTCCCGATTCAACCGATGATGACACAATCCCCGGAAAATTCGTGGACCGTGGTGAGATAAAGTTGGAAGGGGGACTTGACTATGATACCGCCAATAAAATCGCCAATTACCATTGGTATATTTTGGGGTCATATGGCAAAGATGACAGAGGCGTTTGGAACTTCAAAACTATTGGTGAAAGATGGTGTTGCTCTGTTGGAATGCTAAATGGAAAACCTGCCATTTTGAGCGTTACAACTACTCCGGGAAGATTAAACTTATTGGTCGGGGACGAAGCCTATCCTCAGCTTAAAGAAATGACTACAACCAGTGGTGGTGGCGGTTCATCCGCAGGAACTCCCGGCTATAATATCCCCGGAGCTTGGGCAGGTGGAAGTCTTGAAAAGAATAAAAAACACATTGAAGTTCTTGGCTATACCCTTACTCCCGCAGGCAAGAAAGAAATGAAGCGTGCTGGCGATAATCTTTATGAAGGTGTCGAAAAGGGCAAGAAGCAATGCCAGAACTGCGGCGAATCAATGGATGTAAACAAGACCAAATGTCCAAATTGCAAGTTCTTGAATGATGATACGCCCGAAGACAAAAAATTAAAATACGGTAGTGCAAGTCTTCAAGAAAATGAACTTGCTCCGGGGTTTGACCGAGCACAGCAACAACATGACAATGAATTGCCTGACGAAGATTTAAGTGGAGATGGCATTGAATGTCCTGAATGTGGTGCTCATAGAGGATATGTTACTGACAAGGGACATAGTGGCAGTGCATATTGGATTCAAATGAAATGCGATAAATGTGGAGGAGAATGGGGGCATGACAATTTTGACGCATTGCAAGACCGATAATGATTTATGAAGACATTCAAACGCATTGACGAAAATATTTTCAAGCTTGAAGAAGCTCCTAAACAGATGTCGCACGAAGATATTGCGGCAGCGTGGGAAGATGACAAGGACGGAGAATATATTACAGTTCTCCCCGATGAAAATCGAGCGTATTACGTTGCACACGGAAAAGTAATGGAAGAAATTCCCGTTCGTTATGGAAACATATGGTCGGGAATCAATGTTTGGATGAATGCCAAGGGATTTTATCCAAATATTTGGAGTACCAATGACCACGGAAATTTGACACTTCACAATAAACGGGGAGATTCTCTTGGTGGTTTAGTATAAAATATGATTAGTCTATTGAGAGTTGTAGAGTCCTATGGAACCGAAGGTCAGTATTATGACATCGGCAAGGATTACTCTGCCTTTCGTAGAATGATTGATGGGGCAGACCAACAAATCCGACAACAGTATGAGAAATCTATCTCTGAAAAATTGGTCGGAAAACGTGTTCGGGCTTATGCTTCCCGAGGATATAAGCAATATGTCAAGACCTATGAATTTGATGTTGCTCGCATCACGCTTGATGATTACTATGACAATTTTGTCGTTGTAGCACATGATAGCACTACTCCCAAGCCAAAAGAATACTTTTTGAAGCCGGGGTTTAAAATTCAAATTCTCGGTCCTGCTACGGGTCAACCATCACCCGAAAAGGGAGGCGACCCTCGTTTCCAACGAAAGAAAGAAGCAGGACCAACTACGGTTCAGCCGGGACAGAATCCACAAGCGGCTCAATCTCAACCTATGGCATTGGCTCCTGTGGGACGAACGCCCCAAGAGACGCCGATGAAAGAAGGTCAACACGATGGACTTTATGATGCTTATGGCGTCGAAGAAATTTCCGAAGACCTTAAAAATTGGTTGCCCGAAATCCTTTTGAAACCCAACACTGCTCTTCGTGAATTTGTTAAAGGATTGGGATGGAAGAAGGATATTGATGAGCGAACCAAAGTGTCAATGTATGATTTGCGAATTCCCGGAAATATGGTTAAACCTAATGTCAATCAGGAAACCATTAAAAAGTTGCTTGAAAAGGCTGCTCTCGCTCCTGTTATTGGAGAAGAACAGGGAAAAACCAAGGTCAAATACGATTTAATCAAAATTGACCCAGACAAGAAAAAATCCGAGTGGAATCTTAGGATAAAGAAAGTAATCTCAAAAGTATGAATACCAACAAGCAACTCCTAGTCGAATGCATAACCTTCGAAGCAGACCAACGTATGCTTCGTGAGTCAGCATCACGCCCCAATATGCCCTTCGCTGTAAAGGGTATTTTGCAACGCAAAGGAAAAAAGAATCAGAACGGTCGTATCTATCCCGACGAGATTCTTATGCGTGAAGCGAATAAATATGCACAGAACTTTATTCGTGACCGCCGTGCTATGGGCGAATTGGACCACCCCGAATCTTCGGTTGTCAATCTCAAAAACGTATCACATACGGTAACGGAAATGCATTGGGAAGGCGATGACCTCGTGGGAACTGTCGAAGTCCTTACTACTCCCAATGGTAACATTCTCCGTGAACTGTTTCGTAACGGAATCAAGTTGGGTATTTCGAGCCGTGGTCTCGGCTCCCTCAAAAAGATTTCTGAAAACTCAGCAATTGTCGGCGATGACTTCGAATTGATTGCATTTGATTTTGTATCAAATCCATCAACGCAAGGCGCATTTATGGCACCAACAGGTGCAATTCCATTGGCGGAAGGCATCGTTAAAAATCCAGTCACCAATCGTTGGGAACGCACCGACGACATCGTTCGCAATATCCTTTCCGAACTTGGATAAGAAATGAAAGCCCTGTCACTCATAAAGCAATGTATAGCCGAAACTCTTGGTGAACAACCTCTCCGCAAGAATGCAGTTGTGGACAAGGATAAGGTATGCACGCATCCAAATGGGTTTGAATTCTCAGGAAGAACTCCCGGCACAGGATACAAAGTATGTCGTATGTGTGGGGCACAACAGCCATCAGACCGAAAAAGAATTGAAAAGGCAGGGTTCCATCAACTTTTTAGAACACATGAATCAACCGGAGGTTCTCAGCTTGCACTTACCCCTACAGGCCATTCAGATGAATGGTCTCGTCCAGTGTATAAGGGCAACGATGGAAAAATTTATGTTGACATAAACCTTGGAAACGGGACACCATCTATTCATTCTGTGACGGATGAAGGCGAACCCGATATGCCCGTTCGCAATTTTACCATTGGTCAAGCATCAGTGGCACCTAAAAGAACTCGGCTGTGTCCACGCTGCGGAAACAGCAAACCCGAGTTGATGAAACAAACTCCCGAGGGTAAAATGTCTTGCACTTATTGCCATTGGGAAGAGAATCCCGATGAACCCAAATTAGGTGAATCCATCTCCAATCCTTCCAAGAGACGCCAAGTAGGTTCGGTATATGTAAAATCTGGACAATACGCAGGAAAAACAGTCTATGCGTTTGAAGATGAGACTACTGGCTTATATTACACGACGAATATGGATACTGGCACAGACGTATGCCTTGGAAATGCGTCCAACGTATCAGTCCAAAACAAGCCGAACGTCAATTTCATCAAAGAATGTCTCGCCGAAGTAATGGAAGAAGACCCACTCTATGTGGAATATGTTGGGCAACGACAGGGCGAAGCCCCGTTCATGATGAACGGACAAAAGTATGAATATGTCAACGCCAAATATCCAAATGGTAAAGTTGATGTTGGCGTCTATGCTTTTGCGGGTGATATGGTTTATGGCTATAACGCTTTCCGTCAAATGATGGGAATCAAGGAATCCAAGACCACTCAATTGGTCAAGGAATGCGTCCTTGAAGTTCTGAAAGAGAATTTGTGCGAAGGCGGATATGACCCTCAATCCCAAGCTGGACCAAATGTTCCTATGGAAAATCCATATCCCGAATGGAATTCTCAAATGGCCAAGATGGAAGAAGATAATACGGCTACGGCTGCTGATTTTTCCGAGCCACAATCATGGAAGAAAAAAGGACAAAAAGTCCAAGTCACTTTCTTTAAGAATGGAAAAAATGAAACCCAGTTTGGTGTGATTAAGGAACCTCAGACGAATCAAGCAATCATTAAACCAGATGTGGGATTTAACACAATCGTTGTCCCGTGGAAATATGTCAAGCCATTGATGAACGCTGCGTTCGGAGTAAACGAAACCGAAGGACGGTATGCACAACAGGCGGGAGCAGGTCAATTCGACCCCCGCACGTTTGGACCCGTGGCGGAATCAGCAATAAAATGGCAATGCCCACATTGCCAACATACGGATAAAATTCCTTTTCAGACCTTCAAAGGCAAGCCAAGTCAAATCCAAGAATCTAAAAAAAAAAGTTTAACGGAAATTAACGTTCGATATGCATTATCTATCGTTGGACCACAGTATATTTATCATGGAGTTCAAGAAAAAAATGGAATTAGGTATCATATATTTAGTAACCCCGCAATCAATATACAATCAACGAAACTGTTATTTAACAAAAATGGGCAGTGGTTCTCATGGTCCAGCGAATTCCCCGATAAAACATATCCGTTAGAAATAAATTCTAACCTTCTCGACCCTCCTCCAAAGCCAGAAAAATTAGGTCCGCCAAAGCCACCAAAATCTTGGTTTCCAAAGCCAGAAAAATTAGGTCCGCCAAAGCCACCAAAATCTTGGTTTCCAAAACCACCAGAGTCACCAGACGATATTCTCCCAGAACTTCCACCAAAAAGAAAAACAAAAAAAAGTTCTCCGTCTGAAATAAAATACAATTGGATGAGTGCGGAAATGAAAAATAGTGGGTCTCCCGAATTGGATAAATACATAATTCAAGCAAAATTGTCAGACGAAGAATCAATAGTTGTTCGCCTATACAATAAACATTTTTCCATCGGGGCCATAGGAAAATTCTTGGGATTAAATAAGAAGGAAGTTGATAATATCTTACTTTCAGCTTGGTTTGCATTATCTTCGCAAATGAAAGGCGTAAAATAAAATAAGTTGCTTCTTCTCCCACGTTGCTGATATACTTGGCGTATTATGCAACAAAGGTTATTTTCTTACGACGATGTTTATTTGGTTCCAAAATATTCGGAACTTGATAGTCGTTCCGATGGTGATACTTCCATAGAGTTTCTTGGCCAGAAATGGAAACTTCCAGTTGTTCCTGCCAATATGCAAGATGTTATTTCTTGGAAACTTGCCTGCGGTCTTCAACTCAATCAATATTTTTATATCATGCATCGGTTTGATGATGCGAATCTAAATGTTCCTGAACAAATACAAGAATATATGGATTGTAATCTTTTTAGCATTAGTCTCGGCGTGAATGATTTATCCAAACGAGAATATGAGACGCTTCTTAATAACAAAACAATTCCAAATGTTATTACCATAGATGTAGCTCACGGGCACCACAAAAAGGTTGCTGAAATGGTGAAATGGTTAAAAAGTGCATACTACCTAGAACCCCCAAAAATCATTGCGGGCAACGTAGCCACAGCAGATGGATACAAGTTCCTTTGCGATTTGGGAGTAGATGCGGTCAAGGTTGGCATTGGTGGCGGGTCTATTTGCACAACTCGTTACAAGACTGGGTTTCATATTCCAACCGCTTATGCAGTATGGGACTGTGCTACCAACGGCGACCGAGACATTCCTATCATTGCCGATGGTGGAGCACGACATTTCGGTGATATTGCCAAAGCCCTTGTTTTAGGGGCGGATATGGTGATGTCTGGAAGATGGTTTGCAGAGTGTATAGATTCCCCCGCACAGATAGAACACGGGCACAAAATCTATCGTGGTTCAACTTCTTTCCAAGCCAAGGGACACAATAATCATATTGAAGGTCAAACCCTTGAAATCGAACACGCTTGCACTTACAAGGAACGATTGATTGAGATTCAACAGGCGATTCAATCTTCAATTTCATATGCGGGAGGAAAAGATTTAACAGCATTCAATAATGTGGAGTGGAGATTATGTCATTGAAAAAATTCAACGAAATCAAAGAACAGCTTGCCGAAGAGAATCCCCACGCAATTCTGTATGATGGATTTGAAGAGGCATTGGTCAACATCGCCTATCGGTTTGGTATGCAACCCATTGCGTGTTATGATATGCAGAAATGCATCAAAATCCTGATGAAAAATAACAAAGTTTCTTACGAAGAAGCAGTCGAATATTTTGAGTTTAATACTATGGGAATGTGGGCAGGAGAATTTACACCAATTTTTATAAATCATTATGAATGAATCAGAAATAACACCGGAGTTCAAACAAGTGTGTGAGCAACATTATCATACGATGGGAGATAACACCCAAGTCAATGACGACGAGAAGCAGTTGAGATTCGTCAGAATGAATATGCCCGCCGAGCATATGGACTTCATCATGGATTATTACCATTTACCAAATATCGTGGAAGTCAATCGGGCATCCATATATGTTTTGAAGACGCTCGCTCACATGGAAAAGGATGGATATAAAATTGCAGTATTCCAAACCGAGACAGTTGATGGCAAGGAAGTGATGACAAAAGAAGGCAGTTTCGCCCTGTCTATTTCCGACATGATAAAAAGCATAATGAATCATCTCAACGTCCCCAATGAAAAGACGTAATTTCGTAAAAAATGTTCTTGGGGTGGTAGTCACGGCACTTTTGCCAGTGACAATCATTTCATATGACCCTGTAAAACGGGCTGTCATTACGCCACAAGTAGATAATTCTCTACTTCTTGGTTACAAAGGAGCGACTTTTTGGGAGACGGGAGCGGTGTATGCTCCTTATATTCCTCGATTTAAGACAAATACGATTCAAACGTCAGTTGACCCCGACCTCTTCGCCTACACCAAAACAGCGTATCCGACTGCGGTTCAATAATACTTGACTTTACGCATCAAGTCTGTTACGTTGTAGTTGTATGAAAAAGAGTGACCGTATTAAACGACAGGCCGAACTCACGATGGAGAAAATTCGTGGAATTGCTCGGCATATTCGTAATGTCGAAGATAATTGTCTCCTTCTCGGAGAAAAGTTGATTGAACGGGGCGAGATTGATTTGGGGCATAAACTCATTGCTAATGGCTATGTCCATGACGCATCCAAGTTTTGGGGAGTGGAGTGGGACCATATGGCTCCGGGTCAACCGACCATAGAAGAGGGTGCAAAACTCAAAATGAAGTTGGCAGTTCAACATCATGCGAAAACAAATCCACATCATCCAGAATTTTGGGGAACAATTCAATTAATGCCACGTCTCTATTTGGCTGAACTTACGGCGGACTGGAAAGCAAGAAGCGAAGAATTCGGAACGTCTCTCCGTGATTGGATAGATGAAGTGGCAACAAAACGATTCAACTTTACGACGGAAGAACGGGTCTATAAGGAAATAATGGAATTTGTTGAAATTCTTTGCCCTAAACCGTTCGAAAATATGTCAAAATAAAAGATTTTCTTGACTGGCGTGGAACGGTGTGGTATCATTCTCACCAGTTGAAAACACAAAACAAACACATATGACAAATCCTAAAAGTATAAACATCGCAGTCGCCGAACAAGTCGCAAAGCTTGGTTCAGCAAAAGTAGTGGAAACCGTGGTTGAGAAGCTCGCTTCCGCCGAAGTGGCCAAGCGTGCCGAAGCTCTCGCCGCCGCAATCAAGCTCTCCGAAGACACGCTCAAGGAACAACGCAAGGCATCAAAGCCCGACCAAGTTTCCATCGCTGCCGATGGAACCAAGACCGAAACGTTTTCGGCCAAGGCATTCGAAGCCAAGAAAAAGATTGACGAAAAGCTCGCCAAGATTGACCGCATCGTCGAAGCCGCCATTGAAAAGGGAGAATGGGGCAAGTTGTATGAATTGGTGAAGGGTGGCGGAAATTCCGAACCTGCCAAGACCGATGAATCTGACGCAACTGCGTGACCGAGTTCAACACGAAGCAGATGCTCGACTAAGTGAAGTCGTCGAGCATCTGCTTTTTATTTTAGAACATCCCCCATTCCTCTCCGAGGACAAACATTTGGTTTGGAAATGGGAACAAACGGGGTTGCTTGCCGATTTGGATGAAACGGGGAAAATATATTTATCCCAAGCACTTGAAGAAGAGTCCAGAAGACTCATTGATTGGCACGCCTTAGAGCATCCTTCCGAAGTAGAGTATGACGAGGAAATCCTCACTACATTCACACAATTGCGGGAATTGGAACTCATGAAAATGGAAGAGCGAAAAAGTGCTATGAAATCCGCTGTCCGCAAATGCTACTGCAACGGGTTACATCATCCCGCTGTTTGTGAAAATTGTCTAACCCGATGAATGCAACCGACATCAGACAAAAAATTAAAGAAGATGCGGATGCCCGATTCGGGGATACTGTAGATAAACTTCTTTATTTGTTGCGTCAGCAACACACCCACCAATCTCATAAAGGAGAATGCTTCTGTGAGTATTGCACTTTCATTCGGACGAAATATACTGATTCAAAAATTGCTCTACATCATGCCAAGAGAAAATTTGATTACTACGATAATTACTATTCGGCGAACCACGACGGAACAGTTTTTCTATCACACATACACAAACTCCTCATTGCCCGACAAAATATTGTTTTCAAAATGAAAGCAAAGAAATTCGATATGTGGAAAGATGTTTTGTGATTTACTTGACATCCTGATGTGCATGTGATACATTACACGCATATGGAATGGCTACCTGAAAATACGATTTACGTGACGCTTCACGGCTCACAGGCTTATGGACTTCAAAACGAGTTCTCTGACGTGGACGTGAAGGGTATCTGCATCCCTCCGCCCACAGTGGAGAACCATCTGTATCACAAATTTCATCAGGTGCAGAATCCAAAGTTTCTCGAAGAGAAGCTTGGCTACCTCAAGAACCCCAAGAACCCCAAGTTTGAAAGCGAAATCTATTCGCTTCGCAAATTCTTCCTGCTTGCTGCCGAAGTCAACCCGAATATCATTGAGTTGCTGTTCACGGCACCCGAAGACCATTTCATCAAGCAACCCATCATGGAGAAGGTTCTGGCGAACCGCATGATGTTCCTTTCCAACAAGGCACGATATACGTTTGCAGGCTATGCTGTCGCTCAAGCAAAGAAAATCGAACGGCACCGCAAGTGGATTGTTCTTGGTGAAGTTCAGCCCCCGAAGCGTGAAGAATTCGGGCTTCCGCCCGTTCCAGAAAAAGGACTGGATGAAGTGTTCGGTCACATCAAGGCCACGGTCGAGTCTTGGAACCTTAACCAGTTCCCGCTCGAAGAAATGGACCGTGCCGAACTCAAAAACGTCATTTGGGAACTGATGTCCAATGTAACGGAGCGTGAAATCTCCGTTGCAAATTGGCCAGACGTTTATGCCGAGGGAGTCATCCACAAGATGTCCCAAGAATTCAATCTCAAAGAAGAATTGGTTCGGTATATTTATGCCGAGCGTTCCTATGCGAAGGCCAAACAAGTCTATGACTCTTGGCTTTCGTGGAAGAAGGAACGCAATCCTGCTCGTCGGGAACTTGAAGTGAAGAGTGGCTATGACACGAAACACGCTTCTCATCTTGTTCGGCTGATGCGGATGGGCTATGAAATCATCACGGAAGCAAAAGTGATGGTCAAGCGTCCTGATGCCGAGGAATTGCTCGCCATCAAGAATGGTGCGTGGTCCTTTGAGAAGGTGATGGAATTCAAGGACGAGATGGAAGCCAAGCTTGAAGCGGAGTATCTTCGGCAGAAGAAACTTATCGCCGAAGGTAAGCCCACGCCCATCCCTCGGGAAGTGGACAAAGTAAAGCTTAACGAATTCTATCACGAACTCTACAATGAGTATTGGGGATTTACTGACACGGCGTATATGCCCGAGGCTGGAAAAAGTCCATACGAATAATTTATGATTGGCGCAATAATTGGTGACATGGTTGGGTCTCCCTACGAGGGGGGATATAAACGTTGCGTGACTACAATAGAGTTTCCTCTTTTCACTTCTGAATCACGATTTACGGATGATACAGTTTTGACTTGTGCTACGGCACAGGCATTATTGCGTCCATCATTTTTGTCTTACAAACTCCGATTTGCTTATGAATACAAGGATTGGGCGGCTCGGTATCCCGACCGTGGATACGGTAGCAAATTCAAATCGTGGATAGCTGAGAAGAAACTCGTCGTCAATAACAGCTATGCCAACGGCTGTATGATGCGTTGCAGTCCTATCGCAATGTTTTATGACGACCGTGAAACTGCACTGAAACGGGCGGCTCAAAGCATCGCTTATACGCACAATTCACCCGAATCCCTCCGTGGTGTCCAATCCATTGTAGATGCTATTTGGATGGCTCGGCATGGTGCAAAAAAAGATGAAATCAAAGCACGGGTTCAAGAATACTACGGACACATGCTTAACCTCACTACACATGAATTGAAAGCAAAATGGTCTCGGGACATTCGTAGCAATCTTACCGCTCAACAAGCATTGATATGCTTCATGGAATCCAACAACTATGAATCGGCAGTCAGGAATGCCGTTTACATTAACGGAGATACTGATACCAATGCTGCTATTGCTGGTGCGCTTGCAGAAGCATTTTACGGAGCAAATACAATCCCCGAAATAATGTATGACGAAATGTATAAGCGAATTGATATGTCAATGGTAAAAGTCATTTCCGATTTTTATACCAAATGCAGAATGAAATTGCCATACATGTTTTCGGGATGCACATAATATGAACAACCACGTCAACATAGAAAACGACGAAGTAACAATTCCGTATTACGCTGTCCATGCGGATGGCAAAATATGTGGGTTCTTCGGTCCATTTCGGTTTCTGAGCAACTTCTACATTCTTGAAAGTGGCGTGTGGTTAGACGGGTTGTATTACCCTTCGGTCGAACATGCGTATCAGGCGGCAAAATGGCCATATGACCAACGAATACAATTTCTTGAAGTTACCGCTGCAAAAGCCAAACATCTTGGCAAAGAAGCTCCAAACTTTAATTCCAGAAAGTGGGACAAGAATAAAGTATCTTTAATGTCCGCATTATGTCGTCAGAAGTTCATCAATAATCCCAAATTGAAACAAATGCTTTTGATGACCGAGGATGCTCATCTCGAAGAGACGAATTCTTGGGGTGATACTTTTTGGGGCACCAACATCAATTTCCAAGGGGAAAACCATCTCGGCAAAATCCTGATGAACATTCGCAGCGATTTGGCAACCAAGAAAGAAATGTTTTGACTTTGTATTAACGGTCTGTTATTATACATCCATGCAAACTTTTCTACCGCTTCCAACATATTACGAAGCTATGAAATGTCTCGACCCCAAACGACTTGGTAATCAAGTCTATCGGGAAGGTCTGACGCTTATTCGTGGCGGATGGAAATGGCATCCAGCATCTAAAATGTGGAAAGGCCACGAATACCATCTTGGGTTATATCTATTGGCAGGAATGAAAGTGCTGAATGAGCGGGGTAAGTTTTATCCTGAATCACAAGCCAAAATCGAAGCCGAAATGATGAAGTTCCCTGATACGGGGTCTCCACAATGGATTGGCGATGAACGTTTACATTCATCTCATCGGGCGGCATTACTTAAAAAAAATTTCGAATGGTATAGTAAATTCGGATGGACAGAACCACCCGACCCGCTTACGCCAGAAGGAAAATACAGCTATTGGTGGCCAACTTAAACTAAACATATGAAAATCGAACATTTAACTGGAACCTCCGTTGATACAGATTCTCTCCCCGACGTAGATGCTCTATTGATGGAAGAGAGCAAAAAACTTCATGCGTTATTCTCCCAATACAATCGGCAATTACTTCTCATCGGAGAAATGAAAGCATCAAAAACCCGTTCTCATCAAGAGGGGTGTTCGTTTTTTCATATTATGGAAAAACAAGAACCCCCAAATGCGGAAGAACTTAATGCGGCGATTAATATGTTCTACGCCAGAACTGATGCAAGTATTCGCACGATGTCAGGTGGAAGGTTAGGTATAGGTCGTATTCCTCCTCCAATTGTTGACACTTACCCCGAAGCTTCTGAATCATGAGTTATAGACCAATCACAGACATCTGGATGCTGGTCAGATGCAAATATAAGAATGGCATCAAGCGGTATGGTGGTTATTTGGCGGGGTTTCCCGAACGTGCTCGTGCCCTACTCGGAATCAACATCAATGACCCTATTCTTCATGTCTGCGGGGGCATGGCAAGACATTATCCATACAAACGAGGGTTCGGCCCCAATGATATGACACTGGATTTGGACCCTGCGTGCAGTCCAGACTTTCTTCAAGATGCCCGTGAGCCATTTCCGTGGTGCCCAAACAGTTCTGTTACACAAGCCCCGTATGGTAAAGCACCGTGGCCCGGGATTCTCATTGACCCACCCTACTCAGAGGAAGATGCGATGCATTATGTTACGGGAGCGGAAAAATATCCATCTCCGATGAAGCTGGTGCAAAATGCAATTGATGTGTTACCTATTGGTGGGAGAGTAGGAATTATTCATTATTATCCCCCGAAGAATCCGACGAACTCGATGATGGTCGCCTGTATTGGAGTGATATGCGGTTTCAACAGCCGCATCCGAGTCTATTCGGTGTATGAGAAGACCGAAGATTAAACTGCGGGCCGAGATGCCGAATTCTTTTTAGCCCTATATTCCGCTGCTTCTCGTTCTGCCTGTTCTTTGCACTTGGGGCAAATACCATGCGTTATACCCGTGTCTGGTCCGGGAATGGTTCCCATATCTGTTTTACACCAAGCGCAGACTTTCTGCATATCTTCGCTGAGAGAAGCCAATTGCTTTTTACAATCGGGACAAACTGCATATCCACTCTTAGAAACTGGTGTTACCCAATCTCCGCATTTGGAGCAGAAAGTGGTTTCACTCTCTACTTTTTTTTTAATGACTTCTCTTGCAATGGCTGTGGTCCCGGCACTTGTTGGTGCTGTTGGTCCATTCCATCATTACTTTTGAGATTATAGTAACGTCCGAGAATATGGCCGATGTCTTGATAAGCCACACCAGCTTGTTGCATACGTGCGTATGTTTCTTGAACAACCTTCTGAAATTCTCCAACTCGGCGTTTGAGTTCCTTCATATCCTTATCAACGATTTGCTTTTGGAACCATTCGCCGCATTCATTCACAGCATAGGTTTCAGCAAGTTCGCAGAGTTCGGTAAGACCCTTAGCGGCATTCATCAACTGCTCTTCGTTGTTTAGACATTCTCCAAACTTCTCATACATCGCAGCCAATTCCATGAGCTTTTTTTTCTTGTCCGCAGTCATTGGAGCGGGCTTTTCGCCAAAACCATTATCTGGCAAACTACCATCTTGCACTGCTTCCACAATGCGCTTCAAAGTCAATCTAGTTGTTTTAGGGGTGGTCATATATCTCCTTATAAATATAGTTTCGTAACGGATTGTTACATGTTTTTCTCAAGTTCGGGCTGACGGTAGTTATCAAAGAAATCAATAACATCATTGAAAGTGGCAAACCGCTTCGTTGGCTTCTTAGGTTCTTCGACATAAAAAGAACTCGTCTGCTTTCCCGTCTTCTCGTCCTTATCTTTTTTCTTGTAGATAACCATTTTAGGAGACTTCTCCGTTTGCATGTGGTGGTCATCCATAAATTTAAATCCCATCGTTGCCAAATGGTCAACGTCGGGCCAACGCCAATCTTCAATATTTACAAGACCTTCTTTGGCTTCTTCATCAATCGAATGTAAAATTTCACTTAGCTTCATATGCTTATTTTTCTTCGTCTTTTTTCCCCGGGTTACCCTCTTCCTCGGCAGACTCATACTTGGAAAATGCAGTCCAACAGAATTGATTTCCCTCTTTTAGTTTCTTGATGATAGTCGTGGTGTTATTTCCAAATTCATCGGTGAGTTCATATCTCAAAAAGAACTTATCTCCGGCGGTCGGCTTTTCTTGTGCCAATTCAAGTTCCGATAAAAAGTTTGCCAGCATATCCGCCCCCTGCGTATCATCCATAAACGTATTACTTTTTTGAACCCGAATCTTGTCATCCGCAGTAGTATCGTCTGGCTGCTCTTCTGGTTGTGGATTCGGTTTAGGAGTTGGTGTAGGAGATTGGGGACGAGCGGGTGCTTTTGGTGCCGCTGGTTTTGGCGTAGGCATTGGTTGTTGTGCCTGTTGCGGAATTGTTGCTTCGGCCATTACTGATACTGATTGTAACTCCTTCGGTGTCATTTCAATACCACGACGTTGATTTACATAACTATCATAATCGGCTTCGGTGTCAAAAGTTTTCGCAATCACTTTTGCCGAGGGTTGATTGTCTCCACTGGTAAATTCATTTTCGGCCACCGTAAGATTTCCATCGGCTGGAATATCAGTCGTTCCCCCAATGTTTCCAGTCTGCTCCTTTAACTTACGCAATCCTACAAGCAACCTACGTTTTTGTTCCACAGTCATTTGTTCCTTCATCTTCATGAAGTGTTTGAGTTTATCCATTGGCATCTTAGCCATAGACTTTACCGCATCACCCGCTTTGGATGCGGGAAATTTTCCTGCCTTTACGGCTCCTGCGAGTTTTGCGGTATTGGCTTGCTTTTCGGATTTGGCTGGCATATTACATCTTATAAGTATGATTTCGTAAGGCGGAACACGAAGGATGTTCTCTATTTACATCCCACTTCAATAAATATCTTTAACTTTTTTATCGTTTTCATTTTTTATATTGTATTTATATTCAAATGCAGCATCTTCTTATGCTGCCAATTGACCCAATAAGGGCCAGTGTTTTAATAACCTTCATTGAACTTTTATTAAGTTCACAATCCTAATAAGGAAAAACTAATATGGACAGCAATCTTTTTAAAGAAGCTATCGCAGACGCAAAGGCCGTTCGTCAAACCGCACTCGCCAATGCCAAGGTAGCACTCGAAGAAGCTTTTACTGAGCGATACAAGGCAATGTTTGCCGAGAAGCTCAAGGAAGAAGCAGAACAAGAAGTATCTCAACCAGCCGCCGAAGAGGAAGGGCAGATGGGAGCAGGAGCACCCGTTTCTGAACAAGAAATTGACGAGCTTATCAAAGAACTTGAAAATGAAGTCGGTGAAGAGCCTCACCCAGAGCCAGATGCAGATGACATGGGAGCAGGAGCACCACCCGCAGCAGGAGCACCAGAAGGTATGCCACCAGTAGGAGCACCACCAGCAGGAGCACCACCAATCGGTGGAGCACCAGCAGTTTGCCCTCCCGGAACCATTCCTTGCCCCGGAGCACCCGGCGGACAACCAATCCCACAAGCGGGAGCAGCCCCAATGGGAGCACCACCAGTCGGTGGAGCACCGATGGGCGGCGAACCCCCAATGGGAGCAGGAGCACCACCAGTCGGTGGAGCACCAGAAGGTGGAGCCGAAGGAGCAGGAGCACCGCCTCCATCTGACGTTCCCGCACCGGGAGCCGAAGAAGAAGACGAGGAATTTGACCTCAACGAACTCTTGGAATCACTTAAAGCCGAAATCGGTGAAAATGATGAAGAAGAGGAAGAGGAAGGAAAGAAACTTGACGAACAGACGAAGCTTGCTTCATCTGGTATCGGAAGTGGTAAAGCTGGTGGTTCTCCAAACAAGAAGCCATCGTCTGCCGCAAGTTCTTCATCCAAGATTGAGTCAGCAGCGAACGATGACGAAGGTTATCCCGACACTGACCAAGCAAAGGTAGTTGCCAAAGAAGCAACCGAAGCAGCCCGTCCTAACAAGGCGAAGAATGCTACCAAAGACAACCTCTCGACCCCTGCAATGGGAGCGGGTAATGGCAATGGTGGACAAACTGAAACGGGTATGCCAAAGACCGACCAAGCCAAAGTAACGGCAAAGGAAGCGACGGGAGCATCTCGTCCAAACCAAGCCAAGAATGCTACGGCAACTAATCTTTCCACCCCCGGTGGAATGCTTCAAGAAAATAATGCTTTGAAGAAGCAACTCAACGAAGCGGAAGAAGTTATCCGCTACGTCAAAGGACAACTTAATGAGGTTAACCTGTTGAACGGTAAACTGCTTTACACGAATAAGCTGTTTAAGGAGTTCAGCATGAACAATGAGCAGAAGATGCGTATTGTTGAATTATTCGACCTCGCAAAAACAATTCGTGAAGTCAAGCTGACTTACGCCAACATCACTGAGTCATTGAATTTCGGTGGCAAAGACGTGAAGAAAAAGGTGCAAACCGCTTCTTCTGTCCAAGCAATTACCGAAGGACTTGCATCTGGCGCAGTCGCATCAACCAAACCAAAGGAGATTATCTCCGAAGGTAAGTTCGCAAGCCGAATGAAACAACTCGCAGGCATTCGCAGCGAACAAAAGAAAAAGTAATTCAGCGAGAAAAACAATAGAAATAAATAAATCATATGGAAAACGTAAAAGAACTGTTGACCAATGCATTGAATCCACAGGCACGCCTTATGGCGGAAACCCGTGGTCTTGTCTCCAAGTGGGAAAAGACTGGGTTGCTCGAAGGACTTCGCAATGACATTGAGAAGTCGAACATGTCGGTGTTGCTTGAAAACCAAGCAAAACAACTGATTGAAGAATCCTCCGTGACCGGAACTCAGAGCAACTCTGAGCAATGGGCTGGTGTGGCACTTCCATTGGTTCGCCGTGTGTTCGCCGAAATCGCCGCAAAGGAATTCGTCTCGGTCCAACCGATGAACCTTCCTTCGGGACTGGTGTTCTACTTGGACTTCAAGTATGGCTCCAACCAAAACGTGTTTAGCGCACAACCATCCTCGACAGACTCTCTGTTCGGTGGTATCTCTGGCTCGGGAGACGTAAACAACTCGTGGAAGCTTGGCTCGACCAATGCCCCAGTTGGTGGTCTCTATGGCCCGGGTCGCTATGCATATACAATCAACGATACTGCAAGTATTGTTAATATCACGCTCGCAACGGCATCCCTTGCGGACATTAACTTCGATACTGGTAACAGTAACGACCCACTTAACTCGGCCATTTCAGCCTCATTGGCTGCTAATGCTCTCTACGTAATTACTACGAAGGGCTTGACCGTAACGGCTTCTCTCGGTGGTTCATACCCCGACTTGAACGCTGTTCGTTCATTCATGCCAGTCAGCACAGCAGGATTCGGAACGTGGTATCCGGGATTCAGTAAGTTTAATGGCCCAGAAGCTGTGTTCGTCGTCAGCGGTTCCGCCGCTCAAATCGCACAGTTACTGACCAATAGTTCGATGTCATTGAACTACTCACTGCAACCGAAGGATACCTCCCGTGGTGACTTCGAAGACCGCCTCGGCAAGTATGACGCAACCGACTCGCTCGGAACTACTACTGGCCTTAACCGTGACATCGGTATCCCCGAAGTCAACCTTGAATTGCGTTCGGAGCCAATCGTGGCCAAGACCCGCAAGCTCAAGGCAGTATGGACTCCTGAACTGGCACAAGACCTTAACGCCTACCACTCGGTAGATGCTGAGGCCGAACTGACGGCTCTTCTGTCTGAGTATGTCTCGATGGAAATTGACCTCGAAATCCTCGACATGCTTATTAACAACGCTCCTGCAATCAACAAGGAACGTTGGAGCGCACGCCTCAATCGTGAAATCATCAAGACTGGCTTGAATCAGTATCAAGTCGTTGACCAAGTAACGGCAGGCGCAGGCGGATACTACACCAAGGCAACTTGGTATCAAACCCTCGGCAACAAGATTCAAAAGGTATCTAACAAGATTCACCAGTTGACTCTTCGTGGTGGTGCTAACTTCATGGTCGTCGGACCTGATGTCGCAACCATCCTTGAATCCATCCCCGGCTTCGTGGTCAACACGGACGGTGATAGTGCCAAGTTCGCAATGGGCGTTTCCCGTGTCGGCTCGTTCGCATCACGTTTCCAAGTGTATAAGAATCCTTATATGCAAGAGAACTTGATTCTCATGGGCTTCCGTGGAAATAACTTCCTCGAAACCGGAGCGGTGTATTCACCATACATCCCACTGATTCAGACGCCTTTGGTGTATGACCCAGTGAATTTTACCCCTCGCAGGGGGGTCATGACACGCTATGCTAAGAAGATAGTGCGTCCTGAATTCTACGGTCTCATCTACGTCGGAGACACGAACCAAGTCTAATCTTGGAGCAAATTCAAGGAGCCGCCCTTCGGGGCGGCTCTTTTTTGTTATTGACATTCTCATTTCAATATCATACCATATTGAAAATTATGACTATCGAAGAAAAACGAGAAAAGAACCGATTGAAAAATATCGAATGGAGAAAAACAAACAGAGCGAAATGTTGCCAAGCAACGGCAAACTGGCGTCTTAGAAATCCAAAATATGATGAGAATCTAAAATTGAAACTTCGGTATGGAATAACCCCCGAACAATACGCCGAAATGTTTAAGATTCAAAATAATCGGTGTGCTATTTGTGGAAATGTTGAAACAGCAAGGCACAACCGTTCAAACAAAATTCAAAAGCTTGCCGTGGACCATTGTCATTCCACAGGAAAGGTTCGAGGATTGCTTTGTCAAGATTGTAATCGAGGTATTGGAAAATTTCACGATGACATAGCAAGGTTAGAAAAAGCCATAAAATATCTGAAAGAGCATCAAACTTCCTGACTTGTTGTTTCTCCGTAATGATATTTATATCACATAGGAGAAACAAATTATGATTAACAGAACATACGGTTGGAAGAAGCAAGTTGACGACCATCGAGACTTTAAGATGCGGGATTTGAAGGCAGTTCGTCCGATGGCGGTAAGTTTGCCGAAGGTGGTTAATCTTCGTCAATGGTGTTCGGAAGTGCAGGACCAAGGAAGTTTGGGAAGTTGCACGGCGAATGCTTGGGCGGGGATTCTTCAATATAATGAGAACAAATATCCTGTCAAAGGACGCAAGTATTTTGATATGAGCCGACTGTTCATTTATTATAATGAACGTGTTATTGGCAATACGGTGAATGAAGATTCCGGGGCACAGCTTCGTGATGGTGCAAAGGCGATAGCTACGTATGGTTCATGTGCTGAGTATGATTGGCCGTATGATGTTACTAAGTTTACAGATAAGCCAACACTAGCATGTTACAAAGTGGCATTACCAAATCACATTCACAGTTACTATTCTCTTGATGGTGGCAATTCTTCAAAAACGCTTAATAATCTTAAAACGTGTATTGCGAGTGGTCAACCGTTTGTGTTTGGGTTTAGTGTTTACAATTCATTTGAGTCGCAAGAGATGGCGGATACGGGTATTATGCCGATGCCATCATCGCAAGAGTTAAAGGATGGTCCGATTGGTGGTCATGCGGTTATGGCGGTGGGATATAATGACAATGAAGAGCGGTTTTTGGTTCGCAATTCATGGGGAACGGGATGGGGATTGAAGGGAATCAATGGTGGGTATTTCACGATGCCTTACGAATTTATTTCAGACGCCAACCAAGCATCTGATTTTTGGACTGTAGTAAAGGAAATCTAAATTTTCTGCCTGACAACCAGCCCCGCTTCGGCGGGGTTTTTTATTTGAACTTGTCTAAAATATAGGACTTGACCCGTGGGTCAAGTTGTGATATTCTCACAAGTTATGAGACCAACATGGATTGTAGAAAATTTTGTCAAAGAGCCATCATTCAAGGAACTGACTGATGCGGCTAAGGAATTGGGGTATCCGCTTATTGAGTTGAACGGTGATTTCTCAAAGGAGATTTTCCATAAAAAGTTGGTAGAAGCCAATATTTTGGCACCGGGGTCAAATCGTCTTCAATGTGAATTTGGTGGGGAAGACAATGCCTGTATGGTTGCCAATGGGTCGCTCAAAATGTGTCGGATTATAACCGAAGAGTTGACGACATTGGGTATTAAGCCAACATTACTCCCAACGTTTGAGAAATACAAATGCTCGGCATATTACTCTCATTTCGGTCCATATCTATTCAACGACAAATACTGTATGATGTCTCTCAAAGAAGTCATTCGTCAGAAGTATGACGTGTGGGGACATTATGGAAAAGACAGTATTATATTCATCCGACCTGACTCTGGGGAGAAGACATTTCAAGCGGGGTTGGTGGATATTATTGATTTGCCGAGACTATGGGATGCCAACAAGGATGTTGAGCATGAGATGGTATTGGTATCCACTCCTAAGAATATACTCTGGGAAGGCCGTTTTGTGGTGTCCAAGAGCAAAGGAATTATTGCGTCTTCCACGTATAGGTTTCAGGGGAAAGTATGTCTTATCCCGAGTGTCCCACCTGAAACAACGAAGTTCTGTAATCAGTTGTTGCAGAGGGTGGACTATGCCCCAGACCCAGTATTTTGCTTTGACATTTGTCAAGACAATGACAAAAACTGTTGGCTGATGGAACTTACCAGTTTCTCTAGTGCGGGGCTGTATGCTACTGATAAGAAGGCGATTATCGAGAAAGTCTCTGAGATTGCGATGCAGGAATGGGGCAAAAAATCGTCTGTCTGATGGCGTTTGTAGGTCATATTTATACTATGACCAATGATTTCCTTTGCCAAACTATTAAAGACAATTCTGACGGAACGGATGTCGTTTCGGGCACTTCTTGCTGGTAGCGAGAGTGGACGCAAACAACGTGGACGCCAAGATGTTAATGCTCGCTCAATGCGGGTTGCGACATTAGATGGCAATGAAGCGTGGACATTTCGATATAAAAGTAGTCCGTCCACGACTGGCAATCCTTGGCACGGCTACATTCAATTCTTCAAGGATGACGTATCGGAGAAGGATAATCCAATGGACCTTGATTGTATGGTTGATTGCGATTGCCCGGATTATCGCTATCGCTATGCTTACAACAACGCCAAAGCCGATGTAGGACGTATTGGGAGACATCCCGACTTATCTATTGGAAACCAGAACAATGGTCAGAAACCTCGTCCTCGCAGTCAGGGTGGAGTTGGGGATTATGGGGTTGGACTCTGCAAGCATCTTTGTGCATTGGCTGACTTTCTTAAAACCAATGTTTCACCCGAGGCACCGGAGCCAGATGACCCACCGCCAGTAGTTAAGAAGAAACCTGTAAAAAAGCCATTGCGTCCAGCCGTGGCTCCTCAAACTTCCAACGCTCCCGACCCCGATACTGATAGTTATAACGACAGCAGGGCAGGGTCTGATTCTGACGGCAGAACTGGGTCGGACAGTTTAATGGAAAGAGTTTCACCAAGAGGAGTTCCTATCCGAAGACCATCTATGGGCGTCTCCGACCTTTATAAAAAGATGGATGCGTTTGCAAAGCAGAACCCTGAATTTGATGTAACATATGAAGACGACACAGATTAAACTCAAGAATCTTTTAGAGTCAGTCAATGAAGCTCACGAGCAAGGAACGTGGTGGATTGACAATGCGGGCGAATTGCAACAGCATAAGGAGCCGGGATATTATGCTGATGAAGATTTGATGCAGCATGAGAAGTGGAAGAAAATGAGTGCTTCCAAGGATAAGATTGAGATTACCACATATGCTTTTGGCTCCGACGATTTACGCATCATAATCCAAGGAATTGAAAAGATTATGGGCGTGGAAAAAACAGAAGATGACCCAGATGCCATTGTTCAGAAAGATGGCTATGCTGGTCCTCGGGTTGATATTCATCTCAAACAGAAGAAAAAGTCATTTAAGAATGTTCCGTTTGCAATATTGAAAAAATGCTCCCCCTCGAATACAAAAAACTATGAAAACGGAAAAGACCCTGAAGCTGCTGGCCCTTTGGCTGAAGCTAAAAGCCTTCATCACCTACATAAAGAATACCGTATGTATGAAGGAAATAATCACATCCACGCCATCTTTGAAGACGGAACCAAGCTTGTGTTCGAAGTCCATTATCACAACACCCACGGTGAAGACCGTGAGAAATGGCGTCGTAAGGCATTCTCAAAATGGAAAAGTCTCGCTAACGAAATCTACCACGATACCCAACTCTCCGAAGTTGGAAACCCCATCCAAAAAACGTGGAAGCAAGCGTTCCAAGAAGCTTTAGAACGTCCAGAACTCCAAGAGTTCATTCGTAAACCGGAGCATCAGAGCGTGTTTGACCGGTAAGAGTTTAATTGTCTCTTACTGCTGTTCTTGCCAAACAAAAGTCGCTGCTGAAGATTGTGCGTTTCCAGATATTCCACGCCATCCAACCACAAGAACGTCTGATGTGGTTTCTCCTATATCGGCCCCGATACCGAAAGTTGGGTCAAAATTCAATACATTATTGTTTGAAATTCCTGCGTTTATAGTGGAAAATATCTTATTTCCTTCGGTAGCAATTAAATACGATGGGCTTCCGGTTGCGTATTGACAGGTGGAATTCGGCAAGTCTTGCCATACCCACGGAAGAGACCCGCTTGGATTTACTAATAATGACATTTCATAAATACAATTTCCAGTCGTTTGTCCAGAACCAATTTGTACTGGAATAACCAATGAATCGAACGATGTGGATTTTAATCTAATAGCTATAACACCATAATAGTTTCCGGCACTAAATGTCTGTCCATCACCAGCCGTTCCAACATTGCTGATTGCTTTAATGGACCCAAGATTTTGATACCCACCTTCACTGGCGACAGTGGAACATATGTGCAATAAACTGGCGGGGACCGACCCCGAGTTGATAATTTCATATCTTACCGGTTGATTGGGGGAAGCCATAAATACTGTTGGCAATGTATTTATATTTGTCAATTGATGGACATAAGTTGGGATTCCTCCTTGATAAATGCCCCACCGAACTCGTCCTACTCCCAACCACTCGAAATCAATAAAATAAATCTGTGATGCTGAAATATTGAGGGTATTACCGCTTGGTCCTGCACCATTGTAGGTGTCAAGGTTCCAAGATGATTGTGATATAAATGTATCTATTGGAGTTCCACTAGTCATGCTTCTGACACCAACTCCAAATGATGAACCGGATGAAACGAAATATAGTCCATCGTCATTATCAAAATATCCAATACGTTTAATAACGTTTGATTGGGAACCGCTGAAATTAGCAGTGCAGATAATAAGCTGTGATTTTCCCGGTTGATATATGAAATGTCTTCGGGTGGCACGGATGACGGAACTATTGCTACCACTGGCAAATAAAATTGTGCTGGCATTATTTGAATAAAATGATGCGGTAGCATTTCCCACGGTGGCAGTATTCCAAACATAAGACCCAGTATCCACCAATTGTTTGGAATCAAACAGAGTGGTAGGAGTGCTTATTCGAAGGCGTTGGAATGCGTCAGCGTTTGGGCCGTCTGCGATTGTAATTGCGGGGCGATTGATGTATGACATACTTTTAAATTATGTAGTATTGGGTT
>Ga0209698_10001794_pt1 | contig 24672 bp, 18 predicted proteins | sample LitLauG_LLR_2012_FD_187203 | JGI IMG/M metagenome (GOLD analysis project Ga0209698, IMG submission 187203) | Freshwater sediment microbial communities from Pennsylvania, USA - Little Laurel Run_MetaG_LLR_2012 (SPAdes) (version 2) | ecosystem: Environmental > Aquatic > Freshwater > Creek >... | reverse complement strand
AAATCGCCGTCGGTCCGGTACACGCCGGCATCATCGAACCCGGCCATTTCCGTTTCTCGGTGGTCGGAGAAAAGGTGCTGCGCCTGGAGGAGCGCCTGGGTTACACCCACAAGGGGATCGAACGGCGCTTCGCGGGCATGGAGCCGGTCCAGGGCGCGCGGCTCGCCGCGCGCGTTTCCGGAGACACCACCGTGGGCTACGGCTGGGCCTACTGCGCGGCAGTCGAATCCCTGTGCGGCGGCACGGTGCCCGAGCGCGCGCTGTGGCTGCGGGCACTGGCGCTGGAGCGCGAGCGCGTTGCCAACCATCTCGGGGACCTGGGTGCGCTGGGCAACGATGCCGGCTTCGCCTTCGGCCTGGCGCAGTTTTCGCGGCTGCGCGAGGACTGGCTGCGCCGCAACAGCGCCGTCTTCGGGCACCGGCTGCTCATGGACTGGATCGTTCCGGGCGGCGTGCGCGCCGACGTGGATGCGGATGCGCTGCGCATCCTGGCCGCCGACGCGGCCGCACTGGACATCGAAGTGGCTCGCCTTGCCGCCATCTATGACGGTCATGCGGGCCTGCAGGACCGGTTTGCCGGAACGGGCTGCGTAACGCCCGCGCTGGCCCGGCAGTTGAACCTCACGGGACTTGCGGCGCGCGCCAGCGGCGCCGGCGGGGACCTGCGCACGCACGCCAGTGCGCGGCCGTATGGCCGCCTGGCATTTCGCGCCGCCCTTTCCTCGGGGGGTGATGTGGCCGCCCGCGTCGCGGTGCGCTTTGCCGAGATCACCGAATCGCTGCGCCTGATCGGCGCCATCGCCGGCATGCTGCCCGCCGGACCGGTGATGGCGCCCCTGGGTACGCCACGCGCCCGCGGCTGCGCGGCCGGCTGGGTCGAGGCATGGCGCGGCGAATTGGTGGTGGCGCTGGAACTGGACCAGAATGCGCGCATCCTGCGCGCCCACTGCCACGATCCCTCCTGGCAGAACTGGCCCGTTCTGGAGTACGCGGTGATCGGCAATATCGTCCCGGATTTTCCCCTGATCAACAAGTCGTTCAACCTGAGCTACTCGGGACAGGATCTCTGATGACCTGGCGCATCCTCCGGCAGATCGCGCGGGTCGGCACCATCAGCGAGCCGGCCCCGGAACCGGCGCCGGCGGGCGCGGCAAGCGCGGATCCGGCCGTCGAGGCGATCCATCGGGACATCCTTGCCGTGCTCGGCCGCGCGGTGGCCATACGCGCGGTCGATGCCGGCTCGTGCAATGGCTGCGAACTGGAAATGCACGCGCTCTCAAATCCCTATTACAACATCGAGGGCATGGGCATTCGTTTCGTTGCCAGTCCGCGCCACGCCGATCTGCTGCTCGTTACCGGGCCGGTCTCGGCGCACATGGAGGCGGCCGTGCGGCGCACCTGGGAAGCCGTGCCGGGACCCAAGCGCGTGGTGGCCGTGGGCGACTGCGGCTGCACGGGCGGCGTGTTCGGCGAAAGCTATGCGAGCCGGGGCCGGGTGGCCAATGTGCTGCCGGTGGCCGTGGAGGTCATCGGCTGTCCGCCGCCGCCGCTGGAGATACTGCGCGGCATCCTGGCGGCGCTGCGCTGAGAAAATCATCGCACTGCACTGCGGGATGCGGGCATGCCGCGGCAGGCGACCGGCCGATCGGAATCGGATTACTATGTGCCGATCGCCACGCACAGAGTGTCCCGCTCACCATGCTTCCAAAAAACCTCGCACTGGTAGACGACGACAGCGAATACACGGAGTACCTGTCGCAACACCTCTCCGACCTGGGCATACGCGTCGACGTCTTCGCCGACAGCAACGACCTGCTGGCCAACAGCGAGGCGTACAACTACGACTTCTACGTCGTTGACCTCATGCTCCCGGGCATCGATGGCGTTGATCTCATCAAGGTGATCCGCCGCCGCAGCGATTCCGGCCTGCTGGTCGCCTCCGGCCGACTCGCGCCCGACGTTTTCGAGCAGGCCATCGGCGCCGGGGCGGACATGTACCTGGCCAAGCCGGTGCAGTTCGAGCAGGTGACCCTGGCCATCAAGGCGGTGCAGCGGCGCATCGCCACCACCAATCCCACCACCGTGGCCTGGAAGCTCGACCGGCGCGCCGCGCAACTGGTGGCGCCCGACGGTGCGCGGGTGGACCTGAGCGAGACCGACATGGTGCTGGTGGAGTGCTTCCTGGAAGCCGACGGCGAAGTGGTCAGCCGCGAGCACCTGCGCCAGCGCCTGGGTCGCTCGGTGGACGAATCGGCAACCGACGGCCTGAACGCCATGATCTACCGCCTGCGCCGGCGCATCGAGCGCACCACGCCCAGCATCGTGCCCCTGCAGTCCAAGTCGCGCGTGGGCTATGTCTTTCGCGCGGCGCTCAGGCTGGTCTAGCAGCGCTACACCCCGGCCGACTGCTCGACCACCAGCCGCAGGGTGGTGCCGTCCGGGCAATTGCGGTGCAACTGGACGGCGCCGCCGTGCAGCTCCATGACCCGGCGCACGATGTACAGGCCCAGTCCGTGGCTGCCTTCGCTGCGCACGTCGCTGCCGCGATTGCCGCGCTCGAACAGGCGCGGCAGCACCTGCGCCTCGACGCCCTTGCCGTGATCCGATACATCGATGATGAGCGCGAGCGGATCGTCCGAGTCGGTGACCCGTATCTCCACCGGCGAACCGGACGGACTGTACTTGAGCGCATTGGAGAGCAGGTTGCGCAGCGCCAGCCGCATCAGGCTCATGTCCATGGAGGCGGTGCGCGTGGCCGTGGCCCGATCCACGCGGATGCGGCCGCGCTCGGCCGAGGGCATGTCGCCAATGGCCACGGCAATCAGGGTATCGACATCGCAATCGGTGCGGCCGATGGGGTCCGGCCGCGCCAGCAAGGAGGCCACGGCCAGGGTGTTGTCGACGCCGGCCGTGACCTCGCCGATCACCGTCTGCGCGCGGCTCATGCGCGCGGCTGCCGTGCTGTCGCCCACGTTGGCCAGGATGGCCGCCGCGCTCTGCAGCGCCGCCGACGCATTGTTGAGCGGCTGGCGCACCTCGTGGGCAAGGACGTCGAGCATCTCGCTGCGTTCGCGCAGCAGTTCGCGCAGGTGCTCGGCCTGCTGCTCGAACTGGGACCGCAGCGCACGCTCGCGGGCGAGCGCCACCTGCGCCTGCTTGAGTTCGGTGATCTCGGTGACGTGGACGAGGATGCCCCGGACCGTGCCGTCGACCACGTCGGGTATGTAGCTGGCCAGCGAATTGCGCAGCACGCCGCCGGGCCCGGGGACGATGCGCTCGAAGGTCTGCTCGTGCCCCTTGAGCGCCTCGCGCAGGTGGGGTTCATTGAGCGCGAACAGCTCCGGCCCCAGGAGTTCTATCAGGTGCTTGCCGATGAGCCTTTCCGGTTGCACGCCGAACCACTTCTCGTAGGCGCGATTGGCAAAGCGGCAGCGCAGATCGGCGTCCCAGTAGGCCATCATCGAAGGCATCCGGTCGACAACGGAGATGAGGTCGATGGTCATGATGCCGCCATATTAGCGGCACCGCGCCGGGCGCGGAGCAGCCTCCCATGGCCATCCGGCAAGCGGATTTGCGAGCCGTCTGGCTGACGGCGAGGCGAACGGCGCTAGAAGAGCTCGACCTCGGCGCTGCCCGCCGATTTTGCGACGAGCTTGCCGTCGCGGACCAGCGTGTCGAAGCAATGGATGGCGTTGCGGCCATGTTCCTTGGCGTAATACAGGGCGCTGTCGGCGCGCCCCACGGTGGACGCGGGGATGTCATCGGGTTGCACGCGCGTGTAGCCGATGCTCACGGTCACCTGGCCGACCTGCGGAAAGCGGTTAGCGGCAACCGCCGCGCGAAACCGCTCGAAGGCGATGGCCGCGCCGGCTTCATCCGCGCCATCGACGACGACGACGAATTCCTCGCCGCCGAACCGGTAGATGAGTTCGGTGCTGCGGAAGGTCTCGAACATCAGGCGCGCCATCAGCAGCAGCACTTCGTCGCCGAACAGGTGGCCGAAAGTGTCGTTGATGGTCTTGAACCGGTCGATGTCGATCACCCCGAGCCAGGCGCTCTTGGCGCTGCCATCGGCCGGCCGCGCGGCAGCATTGGCATTGCGGCGCTTGGCAAAGGTGGTCTCGAAGGTGCGCCGGTTGAGCAGGCCGGTCAGGGTATCGCGCTCGCCGTAATCGAGCGCGCTCAGGTGGTTGCGCAGGATCCGCAGCACGCCGTGCACGAGGTTGGCATCGTGCGGCCGGATGGCGGCGCGCTGGCCGGAAAACTCGACCTCGATGAGGCCGATGAGTCCGCGGTTGCCCATCAGGGGGAACACGCTGTCGAAACGCTCCGTCCCGCTGCCCTCGGGCAGATAGTGCACCGCATCAGCCATGAGGGCGCACTCGTGCCAATGTGCCTTTTCGTTGACCAGCGGCAGCAGGGCCGGGTCGCTTGGCCCCTCGCCATCGCGCAGGCCGTCGTGATCCATGACCACGCGCAACTGGACGCGGTGCCGGCCTTCCTCGCCCAGGACGCGGTACACCCGAACGCAGTTGGGCTGAACGTGCTCGAAAAGCATACGCGCAACGGCCCGATCGAGTTCATCGCGGTCACGATGCGAGGTTGCCAGTGCTACGGCGTCAATGAGATTTGGCTTCAAGATCGTTGAATTTGCTGCACAAGTGATCGATATTGCTGTCCGATCTTGCCATCCTAGGCAAGCGTGCCGGCTTCAATTTCGCAAATAGCCACGCTTTTCATGATGACGCGTTAATCCACGCGGCCATCCCGTGCGCCCGCCGCTTGCTGCCATCGAATAAATTCGCATAACAATCAATAAGTTGGCGCGGCACCTTCCACGCGACACGGATGATCAAAGCGTGATTCCCAATTCGCCGGCCATGCGTTGCATCTTGGCGCGCAGGTCGGCCACTTCGGCCGCAAGCTGGTTGTGCTGGGCGCGCAGTGCCGCCAGATCGGCCAGCGAAAGGTCGACCGGCGCATCGGGCGCTGCCGGCTCCGCCCTGCGCGCCTCCACCGGTCCGGCCAGCAGGTGGGCCCAGCGCGGTTCGCGCTCCCCGGGCGCGCGCGCCAGCTTGACCACCAGCGGTCCGCCCGCCTCCGGTGCCCGGGCGCAAAGTTCCTCCAGGAAGGCCTCTACCGACGAGACATCGGCGAACTTGTGCATGCGCTCGGTGCCGGTCCGCAGTTCCGCGGCGGTCTGCGGACCGCGCAGCATGAGCACGGCCAGGAGGGCCACCGACTGCTCCGGAACGCGCAGGACCCGCCCCACGTTATGGGAGTAGCGCGTCACGCGTGCACCGCTCGACTCGATCACCAGGCTGCGCGCGCGCAGCGCATCCACCACGGCCTGCACCTCGGCCTCGCGGGCGTCGATGATGGGATGGCGGTTGTTCTTCTGGTTGCAGCCCAGGGTGAGGGCATTGAGGGACAGCGGGTAGGTGTCGGGAACGGTATGTTCCTTTTCGACGAGGACGCCCAGCACCCGGGTTTCCAGCAGTGAAAGCGGCGGCAGTTGTGTCATGGCGGATGGATGCTAAGGCCGCGGGCAGCGGCCCGGTGCGAAAAATTGGGCGGCAATGCCCCGCGGATTAATCCCGCGGGGCGCCCTGCGGCGCCCCGCATGCGAGGCACGTCAGCGGCCGCCGCATCGGCGCAAGCCCTCGCCCCGATGCCCTCGTGAGCAGCTTTGGCGATGCCCTCGTGAGCCGCTTTGGCCGCGGTTGATAATATCCTCTCCGCTCCCGCAGCCGGATCCACCCACGCAAAGGCAGGAACATGGTCACCAACACGAGCCCGGAACTTGGCAGCCCGCAGGGCGCCGCGCCGCCCGCCCGCGACATCGCCGATGTCGAGCAGGCGCGCCGCAACATGATCGAGCAGCAGATCCGCCCCTGGGAGGTGCTCGATCCGGCGATCCTGGACCTGCTCCTGCACGTGCCCCGCGAACAATTCGTACCGGCACACCTGCGCAGCCTCGCCTTCGTCGATTTCGAACTCCCCCTCAATGTGGACGGCGTCGCCACGGGCGAGGCCATGCTCGCCCCCAAGGTGGAGGCGCGGCTGCTCCAGGAGCTGGGAATCCACCCGCATGAACGGGTGCTGGAGATCGGCACCGGCTCGGGCTATATGGCGGCGCTGGCGGCGCACCGCGCGCAGACCGTATGGAGCGTGGAGATCGACCCGCGGCTCGCCGCCTTTGGTGCGGCCAACCTCGCCCGGGCCGGCGTGCGCAACGCCCATGTCGAAGTTGGCGACGGCGCCCAGGGCTGGGCCGCCCATGCCCCGTATGACGTGATCATCGTGTCCGGATCGCTGCCGGTGGTGCCCCAGGCCATGCTGGCCCAGCTCAAGCCCGGCGGCCGCCTTGCCGCCATCGTCGGAACCGCGCCGGCCATGCACGCCCAGATCATCACGCGGACCACGGGCGATGGCGTGGAGGTGCTGTCCCTGTTCGAGACCGTGGCCCGGCCGCTGCGCAACGCCCAGCACCCCTCCGCGTTCCGGTTCTGATGGGCCCCATGCGGACCACAGCACTGTGCAACGGAGCTGCGCGGCTGATGGCGTGCGCCGCGGCAGCGGTCGCGGCAATGGCCCTGGCCCTGGCAACGCCGCCGGCGCTGGGCGCGGAAACCGACCTGCTCGCCCTCACCCGCGACGCCCTGCTCAACGACCCGACCTTCGCGGCAGCGCGCTTCACGCAGTTTGCCGCCGCCGAGTCCGAGCCGCAGGCGCGGGCAAACCTGCTGCCCACGCTGAGCGCGTCGGTAAGCGAAACGGCCAACCGCATCGACTACCGCTCGCCGGTGTTCCGGGCCTTCAACATCCAGGAGACCTTCAACGCCTGGGGGCCGACCCTCAACCTGACCGTGCCCGTGTACAACGCGCAATACTGGGAGAGCCTCACGCAGGCCAAGCTGACCGTGACCCAGAGCGAGGCCCAGCTCGCCCAGGCCCGCACCGACCTGATCGTGCGGGTGGCCCAAGCCTATTTTGACGTGCTTGCCTCCGCAGACGCGCTGGCAGCCCTGCGCGAGAACAAGAAGGCCATCTCCGAACAGCTGGCGCAGGCCAAGCGCGAGTTCGAGGTGGGCACCAAGACCATCGTCGATACCCACGAGGCCAAGGCCCGCTACGACCAGATCGATGCCCAGGAGCAGGTGGCGCGGGGCGATTTGGCCATCAAGCAAAGCGCCCTGCGCGCCATCATCGGCCACGACGCGGGGGACATCGCCGGCCTGCGCGATCCAGTGGCGCTGGCGCCGCCCCAGCCCAACGACATCGAGACGTGGGCGCGCAATGCCGAGTCGGGCAATTACGCGGTGCTGGCGGCCCGTTCCGGTTCCGAGATCGCGCACTACGAGGTCCGGCGCGCGCGTGACGCCTACCTGCCGACGGTCAACATCACCGGCAGTGTCGCCTACCAGCGCAGCGATCACGGCAATATCTACATCAACGGCAGCGACGCCCAGACCAACTCCCAGTTGGGCATCACGTTGACCGTGCCCGTTTTCACCGGCGGCGCCACGCAGAGCCGCGTGCGCGAGGCCCATGCGCGCGAGAGCAAGGCCGACCAGGACCTCGAATTTGCGCGCCGCACGGCGGCGCAGTCGGCCCGCCAGGCGTATACCGGCGTCGATTACGGGCTCGCCCAGGTGCAGGCGCTCGAATCGGCCGAGGTGTCGGCCAGGACGCAGCTCGATTCCACGCGGCTGGGCTACCAGGTGGGCATGCGCACCAACCTGGACATTCTCAACGCCAACACGCAGCTCTTCAACACCCAGCGCGACCTGCGCAAGGCGCGCTATGACTTCCTGGTGAACGGCCTCAAGCTCAAAGCCGCCGCGGGTGCGCTGGCCGACGAGGACATCGCCACGGTCAACGCCCTGCTGGTGCGCTGAGCGTCCCCGCCAGCAGTGTCCCGGCGAGCTTTTGCGTCCACGCGCGCAAATCAGTCGCTACGCGCCCAGCGCGCCCTCTATTAGGGCCGCCGTGCGCGCTGTCGCGCCGCGGTGCGCCGCCGCGAACGCAAGGCCCGCCTCGCTCATGGCGCGGCGCTCGGCAGGGTCGGCGCAGATTGCCGCCAGGCACCGCAGGGCCTCGGTGGCATCGGCCGCGCTGTGCGCGGCACCGGCGGCGACGGCGTCGGCGGCGGCGCCCGCAAAGTTGAACATGTGCGGACCCAGCACCACCGGACAGCCGCAGGCGCAGGCCTCGATGAGATTTTGTCCGCCCAGCGGCAGCAGGCTGCCGCCGATGAGCGCGGCATCGGCCATGGCGTAGTAGAGCGCCATCTCGCCCATCGAGTCGCCCAGCAGGACCGTGCCGGCGTCAAGGCCCAGGGGCAGTTCGTCCCACCGGGCACGCCGCAGCACGGTGGCGCCCGTCTCGTGCAGGAGGCCCGCAACGGCGTCGAAGCGTTGCGGATGGCGCGGAACAAAGAGCACCAGGGGCCGCATGGCCGTCGCGTGCGCGCTGCGCGCGAGCGCCTCGATGATGAGCCTTTCCTCGCCGTCGCGCGTGCTGGCAAACAACCAAAGCGGACGCTCGCCCAGGGCCATGCGCAGGCGCCCGCGCAGTTCATGGCCGCGCGCGATCAGGCCCGCCTCGGGCGTGATGTCGAACTTGCCGTTGCCCGTGACCTGCACGGGGCCCTCGTACAACTGCGCGATGCGCGCGCGGTCGGCTTCGGTCTGCGCGCCCACGGCGGTGATGGCTGCGGCGGCGCGGCGCATCAGGGTAGGCTGGCGCAGCGCCTTGGCCAGCGAACGCGGCGACAGCCGTGCGTTGGCCAGCACGATGGGGATGCCGCGCGCACGCGCCGCCCCCAGCAGCTGGGGCCAGATTTCCGTTTCCATCAGCACGCCAACGTGGGGCCGGGCTTCGCGCAGGAAGCGGGCAACGGCGAAGGGCAGGTCATAGGGCAGGTAGCGCTGCACGACGCGGCCCGGCAAGGCGCGGACCAGATCGGCGCCGGCCGCGCGCCCCGTGGGCGTCATGTGCGTGAGCATGAAGTGCGAATCGGGGTGCGCGCGCGCCAGCCGTTCAATCAGCGGCTGCGCGGCGCGCGTCTCGCCGACCGAGACGGCATGCACCCAGATGCGGACGCCGCCGGCCGCGGGCGGGAACGCGGGGCCATGTCCGAGAAACCGCTCGCCCCAGTGCCGGCGGTATTCGCCCTGGCGCACGCTGCGCCAGAGCAGGTACAGGGCAACGCCCGGCAGGCCGAGCAGCCAGGCCAGCGTGTACCAGGCGGGCGGCTGGACGGATGCGGCCGCCGACGGCGCCGGGGCCCTTGATGGGCCGTTCATGCCGGCGCCGCGGGTGGCGGCGCCGGGCCCAGGACGCGCGCGACGGCAGCCAGGACCTCGGCGACCGACGGCACCTGGTCGACACCCCCGAGGCTGGCGACACGGTGCTTGTGGCCGCCGCCGCGCAGGCCGACGCGCGCCGTGTCGTAGTCGCAAAAGATGCCGACGGTGGGCGCACCCACGGCCGCAGCAAGATGCGACAGCCCCGTGTCGAGCCCCACCACCAGGGATGCGCGCGCCGCCAGCGCGGCGATCTGGCCGATGCTCGAGCGCGGCAATACGCGGGCCGAGTGCATGCGCGCCGCGCGGCGTTCGCAATCGGCCCGCTCGGCGGCGCTGCCCCAGGCCAGCAGGCACAGGCGGCCGTCACGCGCCAGCGCATCCTCGAGGGCCACCCAGTGCTCATCGGGCCACAGCTTGCCGGGACGGCTGGCATTGGTGAGCAGCAGCACCGCGCCGTCTTCATCAAAGGGCGGATCGGCGTGCAATGCCGCCACCCGCGCGCGCAGGTTGAATTCGTCGCTCGCGGCGGGCCCGGACGCCACCGTGTAGCCCAGCGCCGCCGCACCGAGCGCGCGCATGCGATCGATGGCATGGCGCGAGCGGTCCACGGAGACGCGGCGCTGGTAGAGCAGCGCTGCCAGCGGCTCGCGCGCGCTATCCGTGGCGTATCCGGTGACCGGACCGCGGGCCCAGGACGCCAGCACCGCGCTCTTGAGCAGTCCCTGGCAGTCGATGACGGTGTGGTAGCGGGTGCGGCGCATCTCCCGGCGGGCGTAGAGCAGCTCGCGCCATGCCGAACGCCGAAGGATATTGCGCCGCCAGCGCCGCAGGGCGACGGGCAGTACGCGCGTGATCGACGGATGCAGCCGCGGGATCTCCGCGAACGCCTCTTCGACCAGCCAGTCGATGCGGGCGTGCGGAAACGCGCGCGCGATGTCCGAGATCATCGGCATGGCATGGATGACATCGCCCATGGACGACGTTTTTACGATCAGGACGCGCACGCTGCCAGTCTAACAAAGCGGTCGGCTGCGCCCGAAGCAAGGCGGGAATGCACGCCCGGCAGTCCGGCGCGCCGCGGAACTGGCCGCCCCTTCAGCGGGCCTGCGACTGCACGGCCTTTTCGTACACCTGCCGGTACAGCGCGGCGCTGGCATCCCAGCTCACATCGACGGCCATGGCGGTGCGCTGCACCGAGAGCCATGCGGCCGGATCGCGGTACAGCGCGACGGCGCGGTGCACCGTGGCGAGCAGCGCCTCGGCCGATGCCGGCGCGAAGGAAAAGCCCGTGGCCGTGGCCGCTGCGAGCGTCTGAACCGTGCAGTCGACCACGGAATCGGCCAGCCCGCCGGTGCGGCAGACGATGGGCAGCGTCCCGTAGCGCTGGCTGTACATCTGGTTCATGCCGCAGGGCTCGAAACGCGAGGGCATCAGGAACAGGTCAGCGCCGGCCTCGATCATGTGGGCCAGCGGTTCGTCAAAGGCGATGCGCACGCCAACGCGGCGCGGATACTGCCGTGCCAGGCCAAGCAGGCGCTCCTCGATGGCACGATCGCCCAGTCCCTGGATCACGACCTGGGCAGGCAGTTGCGCGACCTGGTCGAGTATGTCGGCGACCAGATCCACGCCCTTTTGCTCGACCAGGCGGCCGACGACACCCAGCACTGGCGTTTCATCGTCCATCGTGAGCCCCAGGACGGCCTGCAGCGCGCGCTTGTTGATGCGCTTGCGCTCCAGGCTGTCGGCGTCGTAGCGCTGGACGATGAGGGAATCGGCGGCCGGATTCCAGTATTCCGTGTCAACGCCGTTGAGGATGCCGGTGAGCACGGACGCGCGGGCCCGCAACAGTCCCTGCAGGCCAAAGCCCAGCGTGTCGGTGCAGATCTCGCGGGCATAGGTGGGGCTGACGGTGGTGATGGCATCGGCGCAGGCCAGCCCGCCCTTGAGAAAGGACAGATTGCCGTAATACTCGGCTCCCGCCACGGAAAATCCCGCCGGCGGAACGCCGATGCGCAGCGCCGAACCGGGCGGGAATATGCCCTGGTAGGCAAGATTGTGAATGGTCATGACACTGGCAGCGCGCGCGGCCGGTACGCCGTCCCCCAGCCCGTAGGCCAGGTAAACCGGCGCCAGGCCGCATTGCCAGTCCTGGCAATGAATGACGTCCGGCCGCCAATCGATGGGGCTGGCGCCGGTTCCCAGCAGCGCGGCAACCCGGGAAAACAGGCCGAACCGCAAATCGTTGTCGGGCCAGTCGCGCCCATCCGGACCAAGGTAGGGATTACCCGGCCTGTCATAAAGCACCGGGCAATGCACCAGCAGCAGCGGCAGCCCGTGCGGGCCGGTGGCCGCCAGCAGGTCCGCCCGCGGCAGTTCGCGATGGGCGGGTATCGCGGCCAGGGGTTTTTGCGTTGCCGCATCCAGGCCCAGCTGGCCCAGGACCGAGGGATACGCGGGCAACAGCACCCGCGCATCGATCCCCAGGCGCGAAAGGGCCAGCGGCAGCGAGCCGCTGACATCGGCCAGTCCGCCGGTTTTTACCAACGGCGCAAATTCAGAACTTGCGAACAGGACTTTCACGGCAACTCCGCGGACGAATAACCGCTTTTTCCAAGACAGGACACGGCGATCACTTTAGGATAGCAGCCGCGGTACCCTGAGCCAGGTCAAACAAAAACACAAGAACAGCGTCCAACGGAGCAAGAGACAAAGTGACCAATCCGCACACGATAGACCGGCCGGCGCCGCAACCGCTGCGCGAAACCGACATAGAAGCGCCGGGCGGCATGCGCCTGGCGCGTTCTACGGTGGCCATCATCCTGGCGGGCGGGCGCGGCACGCGCCTGGGACGGCTCACGGACTGGCGGGCCAAGCCCGCCGTGCCCTTCGGCGGCAAATTCCGCTTCATCGACTTTCCGCTGTCCAACTGCGTCAATTCGGGCATCCGGCGCATCGGGGTATGCACGCAGTACAAGGCGCAGAGCCTGATCCGCCACGTGCAGCGCGGCTGGTCCTTCCTCGATGGCCGCTTCCAGGAATTCGTCGAGCTGCTGCCGGCCCAGCAGAACGTCAGCGCCGACTGGTACAAGGGCACGGCCGATGCCATCTACCAGAACATCTACCTGCTGCGCAAGCATGCGCCGGAACTCGTCCTGGTCCTGGGCGGCGATCACGTCTACAAGATGGACTACAACCGCCTGCTGCACGACCACGTGGCCAAGTCGGCCGACATGACCATCGCGTGCATGGAAGTGCCGCTGGACGAGGCGCGCGGTTTTGGCGTGATGGCGGTCAACGACCTGATGCATGTGAAGGCCTTCCAGGAAAAACCCGAACACCCCGCCCCCATGCCCGGCCGCAGCGACCTGGCGCTTGCCAGCATGGGCATCTACGTCTTCAACGCGGCTTTCCTCTACGAGCAGCTCATCCGCGACAGCGCCGATCCGAATTCGGGCCACGATTTCGGCGGCGACCTCATTCCGCACGTGCTGGCGCGCGGCTACCGCGTGGTTGCGCATCCCTTCTCCAACAGCTGCGTGAACATGACCGAGGGCCGGCCCTACTGGCGCGACGTGGGCACGCTCGACTCGTACTGGGAAGCGAATATGGAACTCACCAAGGTGGTTCCGGACCTCAATCTCTACGACAAGGACTGGCCCATCTGGACCCACCAGGAGCAGCTGCCGCCGGCCAAGTTCGTCTTCGATGACCAGGGCCGCCGGGGCGCCGCACTTGATTCGCTGGTGTCCGGCGGCTGCGTCATCAGCGGCGCCACCGTGCGCCGTTCGCTGCTGTTCTCCAGCGTGCATGTGCACAGCTACGCGCAGGTAGAAGACTCGGTGGTGCTGCCCAACGTCGACATCGGCCGCAACGTCGTGCTGCGCCGTGCGGTGGTGGAGAAGAACTGCCGGCTGCCGGCGGGGCTGCAGATCGGCGTCGATCCCCAGGAGGATCGCAAGCACTTCGACGTCACCCCCAAGGGCATCACGCTCGTGGTGCCGGAGATGCTGGCCGCACTGGCCGACAAGACCAAGGCGGCCGCGGGCGGCGCCTGAATCCGCGGCGCCATTGCGCTGCCGGCACAGCGCAGAGCGGCCGGCCCGCGCACCGCGTTGGCACTTTGCGCCCAGCGCGGGTGCGGGCGCGCACGCTGCGCGGGCAGCCACGCCGCGCGCGTAATGGACAATAATGGAACCGTCGCCGCGGCCCGAGCCGCGGGCGCGGGGGCGGCATTCCGGCCCTGCAATCACAGGTACCGCAAACTCATGATGCAAAAATCCACCAGCGCGAACGCCGGCGCCGCTGCGGGCGCCACGCCCGGGGCGGAATCCGGCGCAGTTGCCAGCACAATTCCCGGCGCAGTTGCCGGCGATGTGACCGGTGCAGTTCCCGGCGTAGACCTGCTGCTCCTGTGGCACATGCACCAGCCCGATTACCGCGACCAGAGCACCGGCGAGTTCGCCATGCCCTGGGTGTACCTGCACGCCCTGAAGGACTACTCCGACATGGCCTGGCACCTGGAACAGAATCCGGGGATGCGGGCCGTGGTGAACTTCGTGCCCGTGCTGCTCGACCAGATCGAGGACTATTGCGAGCAGTTCGACCAGGGGACCCTGCGCGATCCGCTGCTGCGGTTGCTGGCCCGCAGCGAGGCCACGCCATTGTCGCCGCAGGAACGCCAGCACGCCTTCGACGTGTGCTTTCGCGCCCATCACCTGCGGCTGATCGCGCCATTTCCGCCCTACAAGCGCCTCTTCGATATTTTCAAGGCCATGGAGGCGCAGGGCCGGGACAGCCTGATGTACTTGTCCGATCGCTACATCTACGACCTGGCAACCTGGTATCACCTGTCGTGGACCGGCGAATCGGTGCGGCGCGAATCCGAGGTGGTTGCCAAGCTCATGATCAAGGGTACGGATTTCACGCTGGACGACCGCACGGCCCTGTTGCGCGTGGTTGCCGAACAGGTGCGCCAGGTGATTCCGCGCTATCGCGCGCTGTCGCAGCGCGGCGGCGTGGAGCTCACCTCCACGCCGCATTGCCACCCGCTGGCGCCGCTGATGCTCGATTTCAAGGCGGCCCACGACACGCTGCCCGATGCGCCGCTGCCGCAGGCCGACCATTACCCCGGCGGCGAGGCCCGCGTGTGCGCGCACATCGACTCGGCGCTGACCAGCCATGCGCGGCGCTTTGGCGCAGCGCCAAGCGGCATCTGGCCCGCCGAAGGCGCGCTGTCGAGCCGGTTTGCCGCACTGCTGGCGGCGCGCGGCGTCGGCTGGACGGCCAGCAGCCAGGGCCTGCTGGGCAACAGCCTGCGGGCCAGCGGAATCGTCGGCGGCGACGCCGAACACGGCATCGTCGAAGCCCATCAGCCGTATCGGGCAAGCAAGATCGCGCCGGGCATGCTGTTCTTCTTCCGCGACGACCGCCTCTCGGACCTCATCGGCTTTGCCTATTCCAAGTGGCACGGGCGCGACGCCGCGAACAATTTCGTGCATGAACTCGAGGCCATAGCCGCGCGCGCCTCGGGCGGGCGCCGGCCCCTCGTGAGCGTGATGCTCGATGGCGAGAACGCCTGGGAATACTATCCCTACAACGGCTATTTCTTCCTCGGCGACCTGTACCGGAGCCTGAGCACGCATCCGGGCATACGCACCGTGACGGGCAGTGATGTGCTGCGGGCGCTGGCGGCGCCCCCTTCGGCAGCCGGCGCGGTGCGGGCTCCCGCTGTCGGGGAAATGCCGGTGATCGCCGCGGGCAGCTGGGTCTACGGCAACCTGGCCACGTGGATCGGCTCGCGCGACAAAAATAGCGCCTGGGACCTGCTGTGCGCGGCAAAGGCGAGCTACGACCAGGTGATGGCAGCGGGCAAGCTCGGAGAACCCGCGCGGGCGCGTGCCCTGGCCCAGCTTGCCGATTGCGAGGCCTCCGACTGGTTCTGGTGGCCCGGAGAAGACAACCCGGGCGAATCGGTATCGGCGTTCGAGTCGCTCTTTCGCAGCAAGCTGGCCAATCTGTACCGCCTGCTCGAACTGCCGGTGCCTGCCAGCCTGGGCATCGCCTTCAGCGCCGGCGCCGCGGCGGGCGGCGGCAATGCCGAGATCGGCGGCACGATGCGGCGCGGCAGCGTCGAGGCCTGATGCCGGGCCGGGCCGGGCGGCGGGCGGCGCGTCGCTGATGGACGAGAACCAGACACCGGTTCCGCAGTCCTTCATCGCGCTTTTCGTGCCGCGGGGGCGCTCGCGTCCGGTGGGGTCGGCAGCGGCAATCGCGGCCCGTTACGAGCTGTGCGAGGACCTGGCGCAGACGCTCACGGAGCACGCGCGAACAACGCTCTTTGCGCTGTCCATCACCGAAGATCTGGTGCTGGGGCGCATGCACCAGGGGCTCCTGCAGGAAGGCTCGGTCGTCACGCCGGAGGAAGCCACCTGGGTTATCACGCGGCTCGCGGAACTGCTCGCCTGGCCGCTGCCGGACCTGGCGCACGAGGGCGCACAGGTGCCGCTGCGCTGACACACACCGCAGGCCGATCCTTAGGCGCGATTAAGTCTTCGGTTTGCCGGCGCATACGCTGCACGGTCACGGCGCAATTCCTTGCATCACGGCGCGTGCCGCGTGCTAGCTTGGGATCCTTCGTCAACAACGCGACTTGACCCGATTCCGTGCCCTTCGACGTAGAACGCTATTTCGATGGCGACCTGGCGGCCCGCTACGACCAGGGCATACGGCTGTCGTGCCCCGGTTACGACGCCTTGCACCGGATGCTCGCGCCCGTTTTACAGCTGCTCCCCGAACAGGCGCGGTTCCTGAGCGCCGGCGCCGGCACGGGCGGAGAAATCCTCGCACTGGCGCCGCGCTTTCCACGGTGGCATTTCACGGGCGTGGATGCATCGGCCGACATGCTGGCCCTATGCCGCGAGCGCACCGTGCGCGCGGGCCTGGCCGACCGCGTACGCCTGGAACATTGCCGCATGCAGGATTACCCGGGCGGGGAAACATTTGACGCCGCCTCGTCGGTCTTCGTGGGCCATTTTATCCGCGACCCCGGGGAAAAGCGCGATTACTTTCGCGCCATCGCCGCCCGGCTCAAGCCCGGGGCCCCGTTCATCCTGGCCGACCTGTACGGCGACCGCCGTTCACCGGAATTCGTGCCGCTGATGCAGGCATGGCTGCTTTACTACGTTTCGCATGGAATCACGGCAGAAAAGCTGGGCGCCGACCTGCAGCACATTTTCGAGAACATGGTCTTCACGCCCGAAGATGCACTGCGCGCGCTGCTGCACGAGGCCGGCTTCACCGGCGTGGCCCGCTTCTACCAGAGCTTCCTGTTTGGCGGCTGGATCGCCACCCGCGGCAGCGCCCCCGGCAGCTAGGCCCGGCGGTGCGCGGCCAGGCGCCGCGCGAACTCGGCGAACCGGCCGTCGCTTTCCCACTGCTCGATGGGCACCGGCAGGCGGCGGCGCCAGTTGGCGTACTGGTCCACCGTGCCCGGAAGGTTGACCTGATCGCGGCAGCCAAAGATGTCTTCGAGCTGCACGACCAGCACGCGCGAACGGCTCCGCGCCAGGTATTCCTGCACCGCCATTGCCAGGCTCTGGGTCATGGGCACCGGCCACTGCGGGTCCGGGCCCAGCTCGGGCGGCAGCAACGCTTCGCGCGCCAGCGCCGCCAGCAGGCGATTGCAGTCGCGCTTGCGCTCCTCGACCTGCTGCAGGTGCACGTCCGCGCTCGGATACAGATCCAGGGACGCACGCAGCTCGATATCGCGGCTTTCCCAGTAGCCCGCCAGCGTTGCCAGATCGTGCGTGGTTGACGTGGTGAGGGCCTCCACGGGAAAATCCTGCGGCGCGAAAAATTCCCCATCGTGGCGCCGCGAGAAGATCAGCACCCGGTACGACAGCATGCCGCTGCGGTCCATGGCGTGGCGCACGTCATCGGACACCGTGCCCAGGTCTTCGCCGATCACCATGCAGCCGTTGCGCTCGCTCTCGAGCGTGAGGATGGCCAGCAGGTGCTCGAAGGGATAGGCCACATAGGAGCCCGCCTCGGGCAGGTCGCCGCGCGGCACCCAGAACAGCCGGGCTAGGCCCATGACATGGTCGATGCGCAGGGCGCCGGCATGGCGCATATTGGCGCGCAGCACGGCGATGAACGGCGCGTAGGCGCGCGCGCGCAGGCGCTCGGGCAGCAGCGGCAGCAGGCCCCAGTCCTGGCCGCGCAGGTTGAAGTCGTCGGGCGGGCAACCGGCGCTGGCGCTTTGCGCGTACAGGTCCTGGGCGGCCCAGGATTCCGCCCCGCCGCGATCGACCGACACGGCGAGGTCCTGGTAGATGCCCACCGCCAGCTGCGCCTCGGAGGACGCGTTCCCGGCCGCGGCAAGCTGCAGCTCGGCCTGCCACTGCAGGTACTCGAAATACTCGACGCGCGGCAGGTTTTCCCGGGCAAACGCGGCCACCTCGCTCGAGTTGGGGTCGCGGTAGGCCCAGGTCCATTCGGGCCAGCCCCAGATGCGCGCATCGCGCGCATGGAAGTGTTCCTGCATGGCCTCGAACAGCGCGTGCTGGCGCAGCGCCAGGCCGCCCGATGCTTGGAAGGCTCGAAACTCGCGCGCCCGGGCAAGCGCCTGCGCATCCGGCGCCGCATCCCCCGCCGACGCATCCAGGCACGTGGCACGAAAATGCCCGTAGAGCAGCTCCAGCACCCCCAGCTTGAGCTCGGCAACGCCCAAATAGTCCACCAGTTCGGCAGCGCGCAGCGCGCGCAGCCGGTCCTGGAAAGACGGCGCGAAAACCGCCTCGCGCGCCGGACCGCAGGTGCGGAATTCGGCAACCGCCTCCACGTCGATGTACAGGATGTCGAGAAAGCGGCGCGACGACGGCGAATACGGGCTGGCGTGCGCCGGGTTGTGCGGATACAGCGCATGCAGTGGATTGAGACCCACCAGCGCCGCGCCATGGGCGCCGCAGGCACGGACCACCGCGGCCAGGTCGGTGAAATCGCCGATGCCCCAGTTGCGTTCCGATCGCAGGGCGTAGAGCTGCACCGCCGGCCCCCAGATACGCTGGCCCTCGCGCAGCAGCGGCGGCAGGTAGCAGCGGCGCGGCGCAACGACGATGAGGGTGGAAGTGAGCAGCCGCTGTTCCCCCGCAGCCGACTCGAGCCGCAGTTCAAGCCGGTGGTACCCCAGCGGCAGCCGCGGCGGCAACGCGATGTGATAATCGTGCACGTCGCCGGCATGGCGTGCGCCGCCCTCCTCGGTCAGCTCCCAGAGCAGCCGGCCATCGCGGTTGGCGGCCTGCAGCGGCAGTAGCCAGGGCCCGGCGTCCTGCCAGAAGACCGCAACCGGCGGCAAGGGGCTGCGCAGCGCCAGCGCAGCGGCGCTGGCGTCCTCGGCGGCCAGCGAACCCAGAACCTGATTGCGGTCGCCCGCCTCGACATCCATCGCGCGCAGCAGTGCGCGCAGGCCGTGGTCCGGAACGACGCGGCGCTTGCCCCAGATATCGTGGTACTCCGAAGAAATGCCGTGGCGCTGGCACAACTGCAGCAGTTCGGCGTGGTCGTCGGCGGGTTCGCTGGCGGTCTCGTCCATGGTGACGCTCAAGCATGCTCCCACATCGCTCCCCCGGCCCACCGGGCGGGAGGTGGGGGCAAGGCCGCGTGCCGCGACGCTCACCCCAAACCCGCTTAGCTACGCAATTTCCATTCCAGAGCGTCGTGCGCGACCAGATACTCGAAGCGCTTGCGAAACGCCGCAGCGTCGGTGCCGGCCGTTCGGGCCAGCGCGTCGAGCGCCGGCGCATCGGTGAAATCGCGCTGCGTGAGCCGCGTCATGAACTGGCGCGCCACGCGGTAGCGCAGCGAACCCGTGTTGACCGTGCGCACCCGCGTGTGCCCGGTCACCGGATCGAGCAGGTCGGCAAAGGCGATGGGCACGAAGCGTCCCTCCTGGATGGAGACCAGGGCATTGGAGCCGCCCTCCATGAGGAATTGTGCCGCACAGCAGCCCAGGTCGCGCGTGTATTCCACGTCGACCGGTATGGGATCGGCGCAGCGCAGTTCATAGCCGATGTCCTTGGAGACGATGGCGGCATTGATGCCCATTCCCGTGAGGCGCTCATCGACCAGCTTGCGCAGCCCCTTGCCCAGGTCGATCTCCGCAAGGCGGATGTGGTTGTGTTCGTCGCGCTCCACGGGACCCAGCCGATGCAGTTCGCCCTCGGGGATCAGTTCGGAGAGGCCTTCGGCCAGCACGGCGACGCCGTCCTTGGCGCCCTGGGCGCGGCGCTTGATGATGGCGCCGGCAAGGATGTCGGCGATATGGTCGAGGCGGACGGCGCCGGCGGGGAATTCCTCGGGAATGACGGCGATGGTGGCGCCGGCCGCCTTGGCAATGCCCAGGGCCAGCGAACCCGCCTTGCGCCCCATGGCCACCACGAAATACCAGCGTGCCGATGCGCGTGCGTCGATGATGAGGTTGCGCACCAGAGCCGCGCCCACGTGGCGCGCCGTCTGGAAGCCAAAGGTGTCGACGTGCTCGGGCAGCGCCAGGTCGTTGTCGATGGTCTTGGGCACGTGCGCCACGCGCAGCCGCGTGCCGGCGCGCTCGGCCACCTTCATGGCCGAGAAGGCGGTGTCGTCGCCACCGATGGTGATCAGCTGGGTGACGCCCAGCTCGCCCAGGGACTGAACGACGCGGTCGAGGTGGGCGCCGTTGCGCGTGGGGTTGGCGCGCGACGTGCCCAGGATGGCGCCGCCCTGGACATGGATGTCGCGCACGTCCAGCGCCGAGAGGCTGCGCACCTGCTCGAGGCTTCCTTGCATGACCTGCGAGTAGCCGTGCGGCAGCCCCAGCACCTCGACGCCCGCGTCGAGCGCCCGCAGCGTTGCCGCGGCGATGACGCTGTTGATGCCCGGCGCCGGCCCGCCGCCGACGAGGATTGCCAGCTTCTGCCGGCCGGATTGCGAACTGCTGCTCGTCATACGACTGCCCTCCTCCGCATCAGGTGTTGGGGACGTGCTTGAAGAAAACCACCGCCAGCGGCGGCAGCGTGCATTCGATGGAGTGCGCGTGACCATGCGAACCGGTTGCCGATGCCTGCAGGCCGCCCAGGTTTCCGAGCCCGCTGCCCCCGTAGACGGGCGCATCGCTGTTGGCCAGTTCCTGCCACCAGCCGCCCTCGGGCACGCCGATGCGATGGCGCAGGCGCGGCACCGGCGTCAGGTTGCACACCACCAGCACGGGCGCGGTGCGATCGCGGCCGAACCGCAGGAAGGCCAGCAGGCCGTTTTGCGCATCTTCGCAGTCGACCCACTGGAAGCCGCCGTTGTCGAAATCGACCTCGTACAGTGCCGGTTCCGCACGCAGCAGGCGGTTGCAATCGGCCACCCAGCGCTGCACGCCGGCATGCTCCGGGTGCTCCAGCACATGCCAGGCCAGGCTCTCTTCGTGTGCCCATTCGGCCGGCTGGGCGAATTCACTCCCCATGAAGAGCAGCTTCTTTCCCGGGTGCGCCCACTGGTAGCCGTAGAGCAGACGCAGGTTGGCAAAGCGCTGCCAGTGATCGCCGGGCATCTTGCCCAGCAGCGAGCGCTTGCCGTGCACCACCTCGTCGTGGGACAGCGCCAGCACGAAGTTCTCGGCAAAGGCGTACCAGATGGAAAACGTGATGCGGTCGTGGTGATAGCGCCGGTGCACCGGATCGAGCGCCATGAAATCGAGGGTGTCGTGCATCCAGCCCATGTTCCACTTGAGCCCGAAGCCCAGGCCGCCCACGTAGACCGGCCGCGACACCATGGGCCAGGAGGTCGACTCCTCGGCATAGGTCTGCGTGCCGGGATGGTCGCGGTAGACCGCCTCGTTCAACTGGCGCAGGAAGCCGATCGCCTCGAGGTTCTCCTTGCCGCCGTAGCGGTTGGGGATCCATTCGCCGGCATCGCGGCCATAGTCGAGGTAGAGCATGGAGGCCACCGCGTCGACGCGCAGGCCGTCGATGTGATAGCGGTCGAGCCAGAACAGGGCGCTGGAGAGCAGGAAGGCCCGCACCTCGTTGCGCCCGTAGTTGAAGATATAGCTGGTCCACTGCGGGTGGAAACCCTGGCGGGGGTCGGCATGCTCGTACAGATGGGTGCCGTCAAAGCGCGCCAGGCCGTGCGCATCGCCGGGAAAATGCGAGGGCACCCAGTCCAGGATGACACCGATGCCGTTCTGGTGCAGCACGTCGATGAGGTACATCAGGTCCTGGGGCGTGCCGTAGCGCGCGGTCGGCGCGAAGTACCCCGTGGTCTGGTAGCCCCAGGAACCGTAGAACGGGTGTTCCGTGATGGGCAGCAGCTCGACATGGGTAAAACCCGTCTCCAGCATGTGCGCAACCAGCGGGGCGGCGATTTCGCGGTAGGTCATGGAGCGGTTGCCCTCGCCGGGCACGCGCCGCCACGAGCCCAGGTGCAGCTCGTAGATGGAGACCGGCGCGCCCAGGGCATTGGCGCGCGCGCGCTGCTGCATCCATTGGCCATCGCCCCATTCATAGGCGAGGTCCCAGACCCGCGAGCCGGTGGCCGGCGGCGTTTCGCAATAACGGGCAAACGGGTCGGCCTTGGTGTGCTCGCTGCCGTCCTGCGAAACGATGTGGTACTTGTAGGCATAGCCGTGGCGCACGCCGGGGATGAACCCCTCCCAGATGCCGGAGCTGTCATAGCGCGGGCCAAGGGCGTCCTGCTGCGGGTTCCAGCCGTTCCATTCACCCATGACATGCACGCTGCGTGCGTTGGGCGCCCACACCGCAAAACGCGCTCCGCTGGCGGGCACCCCCGCCGCGGTGTCCTGCTGGGCCAGGTGCGCGCCCAGCCGCTCGTAAAGGCGGCCGTGCGATCCCTCGCGCAGGAGGTAGATGTCTTGCTCGCTAAAGTCCCGGGACATGGCAGGCCGGCTAGAAAGGCACCGCCACGCCGGGCGCCACCGCGGCGATGGCGTTGCGGAACGCGCCCTGGATGCGCACCAGGGCGGCGGCGTCATCGGCCTCGAAGCGCAGCACCACGACCGGCGTGGTGTTGGACGGCCGCGCCAGCGCAAAGCCGTCGGGGTACTCCACGCGGATGCCGTCGATGGTGATGAACTCCTGGGCGCCGGGAAAATGCCGCGCGGCACGGGCGGGGTCGGCGGCGAGCTCGCGCAGGCGTTCGACCAGGCGCACGTTTTCGCCTTCGGCGGTGGCCAGTTGCAACTCGGGCGTGCTGCTGGCATCGGGCAGGGCTTCCAACTCGGCCGAAGGGTCGGCGCTGCGGCTGAGGATTTCCAGCAGGCGCGCGCCCGCATACAGGCCGTCGTCAAAACCGTACCAGCGGTCGTTGAAGAACAGGTGGCCGCTCATTTCGCCGGCAAAGGCGGCGCCGGTTTCGCGCAGCCGGGCCTTGATGAGGGAATGACCGGTGCGCCACATGGTGGGGATGCCGCCCAGGCGGCGCACCCACGGCGCGATGTGCCGCGTGCATTTCACGTCGAAGACGATCTCCGCGCCGGGGCGCGCCGCGAGCACGTCGCGCGCAAACAGCATGATCTGGCGGTCAGGGTAGATGATGCGCCCGTTGCGCGTGACCACGCCCAGGCGGTCGCCATCGCCATCGAAGGCCAGGCCCAGCTCGGCGCCGGTGCTCTGGACGGCGGCGATGAGGTCCTGCAGGTTTTCCGGATGCGCGGGGTCGGGATGGTGGTTGGGGAAATTGCCATCGACCTCGCAGAAGAGCTCGGTGACCGCGCATCCCAGCGAACGGTACAGATCGCCCGCCACCGACCCGGCAACGCCGTTGCCGCAGTCGATAACGATTTTCATCGGGCGCGACAGCCGCACGCCGGCATGCGCCGGATCGATGATGCGCTCGAGGTAGGCCTGGCGGATATCGACGCTGCGCAGCGCGCCGGGCAAGGCGGCACGCACCAGCTTGCCGCTGGCGATGCGCCGGCGCAGGGCCTGGAGGCCCTCGCCATAAAGGGCTTCACCGGCCAGGACGATTTTCAGCCCGTTGTATTCCGGCGGATTGTGGCTGCCGGTGATCTCCACGCCGGAGCCGTTCTGCAGATGGTAGCTTGCAAAATACAGCATGGGCGTGGCCACCTGGCCGATATCCGCCACGTCCACGCCGGTGCTGCGGATGCCCTCCACGAGCGCATCGCGCAGCGCGGGCCCCGACAGCCGGCCGTCGCGCCCAACCGTGATCTCGCGCACCGCATGTTCGAGCGCTTGCGAACCCAGTGCCGCGCCGATGGCGCGTACTGCGTCCGTCGTGAGCGTGCGCTCGACGACACCGCGGATGTCATAAGCCTTGAATATTCCGGGATCGATGCCGGCGGCGGGCGATGCGGGCGCTGCGGTGGTGGAACGGGTCACGGGAAGTCCTGCTGAATTTCAGGCCCAAACGCGGCCCATGAACGCCTGCCTGGTCAATAACATCTAGAATCGAGGCTTTCCAAGAATACACGGTCGTTGCGGCCGGCAGCTTGGGTTTTTCCCCTTACAACGGAATTATGAACGCCAGCCGTACCGACCTGCCCGAGTGGCTCGCGCTTGAAGAAGCCCGCCGGTCCTTTGCGCCCCGCACCCTGGCGGGCCTGTTCAAGATGGAGCCGGACCGGCGCCAACGCTGGACGTACACGGCCGCCTCGCTCACCGCCGACCTGTCGCGCAACTGGATCGACGAAAGCACCTTCGCCGCGCTCCTGGACCTGGCGCGCGCCTGCGATGTCGAGAAGATGCGCGATGCCCTGCTTGCCGGCGAAGCCGTCAACACCACCGAGCACCGGCCGGCCTGGCACACCGCGCTGCGCACGCGCCCCGACGATCCCTCGCTCACGCGCACGCTCGACGAAGAGCAGTTGCGGTTCCTGGGCTTTGCAGAGGCACTGCGCGCCGGTCGCATAGAAGGTTCCACCGGCCGGCCCATCACCACGGTGGTCTGTATCGGCATCGGCGGCTCCGACCTGGGCCCACGCCTGGTCACCGAGGCGCTGGGCACGCCCACCGGTCCGGTACAGGTGCGGTTTGTCAGCAACATCGATCCGGCCGAGCTCGACGCGGCCCTCAAGGGTGCCCAGCCCGAAACCACGCTGGTGGCCGCCATCTCCAAGAGCTTCACCACAATGGAGACCCTGGAGAACCTGCGCGCGGCGCGCAACTGGCTGGCGGCCTGGGTGCCGGGCGAAAGCGGGCCGCAACGGCTCGATCCCGCCCATCACCTGATCGCCGTCACGGCCCAGCCCGAGCGTGCCGCGGCCATCGGCATCCACCCCAAGCGCATCTTCTCGTTCCACGATTGGGTCGGCGGCCGCTACTCCCTTTGGTCCGCCTGCGGCCTGCCCATTGCCATT
>Ga0209698_10001793_pt1 | contig 24684 bp, 15 predicted proteins | sample LitLauG_LLR_2012_FD_187203 | JGI IMG/M metagenome (GOLD analysis project Ga0209698, IMG submission 187203) | Freshwater sediment microbial communities from Pennsylvania, USA - Little Laurel Run_MetaG_LLR_2012 (SPAdes) (version 2) | ecosystem: Environmental > Aquatic > Freshwater > Creek >... | reverse complement strand
GTTGATAAGGTTGGCGTCCCCGACGGGATTTGAACCCGTGTTACCGCCGTGAAAGGGCGATGTCCTAGGCCGGGCTAGACGACGGGGACTACTGAGGAATCAAGCGCTTGCCATTCTACCATCCTCAGCCCCGGTACGGCAGGCACGGGTCACGAGGCGAATCACTCCGCTGTGCGCTTCCCTCTTCTCATCCGACACCGCTGAATCATAAATGTTCGCTGTGATTTGATACGACGCGTGCCTCAGCAGGTCCTGTACAACCTTCGGGTTGTTCCCGTTCTGCCTCAGCAACGTCGTATAGCTGTGACGAAGAGTGTGGAATCCCTTCAATGGAAGGCCCAGGTTTGCGGCGACCGGCTTGATGTGGTGCTGCATCACTCGACTTATCCACAGAGGTTGCTTACCGTTCAGCTTCCACGATGCGGAGACGTAGTCGCTGTCAGCGGCGTAGGGCGTCTCTGCCCTCCACAGCAACAGCTCTTCAATCAGCGCATTATCGAGCGGAATCGTCTTCTCCGAAGCGTCAGTCTTCAGGTTGCCCACGTGCTGAGCAACGACAGAACGTGAAGGCGTGAGAATTCTCTCCTCGAAGTTGATGTCATCCCATTTGAGACCGCTCAGTTCTCCTCTCCGCAATCCAGTGCCGAAGTCGAGCAACACCATCAACCGTTCCCGAGCAGGGAGTGCTGCAAGCAACCGACGAAGCTGGTTTACGTCCAACCTAGCCGGCGTTGAGCGGGGGTAGCTCCCGGCCTGCAAATCAGCAGAAGCAGCATTGCGAGTCCAAAGAAAACATTGACGAGCCAGTTAGGACTGCCTAAGTAGTGCAGAAAAAGTCCCCACAAGCCTACTGCCGTTGCAGTCCAGAGGCGAACGAGGTGCCCTGTCCGCCATCGGCTAAGTGGCGTAGACCTTCTCGACGGGGTCTGAGATCGACTTCCAACGAGATTGATCCTTCGCTGAACCGTGACGCCTGAGATAGCTGACCACAACGCGGCCACAACGACGAGCCACTGAAGGGGAGAGATAGCGTCACGTGTTTCCACGCTTCCTATGCGACTAACAAAAAAGCACACCACAATGAAGACAATCAGACCGCTCCGCACGAGGCGTAACTGGCCTCTCGGGGCTGCTCATTGAGGGCATCTCCGGCGACTAGGATAGTGTCAGGCCTCGCGCAGGCACAAAGTTTTCGAGCCACGATTACGGGAACGGAAAGCCCCGATCTCCTGGTCGACGAATATCAACTGGTCAAGGGGATGTTTGGCGGAGCGCAGCAGGGCGATCAGGAAACTATTCCGGGAGGAGTCGGCTGACGCGGATTGTGATCCGTGTATGCCGAAGCCCGTTTAGGGAAAATCCCAAGATCGCCGACAATCCGTTCAGAATGCTAGCTTTGCGGTAAGATCGTCGGCTCTGATTGTGGGGTGCATCCCGCTGATTTCTCCCTCAGCGTGTCTCCCAAGAAACCAGACCGAAAAAAACAGCTTGGATAGTCGGTCAAGATGGGGTATTTTGGCCGACATTGAATTCTGGGGCAAGGCCCGGTCTTCACAAAGCCTGGATCTGAGAACAGTTTCGATTTTGCAAAAGGGAAGACCCCCGCCTTCCATACAGATTCCACGCTAAGTGACGGTCTCGCCGGCTCTCGTGAGGAACCCATCTGTGAAGCCTCCTGTTTGCCTGTCCATCCTAGTTGCATTGTCTATGGTTAGCTGCAGTTTGTTCGCGCGTACCGGCGAACAGCCCGCTGCCACAAACTCACAACACTCCGTGGCGGCCCTGACCTCTTTCCCGGAGGACGGAACGGTTCCGGCATCGGCGCAGTTCACCATACCCGGCCCGCTGCGATCCTTTTTGCGTATGGCGGGAATCAGCCAAAAAATTACCCCTGAAGAGGTGCTGCCCTTATTGAGCCGGAACGTATATATCCAGGGCTACGAGGGCACCACTCGGCCAACTGAGTTCCTCATCCTATTGAGGAGATACGTCGTGCAGGCCAGGGAGTTGGCCGATTTGGCCGCCGCCCACGACATGAGTATTCGCGTTTCGAATTGTGACGATGCACGACCGCTTCTGCGAATTCTGGGTTATCGAATCCGGGGAAATTGCGGGGAGCCGGGAACGTCGTTGCTGACGGAGGATTCCGAGAGGGCTTTTCTCGCCATCGATTCGGGGTTTCCCCTGCCGCAACTGGAGCAGACACTGCAGGGAGGCAAGCCCTTCGAGTATGCGTACTCGTCTGTTCCCGTGCCGGTGTTGTTCGCCGAGAGTGACTGGACCAAGGCGAGCAAGAAAAACTACATAGAAAGCAGCAAGGACTTGCTCGACACGATCCTCATCGATCCGAAGGTTGCGCGACTCTACTGGGCCTTTTCCAAGCTTGACCCGGAAACCAGTAAGTCTTTGAAGGGCTCGATTGGGATCGGGAAACTGCTGCCCTATGCGGCGGTTCTCGATTTCTACGGGAGGAGGCTGTGTATCAGCGGAGGGCGAGTCGTCGTACCCGGGGGAGTGAGCGCCGAATCCGCATGGAAGGACCTGGTCGGAGCGAGTCCCACGAACCCGGCCGCCTTCGTTGAGAAGTTGTTGGCCAGGGATAAGGGTTGGCTGGCTGCCTATTTCGACGGGCTTTCACGGGTTAACGGAGATCAGCAGGCGTACTTTACCGACGCGAATCGGCTGGGATTTTTTTACGACGGATTGCGAGCCCCAGATTATCACTCCATGGCCACCAGGGGAGCTTTCCGACCGGCGCCCGGGCTGCTGCTTCTAGCCACCCGACTTCAGTTGGAGAACGGCCAGCCGCGCGTGCCGGGAAGTCTCGAAGTGTGGAACGACCTAGTTCTCCAGGGACACAACTCTAATTTCGCACGTAAATCGGGAAAGCGCGGCCCCGCGCTGTCTGGTCCCGATGAACTGGTGAAGGTGTTATTCGCGCTGTCCCGAGCGCCCACCGATAGCGGACCGCTGCAGATCTACATGGCGATCAGCGAACTCGACAGCAGACGAGTTCCCGAACGTCGTCTGGCGCCGGAGACGGTGCGTTTGTTGGCGCGAAAGTTCGAGGAATTCAGCGATCAGTATCGGATTTTTTCCGAGTTCCCAGAATTGAGCGACGAGTCGATCGCACTATTTCTGAACACTGCTCAAGGGCTGAACAATACACCCAGTGCCATGCGTGCGAACGCATTCGGTACCTTTCAGGCGAATGTTGGAATCTGGCAGATTCTGGCGCGTCAGGGAGAGATTCCGAGGTTACAGTTAAACGACTCGTGGCAGCAGGTGGTCAAGCCATTCGGTGCGCTTCGATCAGCGGCGCAGTTGTATGACGCAGGGCGAACGTCCCTCGGAGAATTATTTCGGTCTGCGACTGGCAAGCCCAGGCCTTCGCAGGATGAAATTATCGAGTTGCTGGCAGGACCTGCGCAGACGACTCCGGATGGAATGAGGATTCACCGGGAACTTGCCGGCAGAATCCGCTCGGTGTTGGACGACCAGCGGTTAATCTCGCTCGACACACTCCTGACGCTGGGGGATGCCTTGCGTCAAAAGGCGCAAGGGAAACAGCCGGAAGAGTTTATGCTCCGTCTGGCCGGTCAGACGCGGGAATTTGAGATGCCGCGGCCCATCTTTACCAACGGCGAAAGAACGGAATGGGCGGCAGGAATTTATAACAACCATCACACAGATGTACAAATGCGAGCGGACGTGGCCAAGGTTCTCAAGTCTCCGGCAGCTTCGCACGCACAAATTGAAGACGCCCGTGGCCAGCTCGCTTCGTTCCTGAGAGACACTCTCGTTGGCATGAACTATGCCTACTACGAACCGCCGGGTGCGCAGGCTCTGCACAATAATCCGCTCTTCGTCCGCTCCCACGACTTTGCCGGCGAAACCGTTGGTGGCCTGAAAACACTTTGGCAGGCACCAGAACTTCTTGGCCAGGGCTCTCCGGCGGGTGGAGGAGCCCATTTCGTTGGCTCGCTTGCCGATCTCCCATACGCGCTGGCTGAGATCGAGCAGGATTTTATTTCGCCGGATAGTGTTCAAGCGCTCATCTGGAGAGAATTGACACCGGAACTATTGACCAGTGCGATCTTACCGCGCTGGTGGGATGTCAGCCCACTCGAGCTTCATGCGATCGCGCTCTATCAACGAACTGGAGAAGAACTCCTCACCGCTTCTGCAAAGGACGAGGCGGTGCGCAGTAAAGTAATGAGCATTCTGTCGGCTCGGTTGCTCCCCCAGCGATTGACGCAAGTGGAGCAAGCGATTCGCTCGGGACGCGTACCAGAACTACTTCCTCACATGATGCCGGCCGACACGTTTTATCTGGCGGCCGAATTTCTACTCAAGTTTCCGACACAATCCGGCCCTTGGGGACCCGCCACTCAAGAACTGCGAGAGTTATGTGATCAGCATCCCGAACAAGTCAACTGGAAGCGTTTGTCACACGATTTTGGAACGCCGCATCCCAGCCTTGCTCAGAATTATGGTCTCGAACTGTTGAATATGGCGCCCATGCCGCCGTTCTCCGGATATTCCAGCCGGTTTCTGGCGGAGTCGTGGGATTCCCCCAACCTATACTGGGCTCGCCTGGCCGATGAAAGTGGGTATTCGCCGGTAATGCTTAATCATCTCGTGCCGGAGCTTACCCGCTTGATGGTAGAGAAGATCTTCGCTACCGATTTCGAGGATTGGCCGGCGCTCCTTCGCGCCATGCACGAAGCAGGGGAAGATTTTCGCACGGGCAAGTTGGGCTCGCCGGCGACGGGGCACTAGTTTGGACGCTGATGTGGTTGTTCGATCGAATTGCACGTTGACGTGGCGGTCCCTGGCAAGTGGGGTCGCAGAGTAGGAACTGGGGGCTATGGCAAGGAAACTAGTTTTGTTGATTCTGATTCTCGGGTTGTTCCTGGGGAATGAAACGGCCATTGGAGCGCAGGATAGCCCTAACCTTCACGTTGTCGTTAACCTGGTCCAGCTCAATGTGGCGGTGACGGACAAGAACGGAAAGTACATTACCGGACTACGCCCGAAAGACTTCGCCATCGCAGAGGATGGGATTTTGGAGAAGGCTGCCACATTCGCGGAAGGCAATGAACCGGCCCGTAGTCTCATCGAGTTTGCTGACCAGGGTTCACCCTCGGCTCCGACTGGCGATTCCACCGAACCCTCTCCCGGCACGACCTCGCCTCCCACATTCGAGTCGTTGGTCAGCGGCGCCAATGTGTTCGTGTTGTTTGATACGAGCGATTACATGTACCGGGGTTTCGTCTACGCGCAAGACGCGATTACCGAGTTTATTCGCTCGCTGGGAACCGCCGATAAGATCGCGTTCTATTCGTACAGCCGAGATCTCTCCCGTGCCGCCACTCTTACTGCCGACCGGTCCCAGGTTTTGCGGGCGGTGCGCTCGACCGTAGCCGGAGATCAGGCCGCACTCTACAACGCCCTCTTGCTGACGTTGAAAGACGCCGCGCAAAACACGGGCCGGAAAGTCGTCGTCGTGTTCTCCAACGGCCCGGACAACTCCAGTGTGGTGCCGCCCGAGGACGTCGCCGAATTCGCGCAGTCTGCCGGAGTTTCTATTTACATGATCAGCACCCGGGAGGCTAAGCTGGAACCGGTGTCGAGCGCGGTTTTTGACCGGATGACCGCGGCTACGGGTGGCAAGGCCTATTTCGCCAAGAATTGGAAAGACGAAAACCTGGCCTTTGCTTCCATCCGCGACGATCTGGCGCACCTCTACTCGCTAAGCTATTACCCGAAGCCCAACACCAACTCCGGCTGGCGTGCGATCACAGTAAGGCTCGTGGGTGATCGCCTGAAGAAATTCAGGGTGCGCACCCGCAATGGGTACCGTCCTCGACTGTCCCGATTTTCTGGCGATAACAAAACAGCGTCGGTCGAGCTTGTTCCCAAGAAATCGACGGAGTGATTTCGTCTTGCGCGGGCGCTGATCCGACCGGGGCACTAGCGGTCACATGATCGAGATTCTGCCCGTGCCTGTGTGAACCTCAATGCGCTTGTCCCCACCGTTCACTCTGTAGTGGAAATGACGGGTCGCGGAGTCCGCTCCTTCGACATCGTCACGATCGATCGATACCGCACCGGAGTTCGTAGTGGCGTCGAGTTCAAATTTGGATGACGGTGGAAGTTCGACGCGAATATTGCCTGAGTTGGAGTTCAACTTCCAATCGTCGTGCGGCACCGCTTTTACCCGCAACTCTCCTGTGTCACTCGACGCCGACAGGGTGCCTCTTATGCCACCGGCGTCAATTCTCCCGGAACCCTTTTTCACGGTTGCGGTGGATGATCCAACGACCATCAGCGTGATGTCGCCGTCTTCCGTTTCGGCGCTGACGCCTGCGGACGCACGGATGCATGAGATGTTTCCGTTACCTGTCTTCGCATTGACGTGTTCACCGATTACCTGGAGATCAAGATTTCCGCTCCCAGCCTGGGCCAGCAGGCTCTTTGATATATAAGACGCCTTGATATCGCCACGGCGGGTTACCGCTTCAACAGGGCCCAAGACCCCGATAATCTTCTGATTGCCCTTGTCCACGACGGAATGGACCTCGGTCCGATAAGGTACGTCGATTCGGTATGCGACTTTGGTCTCGCCTTCTGAGGAACCAGGCCGAGAAGATTGCCGAATCCGAAGACGATTTCCGTTCTGCTCGATAGCAAGGGGAGTCGAAAGAAAATCATCTTCCACTTTGGCGCTTGTAGAGATTTGTGCGATTGCGGTAATCGCTACTTCGCCGTCACGACTGTAAGCAATTTCCAAGTCTCCTCTAGAGATCTCAATATCGAGGCTGACAGGAATTGTTGGCGCGACAGTAAGGGTGCGGTGGAATTCACGAATGGACTGCGCAAACCCGGGCTGACAGCCAACCGCCAATGCTACAGCCATCGTAAACCACCACGTAGCACAACGGCTCACTCGCTCGATTGCCGCATCTGCAAGCTTGTGGTCAAGACTCATTGATCTGCCCTCCTCTTTCAGTCAAGGTCGCGAAAATCACGCACCCAACGCTAAGGCCCGTCGGGCTATCCTGAGTGCTCCCATCAGACCCAGTACGATTGTCAACACCGCTGCCAGACATGCCCCGCCCAGGAGTCGATTGCGGCGTGACACGGGGGCGAGTTGCGGATTCAAGGGTATCGAGACCTGAGAATGCGGCGGAGCGGTCGGGTTCCGAGTGCCGGGAAATGTCAAGCTCCGCGCAAGGGATATCACTTCGTCGTTCGCGGCCGTGGTTCGTGTCCGTCCGGACAATCCAAACGAGAGCGATGCTCCGGGTCGCAGGTTGGTCGCGACGTACACCGCAAGGCCGTCATGTTTACCGCGAAAAGAAAAAGCTCCAGGGATCTTGCTTTCCATCAACATCGATTCGGGAACCATCAAAGCCATAGCGGCCACAGGTCTGGACAGCGCGGGCGCGAGAAAGGCTTTACCGGAATAGGGGAGATGGTAGACAACCCGGATCCGGGAAACTCCGGGACGGAGCGGATAAGCGACTCCATAGTGGCGCCCGAGTCCGCGCCGTGAAGCGCTTATTCGAACCGGGAGCGTTTTGGGCGGCTGGACGGCAACCGAGTCGAGAACCGCCTGCCGGGGGAGCGCGAAGTCGAAAGTGTTGTTCGTGGACAGGGTTCGAGGCGGATTGGACTGGTTGTTAAGAACGTAGAACTCGGTGACCCTCAGCGTATCGGCCTCAGTTTCGAAGAACATGGTGTCGGATTCTTCACGCACCTCATTGAGGGCGGCCGCTGCGTCGTAAACCGAGACCTCTACTGCGGCCGTTCCGGTCACCACGGCCGTGTGATACGACACTGCCTGATGAACGGCAGCAATCAGGTAACGCGCATCCGCCTGGGTGTTGAAGCGGAATTGACCTTGATTGTCAGATTTCGCGCGAGCTTCCTCGTGCATGGTTTGATCGACGCGATACAAGACAACTTCGTCGCCTGCGGAAGGCTGCCCCGTGCTGCGGTCGACTACGGTCCCCACAATTGTCGAGGCCGAAGACAAAGACGTCAGCAGGCAGATGAGTGCCACAAGATGGCCGAGATATCGGATCCCTTGAGCTCTTCCGGCATTGATGTGTAGCTGAAAATGTCCTGCCTGCATGGCTGTTCCAACTTTTTCAACACATGCCGTCCTCCGGCAGAGAACTGCTGGAGGACGGGTTAGGCCTTGTACTTACAAGGAGCGAAGGAAATCCAGGATCGCCTGCTTATCGGCAGGTGACAGCTGGTTAAATTTACGGACGACGCCGTTGGCCTCAGATGCGGGATACGCCGGCGTGTTGTGGCTTGCATCGGGCTGCGATGCAGGGGAGAAATGATCCCGGATGGCCTGATGCAAGTCCGAGGTCCTGCCGTCGTGCAGGAAGAAGATCCGCTGACCAACTCCCCAAAGAGGAGTGGTACGGAACTCGTCCGGACCGGCCTGACCCTGCATCACATTGTCGGCCAACTTCGCTCCCATGTGATGCACCAGCAGATCGGAATACATGTTGACCGGCCGGTTCTGCAGCACAGCACTGTTCATCACCGGAGCAGTCTGCATTTGAGGTGTGTGACACAGGGAGCACCCGATGTTGGCAAAAACGTCGCGCCCACGCTTAGCACTTTCGCTCGGCTTCGGATCCGGTGCCGGACCATCGGTGAACCGCATCATGACCTGAAACTGCATCCAGTCGGGCATGATATGAAGAGGATTGTCAAAGGCCTGGTTACGCACTTCCGTGGTGTCTGTGCGTACGATGTCGTTAGGCGCGGGCTTGTTGGGTCCCTGACAGTCGGGATCTTCTTCGGTTGGAGTGGGGAAAACTTCGTTGGTGATGCCGACTTCCACGTTGTAGGCCTCGCCGGCAAAGATTGTGATGGACTTGTTCTGCGCCTTCCATCCGAAGCGGGTGATGGTGCCGTCGTTCCCACTGCGGTTGGGATGCCCAGTAATGCCGATCTGCTCGCGCAGGTCGGCGGTGGCGTCGTGATGGGCCAGAATCTCACGATCCTGAATTGACTCCATGAGTCCCAAACCCAGCATCTGGAGCGGGATGCGGAAGGCAAGATTTCCAGCCTTGTACTGAGCCTCGAAGTCCGGTTGGGTCAAAGCGCAATTGGGAATGGTGGGATCGTTTTGGATCCCGCGCACCGTCCAAAGCTGGTGCACGCCGCCATCGCGCGTCCCGTCTGCATTGAACTTGAAGCGCACTTCGCGTGCCGGGCCGAACTGCTTTTCAAAGCTGGGTACAAAGTTTTGTTTCCCGAAGCGATGCGGAACCAGCCGGAACTGCGGATTCTCCGCCTGCTCGGGATTCGGGTCGCCGGGGTTCGGAACAATGAAGCCTCCGGACCCGCCCAGCACTGGCTGAGCATGGCAAAGAAGGCATTGATCGGCGTTGTGCCGGGCACCCAAGCCGTTTGAGTTGGTATGGAATTGGGGGAACACCGGGTCGAGTTCGCCCTTTCCCGTAACTGGCGAGCCATCAGTCACGTCGGCGCAGTCGTCGCAAGTTGATTCCAACTGGCCGGCGCGCTGGATTCCTTCCTCGAATGACGCCCGCTCATTGTCGTTGATGGTGGCGCCGGTGGTCGGGTTCGGGCTGATCAACGGCGGATGTGGGATGGGAATGCCTTGCTGCTGCAGCCCTCCTCCCGTGTTTGCAAGCCCGCCTCGTACTCCGGGGTCCTTTTGGGCAACCACCCAACTGGAGGAGAGGAGCAGGGCACAGACGGCAACTATTTTGAGATAACTGTATCGCTTTGTCTTCATACAGACCTCCTTAAGTAGTAGGTACTTACGCCCCGTCGGCTTTCGCGAGGTGGCGCTTCAGAACACTCGGTGTTTGAGAACAGCCTTCCGGAACCGGTTCGCAGTTTGCCCGGAAAGCGTGTTGGGCTTTACTGCTTTGCCGGTACCGTGGTGGTGCCCTAATCGTTCCCCAGAAGGCGCAGCAGCGACTTCAGACAAATGACCAGCCTGTCCTTGGGCTTGCTCAGATGCAGCTTGCCCGGGGACAAGCCCTCCCATCGGTCGCGAACGGCTGCCAGGAGTCTCCCCGCGTGATCCGACGGCAGAAATTCCACTTCACCGCCGCACCGCTCGCACCATCCTCGGGTTACATGCTGACGCGCAACGATCAGCGTGCGCTCAGTTTCGATCGTGATCCGCGTGTGCTTTTCGGTTCCCATCTGCCGGTCCTCCGAAACGGGTGCGTCGTGGGAATCACTATTACGGGAGGAGTCTGGACCGGTCAAAGGATCTAGTTCGAGACAGCGTCTGACCCGCTAATGTCTTGCGCAGTAGGGGGTTAGCAAGACTTCTGAACTGCGCGTGCTAGAATCTCCAACAACTTGGGGTGGGCACAATATGGATCTTTCCGCGCCGAAAGCCCGGTTTGCTCGTTTCGGGCTGTTCGAAGCCGATATCGAGCAACGCATTCTTACCAAAGGAGGCCTGCGCGTCCGGCTTCAGGATCAGCCGTTCCAGGTGCTGGCCCTGCTTCTCGAACGGCCGGGTGAAGTCATTACTCGGGACGAGATTCGGCAAAAGCTGTGGTCGGCGGACACCTACGTAGAGTTCGATGATGGGCTGAACACCGCTATCAAGAAACTTCGCGTGGCGCTGGGCGACGCCGCCGACAATCCCCGCTTCATCGAGACGATTCCTCGCCGGGGCTATCGTTTTCTTGCTCCGGTCACAGTTCCCGTTTCCGACGATCAGCCTGAACCGACGACACTGCCCGAAACTGCTCCGGCGGACATCACCATCACTGCGCAGGAACGATCTCGTGTGGTGATTGAGAAGACCACCTCCAGATCTGCATTCTTATGGGGCGCTCTCGGTTTGGTTCTGGCCGCCGTGGTGGGTGGTTTCTTCTATCGCGCCGGGCAGCGTTCCAAGTCTCCGGTTGGGGAGTTCAACGCGACCACCATACCCGCGGCCGTGAAACCGCGGCCTGCGGTGGCGGTCATGGGATTCCGGAACCTTTCGCGAGGCTCTGAGGAAGCGTGGCTTTCGACCGCGCTCTCCGAAATGCTGAACACGGAATTGGCTGCCGGAGAGAGACTGCGAATGGTTCCCGGAGAGCAGATCTCTCGGGCCAAGCTCGACCTTTCCTTGGCCGACACGGAAGCTTTGGCCAAGGAATCACTTGCCCGCGTGCGGACCGAGATTGGCGCCGACTACGTGGTTCTCGGCTCCTACACGGCTCTCGGAGAGAAGGGCAAAGGCCGCATCCGGCTGGATCTTCGCCTGCAGGATACTCGCGCCGGAGAGACCATCGCCGAGGAATCCGTGAGTGGCAGTGAAGCGGATCTCTTTGACCTGGCCTCTGACGCTGGAGCGCGCCTTCGTCAAAGGCTACAAGCCGGAACGCTGGCCGGTGAGCAGGCCGTACAAATCCGAGCTTCCATGCCGTCGAGTGTGAAGGCTGCGCGGCTTTATGCCGAGGGACTCGCCAAGTTGCGAGTCTTCGAAGCATTGGCAGCCCGTGACTTATTGCTGAAGGCGGTGGCTGCAGATCCGCAGTTTCCGATGGCGCATTCAGCACTTGCGGCAGCCTGGTCGGCGCTCGGCTACGACTCAAACGCGCAGCAGGAAGCCAAGCAGGCTTTTGATCTGTCCGCTCAACTATCCTCGGAGGAGCGACTGCTGGCGGAAGGGCGCTACCGAGAGGCGAATCGAGAGTGGCAGAAGGCAGTGGAGATCTACGGCACGCTGTGGCGGACTTTTCCCGACAACTTGGACCATGGTCTGCGGCTCGCATCGGCACAGTCTTCCGCCAGTCAGGGCAAAGATGCCTTGGCGATCTTGGAGTCTCTGCGCCGTCTTCCGTTTGGTGTGGGGGACGACCCACGCATTGATCTACAGGATTCCCGGAGCGCCGAGATGATGGGAGACTTTCGGCGATCGCAGCATGCGGCCGCCGGCGCCGCCGCTAAGGGTCGTACCCAGGGTGCTCGCCTCATCGTTGCCCAAGCACGTGCTGACGAAGGTTGGGATTGGGACCGGCTCGGGCAGTTTGACAAGGCGGCTGAGGCTTTCGCTGAGGCCAAAACTCTTTTCGCAGCCTCCGGAGATCAACACAGCACCGCTGTGGTTGTTAACTACATTGGCGATCTGTTTTACGACAAAGGAGACTACGAAAGCGCGGGCAAAGCTTTGCATGAATCGCTTGCTATGTGCCGTGCCCACGGTTTTCAAAAGTGTGCCGCACGCTCGCTCAATGCCATCGGGAACGTCCAGAAGGAGCAGGGGCATCTTCTGGAAGCCAAAGCCAGTTATGAAGAGGTTGTCCGCATTAATCGTGAAACTGGGGTGAGGGCGGGTGTGGCAGCGGGCCTCAGCAACATCGGGAACGTGCTGCAGGACTTGGGCGACCTGTCCGCCGCCAGAAAGAAACAGGAGGAATCGCTGCAGGTCTTCACCGAGATCGGCGACAAGCGCGGGATGGGTGCAACTTTGAGCAACCTCGGCAATCTGCTTGACGATCTGGGAGAGCTGCAAGCCGCCGTGGAAGGGTACGAGCGAGCATACAAGCTTGACGAAGAGACGGGCTATAAGCGGGGCTTTGGATTCGTCCTCAGCGGATGGGGGCGGGTACTGATGGAGCAAGACCACTTGCAGGAAGCTCGCGTCAAACTGGAAGAGGCCCACAGGATTCGCAAGGAGCTGGGAAGTCCTTATATGGTTGGCGATAGTTTGCTGTCGCTGGCTCAATTGACCCTGGAGGAAGGACGGCCTGCCGATGCGGAGAAATTGGCACGCGACTCTGCCTCCCAGTATGCCAGCGTCAAATCAACAGAGGACGAAGGCATTGCGAACGCTACCCTCGCCCAGTGCCTGCTCGCGCAACAGAAATTAGGTGAAGCGCGCGAAGCCGTCGATAAAGCCGCCGCCATCGCAGGCAAGACCAACCGTCTTCAGCCTCACTTCGAGGCGGGAATGGCTGCTGCTATGGTTCATGCCGCCTCCGGCAAGCCTACCGATGCTGACAGGGAACTGGAGGCCATTTTCGTCCAGGCCAAAAAGGTAAATCTCCCGGGCTATCAATTCAGTGCTCGTTTGGAGCGTGGCCGAATCGAAGTGAAGTCTGGGCAGACGGCTGTGGGCCAAGCTCACCTGGCGTCCCTGCAAAAGGATGCAAAAGCCAAAGGCTACCAACTGATTGCGCGTAAAGCAGCGGCGACCCAGAGCCCGAAGGGTTGAGTTCGTCGTCCTCCCTCATTCGCGAACGTGGTTGCTTTTTCTGCGGAAGGCGCGCAGTTACTACTTGCTGAGAGCTCGTTTCGTGCAGGCCCGTACCGCATCCGGCAGCGCATCTGGGTTGTAGAAGCGATTGTAGAAATCGACATCTACGTGACCGACCTGGAATCCGATGATCGTCCGGAACGGCGCAGTGTAGGCGGGGAACCTTCCGTAGCGGCGAATGATGTAGTCGCAATATGCAATCGTCGCTTGCACTGACGCCGCGCTCGGTGCCGGTATTGTGGTGGTGGACGCGGCGTCGCGCCACGCGCTCTGTCGCGCTCCACCACGGTAGGCTCCATCCGGCCCGAATTTGCGCCAGTGCGGAAAGAAACCGTGGAGCACCTGCGTACCGGCTGGTCAGAGCGAGATCGAGCAGCGCCCGCCACTCGCTTTCCGGCATGCGGGCGAATCCATCCATCACTGCTTCAGCCAGGGGATCTGAGCGCCAGAGGAACTCTGCGTATTTCTCCGCGCGAGCCCCATGTGTGGCGCCGGCGACGTCGAGGCTAGCGTAGCCCGACGGGACGCGGTGCTTTACTTCCGTCATGAATTTCGCTCGCTCAGGGCTGAAAATATCACAGCCGTGGCATCGCCTTGCCTTACGGGCTTGGGTTCGCGTTACGACCGTAACGCCACAAGGTCGCGAAAGTCAGCGGGAGCTTGTTACTACCTGGGGGAGTATCAGCGACGAAAGCGCTGCATTTTTCGGGTTGAGCGAGGAAGATCACGCTTGCGCGGCGATAAAGCCTCAAGCCCACTAAGGGAAGTCGGATGATCGACGACTAGAAGAATGTGGTTGCGGCCACCTCGCTGCTGATTCAAGCAACTTCCCCGAGTTCTAGAAGACGCGGCAGATCCTCGATCACCACCGCCTTGCGGCCAAGCGTAAGAATGTCCGAATCCGCCCACGACGACAGCAATCGGCTCACCGTAAACAGCGACGTTCCAGCCATCTGAGCCAGTTCCTCACGCGAGAGCACGATCGGGCTGAGCGCGCCGGGTATCCCCTCTTCAGCCAACTGGATCACCAGCCGCGCCAATCGCTGCGGCACGCGCTGCGTGGTGACATCACAAAACCGTTCCTGAAGCGCTCGCAGGCGGGTTCGCATAATCTCGGTCGCATTGCGTTGGATGGCTACGATCCGCTGCGAGAAGTTATCGAAGGTCGACGCATCCCACACCAAAAGACGGCAGGGCTCCATTGCGCGGGCCGTCAGGGAGTGGAGTTGGGACGCTCCGGTTACGTCGTCCACCAGGCTGCCGGTGCGTTCCAGGCGCAGCAGAGTCTCTTTGCCGCTCTTGCTGATTTGCGTGACTTTCACCATCCCAGTCGCGACTACGAGCACGCGGCGGACGGGGTCGTCCTGCAGAAATATAGTTTGTCCCTGCGAGTACCACACCTCTTTCGCAGCGGCCGCCAACTCCAGATACTCTGTCCGCGACAAGCCGTCGAACAGGGGCGCGGCCATCAGACAATCGACGCGTTCGCGGAGGGTCGACCTCTCCTCCCCTGCGATTTCTCCTGCGGTGGGAAGCTGGCCGGCGAGGCTTTCCGAGTCAGCAGGTATGAGTTCGTTATTTTGACAGGAGGGGGTTCCTGGATTAGTTAGTTTTTCGCTTCGGGGGAACTGTGCTGTCGGAAAATCAAACACAGATATTGCCACTCATGCCCTCCCTGATTCCTGGCAGACTCGACAACTAATTCTTTTCTTGCCTGAGACGCACGTATGAGACGGACTTAGCTTTGAGCAGGGGAGGGCTGGGGCGTTAAAGCCTGGAGATTCATTAGTAACTTCGGGAAAACTTGTTCTCACCCCAGCTCTTTGCAGTCTAGCAGAGGTTGTGCGACTAGTTGCACATATTAGAAACTTCTAATCTTACCGGACACCCCAAGCACATTCTAATTTTTATTGTGGCAATCCGTCTTTGGGCGGTGACAAGGCGCACGTCTTGATGTGACCGAAATCACGTCTTGCTCGCCAGCAAAGACGCAGATTTCCGCCTTTCGCTACTCTCGTGCAGTTCGAACCATTTCTTCCTCCCCCCGCAAATGGCTCGGACACATTCTCAGGCCCACGAACTTTATTCGTTTCCCCAATCTTTCGAGAGATGGACGTAGCGACCCTCAAGTTCAAGGAGTCAATGACCATGAAAAGCCGAAGTTTCGTCGGGGTATTTCTACAGGTTTCGTTAATTTTCCTACTGCTGTTTCTGGGCGTCTTCGACGGAAACGCACAGACCAAGCGGAAGACCAAACCGCAGAGTCCTATGACTCCTTCTTCAACGCAACGGATGAAGCGCACTACCAACGCTCAGCGTTGGGCAGCGGCCGCTCATCATGCGGACCGCCGTGCAGCTCATGTCAGAAAAAACCACGGGCAGGTGAAGTAACATGAAAAAACTCCTTTTAGTTTCCCTATTGCTCTCGCTTGTCGCACTGGCTTCCGGCCAGACCAACCTGCCCCCCTGCGATCCAAACAATGCTCCGCCGAACTGCACCGATTACTTCGGCGTCGCCAACTGGGCCAATAGCCCGCTGCCCGCCGGCGCGATCACCGGCTTCACAGTTGTCTCTGCAGGAAGCGGATACGTCACTCCCATTATCACTATCACGGACACGACCGGAACGGGCGCCACCAACCCGACGCTGACCCTGGATCCAACTGGCGGCATCGTTGTCACTGCGGCTACCGGTGGAGGAGGCACTGGCTATATCGCTCCTCAAATCACGGTCGTTGATGTGGGCCTCAACGGCACCCTTGCAGCGCCGACCTGCGGTGCCGTCGGCCAGACCGCTTGCGGCTCGGGCGCGATCGTTACTGCAACGATCGGTGCGCCTCTCGCTACTGGCACTGGTATCCGCAAGTTCATGGATGCTCTGCCGGACCTGAAGGGCGCTCTCGCCACCCCGGATACCACGACATTTCCGGGAGCGGATTATTACGTGATCGGGCTGACGCAGTACACCACGAAAATGCATTCGGACTTGCCACCTACAACGCTGCGGGGCTACTGCCAGCTCAATGGCCCCGGCGGGGTATGTGCTCCGTCGTACTTGGGTCCAGTGATCCTTGCCGCGAAAAATCGGCCGGTGCGTGTCCTGTTCAAGAACATGCTGCCCAATGGTGCCGGCGGCAACCTGTTCATTCCTGTGGACAGCACCTACATGGGAGCGGGGTCCCCTTATACGCAGAACCGCGCTACGCTCCACCTCCACGGCGGCGCTACCCCCTGGATCAGCGATGGAACTCCGCATCAGTGGACTGCTCCTTCTGGCGAGGTAGGTCCCCAGAAGGGCGACAGCACGCAAAACGTTCCTGACATGTGGTTTGATGCAACCTTCGCTCTGATCCCTGGTTGCGCGGCGCAACCCACTTGCGCAACGCCGGGTGCTACCAACGAACCCGGACCTGGAGCAATGACGTTCTTCTGGACCAACCAGCAGGGTGGTCGCCTGATGTTCTACCACGACCATGCCTATGGTCTCACTCGCTTGAATGTGTACGCTGGCGAGGCCGCCGGATACTTGTTGGGCGACCCCCAGGAAGAAGATGCCCTTCAGGCCGCTACCGTTCCCGGCACATTGGGAGCCGCTATTGGGGGCACTACTGCACCCGACTTGGCCCACCTGATTCCTCTGGTCATCCAGGACAAGACGTTCGTGCCCAGCCCTGCTCAACTCGCCGTCGAAGATCCGACGTGGGTTCCCGGCGGATTTGGAACAATACCCGGAACCGCGAACCCCGGCGACCTCTGGTTCCCGCACGTGTACACGCCGAACCAGAACCCAGCCGACGTCGGCGGTGCCAACGCTTTCGGCCGGTGGGACTACGGCCCGTGGACCCTCCCCGGTAACCAAACCGTCCTGTTGGCGGCTACTCCCACAGTCGGGGACGTCACGATTCCTTGCACGTCCTCGGCATTCCCCAATCAGGCAGTGAATTGCCCCATAACTCCGAACCCGTCGGGAACGCCAGAGAGCTTTATGGATACTCCTTTGGTCAACGGCAAAGCGTATCCCGTCCTCAATGTGAATCCCGAAGCTTATCGGTTCCAAATCTTGAGCGCCGGCAATGACCGGTCTTGGAACCTGCAGTTCTACGTCGCTGATTCTTCGGTGACGTCACCGGATGGCAGGACGAACACAGAAGTAAAAATGGTTCCGGCGATTCAGCCGGGAACGGGGTCGCTCACGCCGCTGTGCTCCACGCTCACACCCATAACGAACACATCGCTCTTCTTGGGCCTGGCCACCGCGGTACTGGATGGAACGGGGAATCCGATCAACGGCACCGGCCTTCCGGCAGGGTGCTGGCCGAACTTCGGTGCAGGCACCCAGACCGCCGGCATCCCCATACAACAAACCATGTGGCCGGCCGACGGCAGGGCAGGCGGTGCGCCCGATCCGACGATGGCGGGCCCAGCCTTCATTCAGATCGGCACCGAGGGCGGATTGTTGCCCGCTCCGGTAGTTATCCCGTCAATGCCAACCGGCTATGAAGGCAATACCCGGAGCGTCACCATCACCAACGTCAGCGTCCACGGCCTCTGGTTGGGGCCGGCGGAGCGCGCTGATGTGATCGTGGACTTCTCCAAGTTCGCCGGGAAGACACTCATTCTGTACAACGACGCGCCTACACCCGCACCCGCGGTTGACTCGCGCCTCGACTACTTCACTGGCGACGGGGACCAGACCCCCATCGGCGGCGCACCCAATACGCTGCCGGGTTACGGCCCGAATACGCGTACCATTATGCAAATTGTTGTGGCCCCTGGCACCCCGACCAACGCCTTCAGTCTGCCTGCTTTGACGAAGGCCTTGCCCGGCCTCTTCGCCCAGACTCAGCCCGTTCCCATCGTTCCGGAACCAACTTATCCTCCGGCCTCAGGTGGATATTCCGCCATTCCGACCTACTCGCTGATTACTGACGCCTCCTTGACCTTCTTCCCGATCGGTTCCACCACTCCGGTGACCTACGTCGATGACCGGAAGACGATCCAGGAACTCTTTACCCTCGACTACGGCCGGATGAACGCCACTCTAGGCGTCGAACTTCCGCTCACCAACTTCTTGACCCAGACGACGATTCCGCTGGGATACATTGATCCTCCGACCGAGATCATCAACCAGGGTGCCACGCAACTCTGGCACATCACGCACAATGGTGTGGACACGCACTTCATCCACTTCCATCTGTTCAACGTCCAGGTCATCAACCGCTCGGCGTGGGACGGAACCAAGAGACCGCCCGACCCGAATGAATTGGGTTGGAAAGACACCGTCCGGATGAACCCGTTGGAAGACATCCTGGTAGCGTTGAAACCAATCCAGCCCCTCCCACCATTTCCGGTTCGCGACAGCTATCGCCTGATGGACGTGACTATGCCCGCAGGCAGCAATTGTCCGGATCCGGCGACGTTGAACGTGAATTCACCAACCCCGCCTCCGTGCTCGATTTTCACAAACATCGACCCCGTCACTAACATTGCCACGCCCACTCCCAACAAGAGCGTACCTCTTGGCTGGGAGTACGTTTGGCACTGCCATATTCTGGGCCATGAAGAAAACGACATGATGCGGGCCATCTCCTTCCAGGTTCCACCTGAGGCGCCTTCAAGCCTAACTGTCGCTCCGGCCGCTACAGGACTTAACTTGGCCTGGACCGACAACTCAGCCAGTGAGACCGGATTCACTCTGCAACGCGCCACGACTGCTGACTTCGCAACCCCGACCAACATACAAGTTGGGCCGAGTACCCCGGACGCAAATGGACAAGGAATCGGTTGGGGCGGACCTATCTCGTTCAATGACACGGGCGCCGGCGCCGGGCCGTATTTCTACCGAGTGCAGGCCTTCAAGCCGGATGCCACCTATTGGAACCCTGGTCCGAACATCACCTCGGCATGGTCCAACACTGTGTCCTTCGGAGGAGCCGCTGCTTCTATATCGCCTGCGGTTCTGAACTTCGGAACCTGGCCGGTCGCTCAATCGAGTACACCACCCCTGACGGCCACGCTCTCCAACACTGGCACCGCGCAGTTTACTTACACAGCGGCGATCTCGGGCGCGAACTCCGGTGACTTCATGGTGACCGGTGACTCGTGCGCCGGGACTGCCGCAGTCGGCGCGAACTGCGTGATCAGCCTGATGTTCACGCCGAGCGTTACCGGCGCCGAGTCCGCAAGCCTGAGCATCGTCACCACTCCTGCATCCCCAGTTCTGACGGTCGCGCTGACCGGCACGGGTGGTGGAGCAAATCCGTTGTTGACGATCACCGCCAATAACGCCACGAAGCGGTACGGCGCTGCGGTTCCGCCTCTGACGTTCGCGTACAATCCTCCGAACCCAGCGGGCATAACCACGCCGCCGACTTGCACGACGACGGCGACCGCTGCCAGTCCGGTGGGAACGTATCCGATCACCTGCGCGGGAGCAGTAGGCCCCTTCACATTCAGCTATGTGGCGGGCACAGTATCGGTCACGCCGGCACCGTTGACGATCTTTGGACCCGCCGTCACGTTCGGTGTGGGCTTGATCCCCGCCGGTTTCACCCCCATCCCCACCGCGGCGGATTACGTTGGATTTGTGAACGGGGACACGTCAGCTTCCCTGACCACGCTGCCGACCTGCACGACGACAGCTACCAATGCAAGCCCGATCGGGGTTTACCCGATCACTTGCAGCGGAGCGGCCGATCCCAACTACACAATCAGCTATGCCGCCGGAAACCTAACTCTTAAACCGGTGTTGACGGTTACCGGCCCAAGCCTGACGATGCCCTTCGGTGGGCCTCTGCCTGCGCCGACGTTGTTGACACCCACTTATAGCCCGGCTAACCCAACCGGCTTGACAACCCCGGCGACTTGTTCGACGACGGCTACTGTCACCAGCCCGGTGGGCTCGTATCCGATCACCTGCTCGGGCGCTGTAGACGCCAACTTCTTTATCGTCTACGTGCCGGGAACACTAACAGTAACTCCAGTGCCTCTAGCCATCACGGCTGGAAGCGCCACAGTAGCTTATGGGTCGCCAGTCCCAACCCTGACGCCCACTTTCGCTACGTTACTGAATGGGGACACAGTAGCCAGCCTGGGCCCCGGCTTTGCCTGTACAACCACGTACACGCAGGGCGGTTCAGTCAGTGGGAGTCCGTACCCGAGCACTTGTTCGGGGGCGGTGAACGCCAACTACTCCCCAATCACCTATGTCGCCGGAAGCGTAACCGTAACTGCGGTGCCGCTGACCATAACGGCCAGCAGCGCAATCGTTCCTTACGGGACCGCGATCCCCGCAATCACAGCCAGCTACGTCGGGTTTGTGAACGGGGACACGGCAGCCAATCTGACCACAGCACCGACCTGCTCGGCTACCGTGCCAGCGGGTAATCCAGTGGGAACGTATCCCACCAACTGCGGGGGAGCAGTCGACCCCAATTACACGATCAGCTATGTGGCCGGCACGTTGCAGATCACGGCGGTTCCATTGACGATCACGGCCAACAACGCGGCGCGAGCCTATGGCGCTGCTAATCCGGCCTTCACCGCCACTTATGCTGGCTTGGTGAATGGTGACACGCCGGCATCGCTCACCGGCACGCTGTCATGCAACACGACGGCAGTCGCTTCGAGCCCGGTGGGAACCTACCCGATCACTTGCTCGGGTCAGACTTCCACCAATTACACGATCAGCTATGTGCCCGGCACGCTGACCGTTACCGCGGTTCCATTGACGATCACGGCCAACAACGCGTCGCGAGCCTATGGTGCGACTAACCCGGCTTTCACCGCCACGTACCTAGGCTTCGTGAATGGCGATACGGCGGCGTCCCTAACCGGCACGCTGTCATGCAGCACGACAGCGATCGTATCGAGTCCCGGTGGAACCTACCCGATTACTTGCTCGGGTCAGACCTCTACCAACTACACGATCACCTATGTGCCAGGCACGTTAACGGTTACTCCTGTTCCGTTGACTCTCACGGCTAACCCCGCGAGCATGGTGTACGGAACTGCGCTGCCCGCGTTCAGCGTCACCGGTACGGGCTTCTTGAACGGTGACACGGTGGCGTCGCTGAGTGGCGCGCTGGTATGCGTTACGACCGCAACCCCGACGAGCCCGGTGGGGACCTACCCGATCAACTGTTCGGGTCTGACCTCGCCGAGCTATACGATCACTTGGGCGCCCGGCACGTTGACTGTGACTCGGGCGGCGCTGACCGTCACCGCAAACAACGCGAGCCGCATTTGGGGCTTCGCCAATCCGGCGTTCAGTGGTACGGCTGTTGGTTTGGTAGGCACTGACACGCTGGCATCCATCGGTGTGTCCTGCACCTCGGCTGCAACTCCCACCAGTGCGGTGGGGATCTACCCGATCACCTGCACGGGTACGCCCGTCAACTACACGGTGACCTACTTCCCAGGTACGTTGGCCGTAACCACGGCTGTTCAACTGACGCCTGCAGCGCTTGTTTTCGCGGCGCAGAACGTCGGCACGACCAGCCCGTTCCAGACTGCGACCCTGAGGAACATTGGTGGCTCGACCATGACGTTCAGCGCCGCGATCACCGCTAACTTCCTCCGTGGCGGAGGGGGTGGTGGTACCTGCGGCACAACTCTTGCCGCTGGCGCTACCTGCACCATCAATGTCCGCTTCCGGCCGACGACAGTGGGTGTCATTACCGGCACCCTGACCGCCACTTCTGCGCTCGCGGGATCGGGCGTAGTTGCCCTCAGGGGCACCGGCAACGGTGCAGCAGCTGCGGTGTCACCGACAACCACGGCAGCAGCGCCGTTTAACTTTGGCAGCGTAACCCGTGGCCAGGTTGGAACCCCTCTAACTATAACGGTGACGAACAGTGGCTCGACCACGCTAACGTTCAACGCTGCCAACGGCTTCACGCTAGGCGGCGCGAGCGCTGGCCAGTTCCGGTTAACGACGGGTGGCTCATGCGTGAATGGTGGAACCTTGGCGGCGCTGGCAAGTTGCACGTTCACGGTGAACTTTGCACCGACGGCGGGCACTGCTCGGAACACCAAGAACGCGACCGTAACCGTCAGGAGCAATGCCACGAACGGCAACCAGTTCGTATACGTTAGGGGCACTGCTCAGTAAAGAAAAGAGGCGAAAGACTATGCTGCCCGGCGGGAACTCTCCCCCGGGCAGCTTTTTGCGTCTGTGGAGATGGGACACCGCGTCGCCGGAACTGACTTGGATTTTCCGGTTGGTTGAGGTAGCGTCTCTGTCACACGAGAATCGGGCGGTCGGCAGCTTTTATAGAACGAGGCAAAACGCATGGAGCAGACCCGATCTACGGCGATATACCCCAGCCTAAAGGGCAGGGTGGTCGTCGTCACGGGCGGAGCGAGCGGAATCGGCGAAGCCATTGTTGAGGCTTTCGCGAGGCAGCAGGCGCAGGTCATCTTTCTCGATATTCAGGACAAGGCAGCTGAAACCTTCGTCGAGAGGCTACAACGAGCTGGTTGCGCATCGGTGGCGTATTTCCGCTGCGACCTTACTGACATCGGCACGCTTCAAAGAGTCATGGAAGAAACCCTGCAATCCTTTCCGGCAGTCGATATCCTGGTGAACAACGCCGGAAACGACACGCGTCACGCCATCGAGGAGGTCACTTCGGAATACTGGGACCGGTGCATGCAGGTCAATTTGAAACACCAATTCTTCATGGCGCAAGCAGTGCTTCCCGGAATGCGGCGAGCGCGGCGCGGCGCCATCATCAACATGAGTTCGATCGGCTGGATTATCCCATCAACACGAATGCCGGTCTACGTCACCGCAAAGGCCGCGGTTGTGGGCATGACGCGGACCCTTGCGCACGAGGCAGGAGGCGACGGCATTCGAGTGAACGCGGTCCTGCCAGGGGCCATTCTCACTAATCGTCAACGGGAACTCTGGTTTACCGAAGAGTACAAGCAGCAGATTCTAAGCCGGCAGGCGATCAAGAGAATGATTCTGCCCGAAGAAGTCGCGAAGCTGATCCTGTTTCTCGGCTCCGATGAGAGCCTTGCGATTACGAGTCAGAGTTTCGTGATTGATGGTGGGTGGGTGTAACGATGGATACTGTAATGAACGAGAGACGGCGTTGGAGTTGCCGAACTAGGATTGTCGTGTGTGGCGTTCTGCCGGTTCTTTTTTTTTGGCAAATCTCTGCGGGCGTTGCCCAGGTGGACCCAAGTCTGGCTCAGCTGACCGCGTCATTCGCGCATCCGCCGGATGACTGCCGGATCATGATGCGGTGGTGGTGGTTTGGTCCGGCGGTCACAAAACCGGAAATCCAGCGCGAACTCGATGAGATGAAGGCGGCGGGAATTGGAGGGGTGGAGATCGCCACCTTATATCCGCTGGCCTTGGATGATCCTCAAACCGGGTTCCGCAATCTGCCCTACCTGTCCGACGAACATATCGATTCCCTTCGCTTTGCGGCGGCAGAAGCCAAAAGACTCGGGATGCGCGTCGACATAACCTTGGGAAGCGGTTGGCCGTTCGGTGGCCCGCACATTCCAATGACGCAAGCAGCAGGTGAGATGAGAGTTGAGGCAGTTGCAATTCCATTTGGGGCGCAGTCCATCGCGATACCAAGCCTTACGACTGGCGAACAATTGGTCGCGGCCTTTCTGGTCCCCGGTTCTGGTGACGCGCTTTCATTCAGAGAAGCGAAGCAGGTGCCGATATCTGCGATCGGAGATGGACGCTTACAAATTCCTCCGGAGTTGAACGGCCTACATACCGCAGTTTTCCTTGTTGCCAGCCGAACTGGAATGACAGTAAAGCGCCCAGCGATTGGGGCCGAGGGATTTGTTCTCGACCATTACGATCAGCGGGCCATCGAGACTCACCTGCACGCGGTCGGAGACCGACTGATGGAGGCGTTCCAGGATCATCCGCCGTACGCTGTGTTCAGCGACAGCCTGGAAGACTACGGATCTGATTGGACGGCCGATCTGCTGCAGCAGTTCCGACAACGGCGCGGCTACGACCTTACTCCCCATTTGCCGGCGCTGATTGACGATGCTGGCCCCGAGACGTCTGCTGTACGCCACGATTGGGGGAAGACGCTCACCGAACTTGCGAACGAGCACTATCTCGCGCCGTTGCACACATGGGCGCAAAAGCATCACACCTTATTCCGCTCACAGACCTATGGATTTCCTCCGGTCACGCTCTCCGGCAACCAGTACGAAGATCTTCCCGAAGGTGAGGGCAAGGCGACTTTGCTGATGTGGCGGCAGTTCTCCGATACGCGCTGGGCGGCGTCGGCTGGGCATCTTTTCGGCAAGCCCGTCATTTCGTCGGAGACGTGGACTTGGCTGCATTCTCCTGCTTTTCGCGCGACGCCGCTGGATATGAAGGCGGAATCCGATTTGCACTTCCTGCAGGGAATCAACCAACT
>Ga0209698_10001792_pt1 | contig 24691 bp, 25 predicted proteins | sample LitLauG_LLR_2012_FD_187203 | JGI IMG/M metagenome (GOLD analysis project Ga0209698, IMG submission 187203) | Freshwater sediment microbial communities from Pennsylvania, USA - Little Laurel Run_MetaG_LLR_2012 (SPAdes) (version 2) | ecosystem: Environmental > Aquatic > Freshwater > Creek >... | reverse complement strand
CTCGGGCTTTGGAAGAAGCTCATCCGCTTCATGGAATATCCCGAATTGGAGCTAAGTACTAACCTGGCGGAAAACTCCATGCGTCCGGTAGCTCTTGGTTGAAAGAATTGGTTGCACATCGGCAGCCCACAAGCAGGACCGAAGGTTGCGGCGATTCTCTCGGTCGTGGAAAGCTGCCGTCGGCTGCAAGTCCCGGTGCGCGATTACTTTTCCACAATTCTCCCCGGGCTTGCCGATCTCCCGATCAGGTGCCTTCCAGACCTTACTCCCGCTGTGTGGGTCGCCCGGCATTCATAGACTCAAGTGACCTGAGTATTAGCGCGAAGTGATTTTGCGACCAAAAACATAGTGTCCTGTTTGCCCACTAACCGGGAGTATTGCGGGTCGGGGACGGCCACTTCCACAGATGCCCGGCTAAAGAACAAATGTTCTGGACTCGCCAAGCTCGGACCAAAACAGCGTGATTCGCGTGACTAGGGGATGCCGCGTCCGTAAGATGAGGCAACCAGAAACCGAGGTATCTCCCGAATGATCGGCCAAACCATTTCGCATTCACAACATTATCGAAGAGCTTGGCGGTGGCGGGATGGGTGTAGTCTATAAAATCGAAGATACGCGTCTACATCTCTTCTTCGACTCAAAGCCTGGGAATCACGGGCAACGTCGTCGGGCAGGAACTTGAGGGCCCTCTCGGCAACGTTAACGTTGTCCAATGGAAATGGGTTTTTGTGAACCACGTGCTCTCCCACCTGGAATGGATCGTACCGCGAATACCAACTTCATCAGCGCTCAGGGGGCTGCGGAGAAAGTGATAACGATTGCCAATCATAAAGATCGACGGCCGATGAACAAGGTCGCCAGCCAGGCTTCCTGTCGCAGGGGAGGGTGTCGTTCCGCAAGTGTTGAAGCGTCCCGATTAGAAAGCTGGTAGACGTAATCCTCCGCGAGTCGGACCTTGTCGAAAACGAAAGACCCCGCGTCTTGTCGCGAGGTCTTTCGTTGGAGGACCGCCGCGATTTCGTTAGTGCAGCAAATCCAGCGTGTTGTCCCCATCATCCACAAAATAGATACCCCTGCCGCTCGGGCTGACAGCGAGACCGAACAGGGTCCCGCCGCCCTGGCCGCTAGTGTCAATCGATTTCGGAGGAAACTGCGACCCTCCGCGTGTGATCTCCACCAGATTGCCGTCGCCCGCGTTGACGGTCAGGATATCTCCATTGGGTGCCATCGCCACGCCCAGGGGTCCGTTGAGACCTCCAGCCGCCGAAACTGTGCGGCCCACACCTCCACTGGTGAAACGCACCAGCGCGTCGTGAATCGCGGCGACGCGGTTCCCGAGCGTGTCGGCCACGTACAGCGTGCCATCGTCACCCAACCCCAAGCCCGTGGGCCCAATCACAAGCGCGGCTGGATCCGACTTCTCTGGGAAACCCGAACCCACCACTGTCCTCAGAAATTCTTTCGGCCTCGAATCTTCGTCGATGAACAGAAGGAGGCGGACGACGGTGCCGTGATGAACGACCTTACCTCCGGCGGCTACGGTCCCGTTCAAAACGTTTGACACAAATAACTCAACGAACTCTCCGGCGTCGAAGGCCGTCATGTCCCAGGGACCGTTGATTGCAGCTCCAAAGCGCGATCCAGACAGCGTCTCGACGACCTTGCCGACGCTGTTGAGAACCAAGAGGCAACCGGCTTTCGCTGTGGCTGCGGTACCGTCGCTCGTGGGCAAACTTCCGACGACCACCCAGCCTGAGCGCAGCACAACCAGAGCAGTGGTCAGTCCGACGCCACCGGGACAGGGTCCGGGTAGCTTGCCGGCATCGATCTGGGCGAACACCTTCACGGTACCGTTGGGCGCGATGTCCATGATCGTCGTCCCTGTGCCCTGCGCGTTAGCACTATTGTTGAAGTTACTTATCAGAATGTGGCCTTTCACCAGCGCGCCTTTGCTGCGCGGTACCACGGCTACGCCGTAGGGATTCACATCACCGTTAGCCGGCACCGTGCTCGCAACTCGGTTGACAGTGTTGAGCGGTCCAGAGAATGACGCCGCACCAGCCTGGGCCGCAACCAACCAAAGTAGGGGCACACCAAGTAGACTAGCTCGCTTCAGAAAGCCTAAGGGTTTCATTGGGATTCCTCTCCTCGCAGTCTGTGACTTCGGCCTGAAACTTCCAGCATCTCGGGCAGAGCCTTTATTCGAAGCCAACAAGGAACAATAAGGCGCGCCATTGTCTGCGTATGTCAAAACATTGTCTCTTTTTTGTTAATAATGTCGCACTTCGGGCGCCCGCTCTCGACCGTCCTTCACAGAGATGGCCCGAACTGCAAGCTTTTCCAGCGGTGTTCGATTCCCGAGCGTTCCGCCATCTTCCGGAAGAGAGCTCGCGATCGTTCCCGTTCAAGCATTTCGCTCGCAAATACCACGAAGGCTTTATGTACGTCGTTTTCCGGGATAGGAACGTAGATGCTGCCGGCTGCTACCAGTTCAGCATTCGGCTCCTCGGTCTCCAGCGCTACCCGAAGGAATCCCGCGTTTTTCCCGGTTTGATCAGAAATGTGAGCCGGTACTGATGTTTGAGCCGTTCGGCGAACTCATTTTTTCCGAGCGTGTGTGCTGCCGTCACTTCTGGGAGCTATCATTGACCATGGTCAAGTGCGTGACCGTCACACACCGCGTTCGGTGGTGTGTTTATCCATGCCATGCTTTCACTTCCTCTTTGTGTCTTCCTTACATACCATGCATTGTGGCATTTGACACTACGCCGACAATCTGACCGTATGACCGACGTGTTCGTCGAGTTTGACGTTGTCGCTCTTGATCTCCAAGGGTGCCGCCAACCTTCGCGGTGTGGCGGTATTGATTAACGATTTGGTGCGCAACCCGGTTCACCTGGCGGTGGCCTATGCAGGCCGTCCTAATCTATCGCAGCCGCATCACGCGTAATGACGCGCCCGCTGGGCCGTCGCTCAGGAGGAATCTCAGCGATCGTCAGCGCCAGACTTCCCAGGAGCCGATTTTTGGTCCGCAAATAACTTCCGGTTACCACCGCCGTGCCCTCCTGCGCCATGCTGAGCCAATAAGAGTTTCGACGCACAAATAAGCCCAACAAATGCAAAAAATGCCAACAAGACCTTGGAGAAAGTGGGTTTTCTCGTTTCGATTACCTCCACCGAACGACTGAGGCAGGGGAGGCCGGGCACTTGTTCTGCCCTTACAGAGCGGGAAGCTCTTCGGATCCGCTATGGGCTCGGCCCGGCGAGTGCAAGGCCATTGCCAAACTTGCCAGTGCTGCGAGGTGTGAGTAACGACCCCATTCCCCTGCAGTTGGGAGCTGGGGCATCTGGGCGGGTGCGCGGTAGGTCCGTTCGCCACTGGTGGTTTTCGTGCAGAAGTGGTGGTTTTCAGCCACCAGCCTTTGAGCACAAATTTCAGGGGGCTGGACAACCCCTCGAGGGACCCATGAGCCCCCTGGACAACGAGGGGTGAACTACTCACCGGGATCGTTGCTTTCGACCAGTTCTTTGTTCTCGGCCGGCTTGTTGCACATGGCGATCCGGCGGCTACAGCGACCAACATGCTTGCGTCGTGACAATTTCACGGATGCTCTACATATAATCTTCGAGAGGCGTGCCGCGGATTGAGTTTCTGGTTTGTGCTGCCACGGCTAGAAGAGAAATGGCAGAGTCATCCCATCGATGACAAAAATCACCTATGACTATCGAACTGTTGAGGCGTCCGCTGATTTTGGTCGCCCATCCCGATGATGAGACGCTTGGGTGTGGTGGGCTACTCCAAAGAGTTCCGGCGTCGATGGTCGTGTTCGCCACCGACGGAACTCCTGCCGGTTATGGCCTCGAACGCACGTTCGGAAGCCTGAAAGCTTATTCCGAAATGCGTTTTCAAGAGGGTTCCTGCGCGCTCGCTCACATTCCCAACTGCGCGTTCAAGTGGCTTACCCGCACCGACGGTTCCCACTTCAATGACCAGCACTTGTTTGAAGACCTTGCGGACGCAGCCATTTCCCTCCGTTCGATCGCGCAATCCTTTTCTCCCGACGCTATCATCTCTCACGCTTATGAAGGCGGCCACATCGACCACGATGCCTGCAGTTTCATCGCGATGCATATCGCCGCTGCTCTATCGCTGAAGCGGTTTGAATTCCCACTCTACTGGCTCGATCAGAATGGAAAGGCCGTTCTCCAGCAGTTCCGCGACATCAACCCTGGTGCCGCAGGTGGATTGGAAGGTGCAACGCGAGATGTTGTGGAATGGCAACTCAGCGAAGCGGAAATCCTGTGCAAGAATAAAATGCAGGCGGAATACCACACGCAATGGGGTACGGTATCGACATTCGCGCCGTGCACCGAGCGCTTCCGTCCGGCGGTCACTAATAGCTTGTCGTTTTCCATCGCCCAAAGCCGCAGCTATCTCTGCCAGGCCCGACCTCCTCGCTTCTATCACACACACCATCATCGCCTCCCCGCAAAAGCACTTCTAAGAAAATTCGCGCAATTCGAAGAGTGGCGGCGTCAGCGGGACGATTGGCCCCAGGAGTAGAAAAGTGTGTGCGAGCAGCCAATCCTGGCGCCCTCTTGGTCGGGAACAGGTCCTCTCTAGAGCACTGCATCGCGAACCAATGACCGGTCTGGCCATTCGCTCATGCCACCAGCGATCGATACAATGCGATTTGCCGTTGATTGTAATGCTCAAGCGTGAACTGACTTTCTATTTTTGCCCGTGCCCCCCGGCCCATAACTCTTAAATCGTCGCGATGGTGATAACACCACGAAATCGCCTCCGCCAGTCGATCGACATCGCGAGCTGGCACTATGAATCCTTCTTTCCCTTCAGTGACTAAGTCGTCCGCGCCGGAGTGGTCGCTGGCTACGACTGCTAGCCCCGACGACATCGCTTCGAACAGCACCTGGGCTAACCCTTCGTTTACGGACGGGAAAACAAACAGGTCGGACTCCCTGTAGCGGTCTGCCAGCTCTTTCGGCGGCAGAACTCCCGTCGTCCGGAGGGTAGAGTCCGCATAAGTTCGAAGCAACGAATTCATCTCCGGCTTGACTTCTCCCACGAGCACGAGTTCGGCGTTGGGCAAAGCGACACGCTTCCATGCTTGCAGCAGATAGCCCGCGCCCTTGGCCAGTTCGACGCGCCCCACAAAGCAAGCGCGGAATAAGGGTCTTCCTTCAGGCCGCGGCCGCGGAGAAAAGAACTCCGTATCCACCCCAGGCGTGACCACGACCGTTTTATCCCCCAGGCCAAACTCGGCAAGGCTGCCGTAGGCGAGGGTAGACGGCACGATGATGCGGTCGCAGAGTTCGTACTCCCGTTCAATACGGCGAATCAGCGAAGAGGGCAGCTTCGTGCTGCGCTCCCGCGGGTCGATGCCAAAGCGCCGACACTCGTCCACGCCAGCCTCGTGCCAGTGGCGGGGGTGGCGCGCCGCATTCTCTACTAATGTGACGGCACCCTGCCGTTTGGCTGCGGGCAAACTAGCCGCGCAGAGCCCCGACCACGCGTGAAATATGCTGCAAGGCGGGATCCAGCGTGACCACAACTGGTCGGACAGCAGGACCCTGGTCATGACCGGGGGAAAAGGCCGCACTTGCACCGGGACACGCCGCCATAAGGCCCAGAGCATGCGGTTCACGAACCCACTCACGGGAAACCGTTTGACAACTCGCAGGGATCCGTCGGGAGCGGGATCTTGAATCTCGAAATACCGACCGTTACTCAGTACGCGTCGCAGCATGCCCATCCGCAGCAGGCATGGTATCAGCGTCTTTTGATATGGGCCCGATCCCACACCGAGGGTCACGGAAACGGAATCCGATGGCATAGCCACATATGTTAAGCCATCGCGCCAGCAGGCCAGTCCACAACTCCGGCGTTTCCGATAGAATCCGCTAGTTGCGCCGCGACCGACTCGCGCCGGACGAGGTTTGACTTTTGTGCAACTGAGGCGCTATGTCGAAAATGACGAGAACGTTGCCACGCGGACCTGTGACGGGCGGCCTCAAGAAATGGCAACAGGCAGAACACCTAGCTGCTAGTCCGCATCTGAGTGTGTAAGTCAACAAGATCACGAAGAGCCTGTTTCGATGGTGCCCACTGCTGAGTAACAAGGAGGCTCAGCCTGATGCAAAGGAAATCGACCTTACGTTCGTCCGCTTCCTCGTTGATTCGCAAGCATCGCTGGCTGCCCGCGATCTCAACTCTTGCGTGCGCATTCGCACTTGGCGCTGCCGTGGTTAGAGGCGCACATTTCTCCGAAGCACTGGGAACGGCCGCGGCCCTCGCGTTCGCAGCCTATGTTTGGGGGTATTCGGCACGGGCTTTCAAGGTGATCAACTACCCTTCCCTCCTGAACCTGCCGCGCCGACAGTATGCTCAAGTTTGGGACGCTCTCGCTGCCTCGCCAGCGCTAGCCAGGGCGGCTGCCTGCGGAGAAGAGAGTGAAAGCGCGCTTCGGCGTTCGGCGGAAAGGCCCTTGAAGAATCTGACTGAGCTGGCGGGAGTGCGACCGCAGGACGATATTCTTGAGTTCGGATGCGGCGTAGCGAGAATCGGATTAGAGATTGCTCGTCGTTGTTACACCTGGACCGGGGTGGACATGTCGGCGAACATGCTGACTTGTGCCGCGGAACGTTTGCAAGGACTCAACAATGTCCGGCTCGTGAAGCTGCAGCAGATTGGACTGGACCCGTTGGAGAGCAACTCCTTTGACCTCGTTTATTCGACCAATATGCTCGCCCACCTGGATGAGATGGATCGCTGGCGTTACGTGCAGGACGCCTTCCGCGTTCTTCGTCCCAGGGGACGGCTGTGCATTGACAATGTCGATCTCGAGTCGGACGAGGGCTGGGAAGCATTCGCCCGCGGAGCCGACGCCTCGCAGGAATTGGAACGCCCACCCTATAGTCCCCGACTTTCGACGGCTGCTGAGTTAACAACGTATGCGCTTCGAGCTGGCTTCGTGCAGGTCCAAGCACACAGACGCCCACCGCTGGTCATTGTCACGGCTGTCAAACCCTCCACCGTCTAGCCTTCAACGGCTCAACACTCGAGATACGACTCTGGGCCGGTGTTGAGGTGAATCCGAAAATCCGCCAGAACTTACGAATTTGAGTCAACCTCCTCATTCCCTCCGTTCAGCGTGTAACTTTAACTCCGATTGGCCCGTCGGTTGGAGTCATCGAGTGTGAAGTGTTTTCAACATCGACTCGTCCTGCTTCAGCTATCCGAGGCTTTTCAGGAGACAAAGAGTTGACACAAATGTGACGAGTGCCTGACAAGTCGCCGAGTCCGTTGCATTAAGCTTCGCGGCGGACATTGTTTTTGAAAGCAACCGGACAGGCTGGATATGACGGCCTTTCAACCTAGAAGAGTTACGCAGGTGGCTCGATTCGGCGAGATCACTTTGGATTTCCGGAAAATGGAGCTTTGTCGATCTGAACAACTTGTTGCCTTGACTTTCCGGGAGTTCAAAGTGTTGAAATTCTTCGTTGCCAGACCAGAATCCGTCGTCTCGCGCAAACAGCTAATAAGGGCTGCTTGGCCCAACCGGAAACGTTCGAGTAATCGCACTGTAGACAATTACATCGTGAGACTGCGGCAGAAGATCGAGAAAGATCCGGCGCACCCCGTTTATCTTCAGACTGTGTACGGGGTTGGATACAAATGTGTTCCCCAGGAAAATATACGACGATTGTGGCGGGCAGAGACTGAGCGCGTAAATGATGAGCGTTGAAAAGATCGGAGGCTGTAGGTGGGGTTGCGGTGGGTGAAAGAGAAAGTGAGAAGGAGCATGGGAATAGCAACCGTGAAAAGGATCACCGTGCAACTGCTGACTCTGGGAGCTCTCCTGTCGGCTGTTCAGCCTTCCTATGCCATCCCTGCCTTCGCGCGCAAGTACAACCTGCGCTGCTCCGACTGTCATGAGGCTTGGCCCAAGCTAAACAACTTCGGTCAGACATTCAAGGACCAAGGCTACCAGTTGATGACGGGGCGCGACGCGCCCATTTACCAGCAGACTTCCTACTTTCCCATCATGTTTCGCTCGATACCGTTCTGGCATCGAGAGTCCGACAATCGCGTGGCTACTGATCTTGTTCCCGGCAACCCCGGCAGCGGTCAAGTGGAATCCAGGGTAACCACATCTGGGTTCGACATCTCGGGCCTTGACATCTGGACGGCCGGCACCCTCTACAAGAACATTTCCTTTGCAGTTCAGCCCGCCCTGGATAGCAGCGGAAAAGCCCACCTCCTTACCTACTATGTGCGCTTCGACAACTTGCTTGGCTCCCGCTGGCTGAATCTTAAGGTCGGCAAGTTTGAATTAGACACTCTGATCTCCGAGGAGCGCGAGCTGTTTCTGACCAATACGGGCGGGTTCTATCAAAATTACCACTTCACTCCGCCGGGCGATCGGACCTCGTTTGGGCTTGGAGATCACCAACTAGGCGCTGAACTCCTGGGTCACTCGATCAATGACTACACGCGCTACTCGATCTCGGTGCTCAACAGCAACGATGGGCAAGTGGGCGCGACCGCGAGCACTTACGATGTGTATGGCCATTTCGACCAGGGGTTCGAGCTTCCTAAAATGGGGCTGCAAAGAATTGGGGTGTATGGATACGTGGGACAACGTCCGACATTCTTTCAAACGAGCGGTGGTGCGCCGATCGCGGGCACGGGCATGGGGAATCGGAGTTTCAGCCGCACGGGACTCTACGGGCTGTGGTACCTGGGGAAATTCGACTTCACGACGTTTTACCTGCACGGGCAGGACAACGTTTTTCTGGGAAATGGTGTGCGCGCCGACCAGCCATTCAACCTACCGCCTGGCGCCGCGGGCCCGACCTGGAACGGCGGTTTCGTGGAAGCCCACTACACGTACAACCCGCAACTGATCCTATTGAGCAAGTTTGAGACTGTCCAGATGTCGCGGCAGGCCAATCCGGCGACGCGCAAGAATCTTGGCGATGTCCGGGTCTGGACGGTCGGCTACCGGTGGTATCCCATCATGAGCAGTCGCGCTGGCTTGGCTTGGCACCAAGAGTACGCGCGTGCAGTCACCGTAGGAACCGCACCGCTCACCGGGCGTGACGACGTGACCAGCAGCTTCCTGATGGGGTTTGACTTTGATTTTTGAGAACAAAACAGGAAACCGATCATGATGAATGGGAGCCGAATCGCGTTGGTCCTGCTGATGTCATGCGGCATTCCCAGTTTCTCGCAGGAAAGCGCAATCGGAAATCTGACGGGCCATGCCAAGAGCGGCAAAGCCCTGTACCGGCGCTATTGCATTACCTGCCACGGAGCGCATGGCGATGGCGCGGGAGAAAATGCGCCCCACCTCGACCCAAAGCCGCGTGACTTTACACGGTCTACGTTCAAATGCCGATCCACTCCGAGCGGAACCCTTCCCACCGACAGCGACTTGTACGACACCATCAGCCGTGGCGTTTACAACAGCGGCATGCCTCCCTGGAGGCCTTTGACCCGTCAGGATAGGGCTGACTTGGTAGCGTACATCAAAACCTTCTCTCCACGATTTCATGAGGAGCCGCCCGGCACTCCGCTTCTGATACCGCCGGAGCCTCCCGCGTCACCGGAGAGCGTGCAACGGGGAGCTGAACTCTTTCAAAACATGAATTGCTGGAGTTGTCACGGGAAAGAGGGACGTGGGAACGGCCCCTCCGCCCTCACGCTGACGGACAGCAAAGGCTATCCGATTGTGCCGTTCGACTTGACCAGCGGAATGCACTTTAAGTGCGGAGACTCCAGCCGAGGCGCATTCCGAGATCTCATCACGGGGCTGGATGGAACTCCGATGCCGTCATTCACGGATGCCCTGAAGCCTGAGCAGGTTTGGGACCTTGTGCATTTCATCGAATCGCTTCAGTCGGCGGGTACGAGAGAAGCCAGCCAGGCAAAGGCAGAGCCGAATGTCAAGTAATCCGCTATACGAGATGCGAAATTGTCTAGCAGCTTTTGCCGAGATGCTTCAGAAGGACAGGGTTTTCTTATGAGAAAACGTTGGCTTCCTTTCGTCATCCTTGGCGCCCTTGCGGTTTGCTTCGCTGCTGGAATGGCACCCGGCGCGGGTTTTACAGCCAAAGCCGCACCGCCGGCACCCGGTGCCGCGGTTAAAGGCATAGTGAAATTTCAAGGCACGATTCCCAAGCCGAGTCACATAGACATGTCCGCTGATCCCAAATGCGCCCAGATCCATCCTACGGGCGCGACGACCGAGGACATAGTGGCGGACGGCAACGGCGGCTTGCAAAATGTCGTTGTTTACGTGTCTGACGGCCTGGGGGATCGCAAATTCGAAACACCGCAAGAGGCGGCGGTGATCGAACAAAAAGGGTGCATGTATAAGCCCCACGTGGTTGCGGTGCGAGCGAACCAAGAACTAAAGGTAGTCAACGCTGATCCGACGACGCATAACATACATCCGGCGCCGAATAACAATCGCGAGTTCAACCAGACACAGCCTCCCGGTCTGCCGCTCAGCGCGACGTTTGCGCGGGAAGAAATCGCCATTCCGGTGAAGTGCAACATTCACCCGTGGATGCGAAGCTACATTGCGGTCTTCAAGCATCCGTATTTTGCCGTGACGGTGAAAGACGGCAGCTTCGAAATCGGGAATCTCTCGCCGGGTACCTACACGATCACAGCTTGGCACGAGAAGCTCGGCATGACTTTTCAGAAGATCACGATCGGAGAATCTGAAACCAAGACGATCGAGTTTGTATTCAAGGCGCAACCGGGTTCTTGAGCTTTGCTCAGCGGGGAGAGGCTTCTCCACACGGGAGGAGCCCCGATCCAGCCAAGAGGTACGACAAGCTTCATGGCATCGCCAGAACAGGTTTACAGGATGAAGGTCGAGTGGAGTCAACGGGGGCGGGGTATTTTCCTCGGCTTGCTCATTCTGCTGATGGCAAGCCTTCTTGCAGCTCAGGCACCCGGAACAGGCGCCATGGCAGGGCAGATATTTGATTCCTCCGGGGCGGTTATTGCCAGTGCTCAAGTGACCGCACTGAGCGAGGCAACAGATTCGTCCAGAACGGTCACTACGAACTCCGAAGGTCGGTTCCGCGTCCCGCTGCTGTCGCCAGGAGATTACTCGCTGGTGGTAGGAGCTGCCGGCTTCCAGTCGAAGTCTCTGCAACAAATCCACGTGACCGTGGCCGAGACCTCCGTGGTAAGCGTGAAGCTTGAAGTTGCGACTGGTGCACCAACAAAGATAGAAGTCTCTGCATCGCCCGAATTGGTGCAAACAGAGAGTCCTGCTCTGGGGCGCGTTACCGACGAGGCCACGATCGTTTCCTTGCCTCTGGCCAATCGAAATTTTTCCCAGATTCTTGCCCTGAATCCCGGCGTAGTCGTGGAAGTTCCGGACGCGAGCGCCTTAGGCAAGAACAACCAGAATGTCGCCGCCAATGGGGCGAAGCCCACGTCGAACAATTTTCAGTTCAATGGTATCGATGCGAACAACCTCTCCGAGAACTCGGCCTCCGGATTCGGAGCCGAGATCGGGCCCGCGATTCCCAATCCCGACACGATCGAAGAATTCAAAGTGCAGACCGGAATGTTCGATGCGGGCTACGGGCGCGGAGCCGGAGCCAACGTCGACATAGTGAGCAAAGCTGGAGGCAACCAGTTCCACGGGAAGATGTGGGAGTTTTTGCGCAATGATGACCTCAATGCGAATGATTTCTTCCTGAAACGGAGCGGTCAACCGCGGCCAGAATTGAAGCAGAACCAATTCGGCGGCGCGATCGGCGGCCCCATCATCAAGAACAAAACGTTCTTCTTTGCCGCCTATCAGGGAACGATTCAGCGCAATGGTGTGTCTAGCGTATCGAAGCAATTCTCGTTCCTCCCGCCCTTGACAAACGACCGCTCCCAAGCCTCCCTGCGAAATCTCCTGGGAAGGGTGTACGGAGGCCAATCTGGATTATTTGGCGGTGTAGTGGTCGCCCCCGATGGGTCCAATATCAATCCCGTGGCGCTCGCGATTTTGGAAGCTAAGTTTCCCAACGGAAGGTATGCAATCCCGACGCCGCAGGTCGTGCAAACGGACCCAAGCACAGGTGTGTCCACGGGAAGTTCCACCTTTTCCATCCCGGCTCCCTACCGCGAAGACCAGGTAACGGCGAATCTGGATCACAACTTTTCGCCGAGGAACCAACTCTCCGGGAGGTATTTCTATTCCCGCGAACCATTCACTGAGCCGTTCTCGTCTTTCGGAGCGAACGTGCCCGGTTGGGGAACGAACCAGACCAACCGAAACCACATGTTTGTGCTGTCTGATACGCATGCCTTTAGTTCAAACCTAATCAACGTGGCGCGGTTTGGGTTCATGCGTTTTGAGGGGCTAGGCACGATCCCTCAACCGCTGAAAGCCGCGGATGTGGGTATGGCGACGCCATCGGGGTTGCCCGAGACCCCGGGCATCGTCGTCAACGGCCTCTTCACCATTGGCACAGCGGGTGAGCCGGTGTCTTTTGAAAACACAAACTCCTGGGTATGGCAAGACACAGTGTCCCTCACTAGCGATAAACATACCCTACGCATGGGTGGCGAGGTGAAGCGGCACGAGCTGGCGCTCAACCTTCCGTTTGTGAAGGATGGTTTTCTGTTCTTCCTGAGCTTTCCAGACTTCCTGCTTGGTCAAAGCGGGGCACAGAACGCCAGCGGGGTGAGCAACGTCTTCCTCAGCATAGGATCGTCGGGCAGCTTCCGTAAGGACCAGCGTTACACAGACCTGTCGGGCTTCATTCAGGATGACATTCGAGTTACACCCCGGCTGACCGTGAACGCAGGGCTGCGCTATGAGTTTTTCGGCCCACCCAGCGACCTTCACGGTGCACTGCCGACTTTCGATCCCACCATTGCGACTGGACAAGTGCCTGCCGGCGGCACCTTCAGCGGATATGTCCTGCCCGGCAACTACAAGGGACCGCTGCCAACGGGAGTGCTCAAGAGCAACACCAGCGGCCTGTGGAATGCAGACTATAAGGACTTCGGCCCGCGTTTTGGTTTCTCGCTCCGACTGCTGGACAAACCGACATTGGTACTGCGCGGCGGATACGGGATCTACTACGACCAGCTTTCCGGCGATCTCGTCGAGCAGACAGTGGGCCAGCCTCCTTTTTCTTTTAAGCAGTCATTCTCGGGGGCGCAGAATGCCGCGGCTACATTCCAGCAGCCCTATGTTCCAGTGCTGCCCCCGGATTCCAGCTTCCCAGTCTTCATTCCGCGCACTTCCAACGGCGGGTTGTCTCTCGCTGCTGTTGGACGACACTTGACCAGCCCCTACGTGCAGCAATACGACTTCAATCTTCAGTACGAGGTTACTCGCGATCTTGTGTGGCAGGTGGGATACGTTGGCGCGAAAACCACGCACCAAGCCGGATGTGTGGAATTCAATCAGGCGCATACTGCCACATCGCAGAGCTCGGTCAATGGAGAGACGACAACCACCTTGCAGAATGTCGCGCAGAGATCTCCATTTGCTGGAATCGCCGGTGGCTCCTACATCTGCCAAACGACGTTCGACTCAAACTATAACTCGCTGCAGACGAGCGTGACCAAAAGACTTAACCATGGCTTGAATCTGTTGGGGAGCTACACCTGGTCCAAAAATTTAGATTTCACCAGCGGATTGGGCTCTCTTTCGGCCTTCCTTCTATCTTTCCTGTCCAACGACCAGACCAGCCCACGACAGGCCCGGGGACTGGCTGACTTCGACCGCCAGCAACGCTTCGTCGTGAGCTTTGTTTACGCGGCGCCCAGGCTGGCAGTGGGACCACGGGCCTTGCGGCGGGTACTTTCGCAGTGGCAGATTTCGGGCGAGTCGGTGCTTCAGTCTGGCCTTCCGGTCACCGTCACCGATAGTACGGCGGGCTCGGCTTACGGAAACATTGCGGGCTTCTCGCGGGCGCAGTGCACGGGCCTGAACCCAGCCTCGTCAGGATCGACGTTCCGCCGTCTTGACGGTTATTTGAATCCGGTTGCTTTTGCCCGTCCCCCAGTCATTGGCGACGACGGCGTGGCCACCGGATTTGGGAACTGCGGCGTGGGAATCCTACGGGGACCGAACGAACTCAATTTCGATCTAGGAATTCAAAGGCGCTTTTTCATAACCGAGATGAGCGCAGTCGAATTCCGAGCTGAATTCTTTAATTTTACGAACACCCCCAAGTTCGGGCTTCCGGTCAGCGATTTTTCCTTGTATGCACCAGGCGCCAACAACCCGTTTGGGCGGATCACATCTACCGTGGCGAATCCACGGATTATTCAGTTCGCGCTGAAGTACAGCTTCTGACGAGCAACGCGATAGATCTTTAGAAAGTAGCAAGAACCCTATGGCTGAAAGTCAGATTGAAACAGAAGTTCCATCGACTCCCGCGATAACGGATCCGGTGCTTGACGCCTTCGAGCTACCCTTGCGCGCGATCTTTCATCCGCTGGGTTTCACCATCGAAATTGTAACTAACTCTCAGGAAGTAATCGCTAGCGCTGAGGAGAGTTGGGGACGCTTTCACAAAACGTTCTCGGAACCGCCCGTACAGCTACAAATCGGGGTGCTGGAAGGTGGCTCGCAGGAATGCCCGCCCATTCCAGTTTCTCGGGCGAGAGCCAACCTCCTGCTGACTAACGCCGACACAGAGAACTTTATTGTTTGCGACATGAGGCGAGGTTACGCTTTCGGCTGGGTGACGCAGGCTGCGGTCGCGGACAGGGCCTATTTTCGCTACTACCTCCTAGAATCTACTGCGTGGATCTTGGTACAGTCGCTGCATCTCACTCCGCTCCATGCAGCGTCAGTTAGGCTGGCGGATCGAGGGGTGCTGCTCTGCGGAGACTCTGGTGCGGGCAAGTCTTCGCTGGCTTTTTCCTGTGCCCGTCGCGGTTGGACCTTCCTGTCAGACGATTCCGTTTGCCTGGTTCGCAATCGGAAAGATCGTCTTGTGGTGGGGAATCCCTACCAGTTCCGTTTTCGCGAAGTGGGAGTCGAACTTTTCCCCGAACTGAAGAAACACTCAGTTACTCCCCGCCCGACTGGGGAAATGGCCATTGAACTTAGCACCGTAAGTATGCCAGGGATCGCAACGGCCCAGAGTGGCACGGTCGACTACATCGTCTTTCTCAATCGACGGGAACCAGGCCCGCCTTGTCTTGCAACCTTTCCCAAAGAAAACGCGTTGCCCTGGTTCGAAACGGTCATCTCTTTTGGCGAAAGAGATGTACGCGAAGCCCAAGGTGCGTCGTTACGGCGACTGCTTGAGGTACCTGTTTATGAGCTCCGCTATCGCGATCTTGACTGGGCTGTGAACCGGCTTGAGGCTCTGGCCCGAGAAGGCATCTGATGGGCTGGCAACAAGCAGTGGGAAGTTGATGAACGAAAATGCCAAGATCTCACCTCCGGTTGGCGCCCCCTGCATCCATAACGCAACGGGGGATGACCGAACCAGCCAGCGTTCGCCACTGCGGAAGCGCGCAGGACACCTTGCTTATATCGTTTCCCGTGCGGCCTATCAAGTGCGACACCTGCCACCCACACTTTGGAATGATGTGCGCTTGTGGTTGGCTACGAAGAACATCAGCAGAGGGTTTTGGGCTTTCTTTGCCGCCGCCTTCTTCCTCGATCTCGGACTATACATCTTCTTCCTTCTTTATAATCTCTTCCTGCTCGACCGCGGATTCAAAGAAAGTTTTCTCGGACTAGTGACCAGTGCCTCCGCCATCGGCAGTGTCGCCGGGACCATCCCGGCGGGCATGCTTGCCCGGCGGTTCGGACTTCGCAAGGCCTTGCTGCTTTGCCTGACGGTTGTGTCATTGATTTTCGCGTTGCGGGCAGTGGTCGGCGGAGAAGCACCGCTTCTGGCTCTCTCTTTTCTCGGTGGCGCAGTCTTTACTATCTGGGCGGTGTGTATCTCCCCGGCAATCGCACAGCTGACGTCCCCGCAAAACCGCTCGTTCGGATTCAGCTTGATCTTTTCCTCGGGGATCGCGATTGGAGTTTTGGGCGGCCAGATCGGTGGTCATCTACCAGGTTGGCTCGCGCAGATTGGACCCAGTGTTTCCACTGTTCGCGCCAAGCAGTTGTCCTTGCTGATCGCCTGTGGAATGGTGGCACTAGCGACGTGGCCGATTGCCCGTCTCCGATTTGCTTCTGCTCCCGCTCCGGAGAGAAAGTTTTATCCACGGAATCCATTCCTGCTCCGGTACTTGCCCGCGATCGCGTTGTGGAGTCTTGCGGTCGGAGCGTTCGCTCCCTTCTTTAACGTCTATTTCTCACAACACCTCCGCATGCCAGTGAAACAGATCGGAACGGTTTTTTCTGTTTCACAACTCTCGCAAGTGCTCGCGATTTTAGCCGCACCTGTCATATTCCGGAAATTCGGCTTGGTGACCGGCATCGTGTACACGCAGATTGCCTCGGCGCTAGCCCTCGGATGCCTGGCCGCCGTAACCCGGGTTCCCACTGCGTCGGTGATCTTTATAGGCTATACGGCATTCCAATGGATGAGCGAGCCGGGAATGTACACTCTGCTGATGAATCAGGTGACTGCGTCGGAGCAGACCGGCGCGTCGGCGCTGAATGTTTTAGTAGTCAATTTGTCTCAGGCCATCGCAGCAATGGCAGCTGGGGCTTCATTCGCACGTTTCGGCTATCTCGTTGTGCTGAGTGTAACCGCGGGAGTAGGTTTGGTTGCCGCAGGCTTGTTTCGGTTTTTGCTCGGCAGGGACCCCTTGCCAGTATCACAAGGTTTGCCTGAAAGGGTCGGTCCGTAGTCCCGGTCCTTGCTTCGGTTTCTTAACAAGGAGCCAATCTTGGTTGTCCAAAATGCCTAAGATCCCACCAACAGTCGCGGTTCTCTTACAAGCGATGCGGTTTCGCAGTCCCCAAACTGAGGCGCTGGCCGCCTTGCAGGACTCACAATGGACCGAACTGCTTTCCTTTTGCGATCTGATGCATCTCACGCTTCCGCTGGGGCGAACCTGTGCTGACGTGCTTCCCGACTGGGTCCGCTCGCGCATCGAGCGCAACTTTGCCGACAACGCGCAGCATTTCGATCGCGTCAAGGCATCGTATTCAGAGGTGGCGCATGCGCTGCGTGAAAACGCAATAGAATGTTTGGTGATCAAGGGTTTTGCCCAGTATCCCGCCTTCGTGGAAGATCCTCGGTTGCGCCCCCAGTCAGACATTGATCTGTTCAGTCCGCGCGAGTCTGTCTTTAGAGCTCGCGACACGCTTCTGCAGCTTGGCTATGTGGCCGAGGATGAGCTCGAGCGTTGGGGCTACCAGCCTGAAGTCGCTCCCGAGCAACTTCCCTGCGATCACCTTCCAAGCATGAGTCGAAAAACAGATTGGCAATGGCAGGGGAATTTCTTCGATCCGGAAATTCCAATAGGAGTGGAACTTCATTTTCGCTTCTTGAACGAACATTTCACGCGGCTGTCGCCGCCGGGGCTGGATCAATTCTGGACGCGGCGTGTTGACCGTTCTCTGGATGAGATCAGTTTTGTTGGCCTTAGTCCGGTCGACAATCTCGCCTACGTAAGCCTTCACATCTTGAGCGATCTACAGTATGGCGGATGGATTATTAAGATTGCCCGCGAGCTTGCGTACTTTCTGCACGACAATGCCAACAACTATCCCTTCTGGCAGCAATGGCACGACTTGCACGATGAACGATTGCGCGCACTCGAGGCCGTATCTTTTCGCCTGGCGAACACACTGTTCCCGTGCGATTTGTCGGAGCAGGTCACAGCGGAGATCGAGAGACTACCCACGCCGATCAAGGAGTGGTTCCGGCAGTTCGCATACTCCCCAATCGAACGAGTCTTTCGCCCCAACAAGGATGCCTTGTGGTTGTACGTGGCAATGCTTAAATCCAAGCGCGATCAGTTGGCCATTGTGCGTCAAACGCTTCTTCCGCCACGTGTTCCGCCCATGGATTCTCGTGGACAGGACACCAACAGGCAGGGACAGCCACGAAAATTCTGGCCCTCCCAGCGGTACGCAAAGTATGGTTTCTTCATCGCTCTGCGGGTCGCATATCACGGCCGCACTCTCGTCTCGTCACTGTGGCACGGCTTGCGGTGGTGGTTGGGTTCGAAAGGGGCTCGGAAAACCCTTCTGGAGTTTTTATGCTAAATTGTTGACTGTTAGCCCCCCTCGCGAATCACCCGGCGACAAACGGCAAGCGATACCCGGTGATTGCGGCCGGAGTCCGTCACAAGAGAGCCTCAGTGATGCCCTCGTTGCCTTCACACCGTCCTGACCGGCAGAGCCTCGGTGGCGAGGATATTGTTTGAGGATTCATGGGTAGGAACTCCACCCTGCTTGAGAACTTGCCGATCAAGTGACGAACTCCCGCAGGCTGCGGATCAATCTGTCAACCGTGTGTTTGCTCTGACACTTACGTTCGAGTTCTGTCGCGCGCAGAGTGTGGCCGAGTTGGAGGAGCTTGAAACGAACTTCCGTGGTCCAAAACCCGACTGCAAGGACACACACGAGGAGAAATGCAGAGAAAGATTTCTGGGAGACGCTTAAAGCAATCGCTGCACCTGAGACGGTGACTCCCCAGTTCTTGATCGTGAGGAAGTACGGGTCATAACTTTGCAGGATGTCCACGACTTTGAAGTACTCTTCCCGCAGTTCACGGCGCGGGGTGCTGTCGGAGGCTTCGGTCATTCGTTCCTTCCCCAAAGTACTCCGGCGTTGAGGCAAGGCCAAGGGCGCGTGGCGGATATCGGCGAACGGGTTGCTTTCCAGTAGTCCTAACGAGTATCGACCGTGATGTAAACGCCGGAAAAAGCTAGCATATTATAACGCCCATTCTATCGATCCCATTTCCAAACCCCGAGTAGCTAGCAAACGAGAAAGCCGTCCGTCCTACACCTTGTAAATCGTGTTGGCATCGCAGCCAAATCCGAAACAGTCCCGACGTCGGCCTCTGGGAAGCCAGTAGGGCGACCCGATGGATTACTTCCGACTCAATAAATGGAGCGTTCTTCCCGATGTCGAAGGATCATGGCGATTTATGGAACATCTGGGCTACGATTTGATCGGACAAAGTTGTACCTTGCAGGGCGGCATTTGGATCCATCACTGCTGCGCACTATGTGATTTGAAAAACATCGACACAGGGAATGAAGGGGCAAACCTCCTGCCCCGTAGTTCCACCCGCGGTCCGATGACGGCTGCGGGCCGAAATTTTTGCAGAGTTGTTCTGTCTTGTTTTCAGATAGTTATGGGCATCTGGTTGAATGGTGTAGAAATGTGCTGCTTAATGTGCCCGCGCGCGGCTACAAAATCATCTAGACTGTTCGCTGATGCGCGGAGTGGTGATAGTTCGCCCTCCGCAGAAATTCAGGAATGACCGTCGGGTCACGCGTCCGCAAGGTAGGGAGCGCTTCCAGCCCGAGACTTGAGACTTGATGTTTCCTTCCCAAAGGCATAATTCCTGCGCCGCTTCCCGGCATGAGATGCAGTCGGACGCGAACCGGGTCGCCAAAGGAGGTGGTGTTGACGCGAATTGTGACTGGAGGGCCAATTTCCTACTACTACCCGCTTCGGGAGGATCCACCTCTCCTCGAACTGAATAGGTTCGCATTCGATCGCTTGGAGGAGATCCTCGGTTCGCATTTTGTCGATCTGCCAAGCGGATCGCAGGAATTTCTTTACTATCTGCGTACAATTTGGATCCGAAATCGCGGATTTTTCGTCCACGATCCGATGAACCCGCATTTTGACCTCGATTTGAACAGGATTAGTAGGTACCTACACGTAGCTAGAACTCTTGGAGTATTGGATTCTTTAGCCGAAGATGTACCCCATTTCTTCCCTGCTGATGCAGCCCACTGGATTCTCCGTCATGTCTTTTCAAACTGTCATAGCAATCCATTCAAGAAACGGTCGCTATATCGAAATGTTACATACCCGACCGACGAAATCGACCAAATCTTCTCCCAGCTTAGAGAACACAATTATTGGAGCAGAGGAATAAGTGAGACGATTTCCTGTGCTGATGTGTCTTCATCCCTCAGTATGCTCCAATTACTGGGCCATCTGCATGAACTGCGCAGTGTTTGTGACCCACGCGTGCTAGCAGCACGCATACTTGAGCTGCAGACGGAAGACGGGTTTTTTTCTCCGGTTCCGCCGCGGCGACAAGCCGCCAGGTACGATCGGAATCTGACCACGCTCCAAGCCGTCGTGGCCCTTAGCATACTGGACCAATACTTCGATACTGGTGCAGTTGCATCCATCCGGGCGGCGCCGCTTCTTCAGTATTTATCAAACGTAGCTAAAGAAATTCTGTATGAGACCAACATTTCTCCCCGCGACCTTTTTACCATTTTTGATATTTGTAGCTCTGCAGAAGCAATATCAAAAGGCATTAAGTGCGGCAGCGTGATGAAAAAAGCGCCCGCTCCGCTCGGGTGGTTCGAAGAACTCGACATAGCGGTGATGCGCAGTCTTGGTCTCGCACGTGTCTGGGAGGAGTACAAGGCGCGATCTGAACCCGTTGAATCATTCTGGGCAGGCCTAAAGTTTAGCGAGTCGCTGCCACAGGATGGCTCTCTGACTCTCAAGCATCTAGTACGGGATTTCCCAGCCGAAGAAATACGAGAGGCGAGCTGGTTTGGCCTGTTCCCTGCATTTGCAGTCCTGAGTCTAGTGTAAGTGTCAGAGGAAGTACACGGTTGACAGGTTCGAAACCACTGCAACTAAACCTCGTCGGTTGTCAGGATAAGAAGGGTAGTATCATCCGCCCATTCTGCCCCAGCCGCCTCGATAGAGCGTCGGCTTTTCGACGATAGGTTAGGTATGCAGCGCGAGAGAGGATATGCTCCCGCGCTGCCTTAACATCGGCTCGATGAGGCCACCGGTCTATCCCTCGGCGTGGCTGCATCCTGCATTCTACTCGTCGAGCTTGTTCGCATTCACCCGGTATCAGAACGAGTTTGCTTCGGAGATGCTTTCCGATCCCTTGGGCTCGCAAGCGTAACCGGCTCTTGTCGATCCTCCTCTAAAAATGCAGACCAACCCAGGGCAACACCGGGCGTGATCACATGGATGGCCCTCCGGGCTGCACTGACCCGCGACGCCAGTTCTGCTTAGGGAGACTATCTGCGGGCTGTCGCCTGCGCTGTCGGCCACCGAGAGTGTGCCGTTCAAGTTGCCAGTATTGCTGGGAGTGAAGGTCACATCGATGGTGCAGCTTGCCCCGGATACAAGAGTCGGATTGCAGGTCGTTGTCTGGTCAAAGTTAGTGCTTGCGGCGATGCTCGCGATGTTGAGTGTTGTTGTGCCGTAATTGCTTAATGTGACAGATTGGGCTGAACTGGTTGTGTCTAGCGTCCGGTTGCTAAAAGCCATGCTGGTTGCTGACAAAGTGGCATTGGAACCTGAAGTAAGTCCTGTGCCACTCAGGGAGACCGAATGTGGGCTGCCCATAGTATTGTCGGTGATCGTTATTGAAGCACCGCGAGGGCCCGGCAAGTTGGGTGTGAAAGTAACACTGATAGTGCAATTCGCTCCCGCGCCAATGCTCGACTCACATGTGTTGCTCTGACCGAAATCCGCGGCATTGGTTCCGGTGATCGCAATGCTGCTGATAACCACAGCCGCTGTACCGGTATTGGTAACCGTCTCCGACTGTGCACGGCTCGGAGTGCCAATCAGTTGTGGGACAAAATCCACGCTCGGAGGTGCGGGAGTAAGGGCGTCCGGTTCCAGGAGAATTGAAACAGTGTAGGACTGTGAGGCCGATTGGCTGGCAGAATCCGTAACTTGGATGGTGAACGCCACTCCCTGTGCGGCAGTATCAGGCGTGCCGGAAATGGTAACAGTGTTGGTCGCGCCGCCATTGAGCGCCACATTATGAGGCAGAGCACCAGCGCTGACCGTCCAATTGAAAGGGGCAACGCCCCCACTGGCCTGAATGGTCTGGCTGTAGGGTGTTTCGGATGTGCCGTTGGGCAGTGCGGCTGGAGCGATAGTCAGCCGTGGGAATTTCTGCTGGGATAATCCGCACCCGGAAAGCATCGCAACGGAAATGAACCACGAAACAACCATCATCGTTCGCACTATGGTTTTCATAAGCCACCTCCACCAGACGGCTCCTTATCTTTGTCGAGAGCGGGCATTCCAGGAATCGACAGCCCGCTCGCGCCTCCCGGCATTCACGCCTCACCTTTTCACCTACTCGCCCAGACCGGATAGTGCCGCGTGGAGACTGCCGACTGACAGGGTTCCGTGAGCAGTTCCTTTCGCTTGCGGTAAGAATCGCACATGGATCTGGCAGGTGGCATGCGCTCGCAACGTGCCGGGGCAATTGTTCGTTTGCAAAAAAGAACCAACTATTGAAATGGAAGGCACGCTCCCCGGCAAATTCCCCGCGTTACTCAGAGTGACAGTTTGGGGCGCGCTCTTTGTACCGACTTGCTGTGCCGGGAAGGTTAAGCTCGTTGGGAGTAGCCGGAGCCAAGGGCCGCAACGTGTACTACATGGCGGAGAAGTGCCGTCAGTAAGTCCGGCTGATGGCGCCGAAAGAGGCAGGCCTCCGTTCTCCGCAATCGGCAACCTGCCGGTTTGTGTTCCGAACTGTCTGAGGCTTGAGCCGCGTCTGCCAAAGGGACGAAGCGTGCGCGGAACCGTTGTCGTTGGTTCATGCATAACCGGTGCCGGAAGCTCGCGAGTCGCCGTGGCTGCATCCACCAGGCCATAGTCGCAGTCTTCAATTCCAAGATTTTTCTCGTCACAGGGGATCAGAAGAAATGCGTGCTGCTCTCCATTAGGGAGAAATCCAAAGCCAGCAATTTGGCCGCGATCATTGATTGTTTCCGGCACAGACAGATGCAGGTCAGACCCGCGTGAAACCAAGGTATTCAAATCGACAATTCCTGCGCCGTCTTCCCACAAAAAGACGCTGTACCCACTTTCATTGTTGAAATCACAACCCGGTATAGAACTGCCCACCACCTGATCTTTCGAGTTTAGCGAATAGGCTTCGCTACATAGATCATCGTGGAGCGATCCGAGGTTGGCCATCTTGCCATTCCGCCACAGAAATCCACGTTCTGAAAAAATGTCTCCCGAAAGCAGGGAAGTCCCAATCGCATGTCCGGCATCGTTGTTCATGATGGCTGCGGAGTTACTGCCTCCAAGCGTGCCAAGATCCTGGATCTTCCGCTGTTGATCCCAAGCAAAAGCATGCCATTGCTGGTCTCCCAGCAAATCTGATAGGCCAACCACCTGACCTCGCTTGTTCAAGCCGCTGGCGAAACCGCAGACACCGCCGAGTGTTCCGACGTCAATCATTCCCTTGTCCCTGTCCCAGAAGAAAGGATCCTGGGTGGGGGCATTTTGTCCGCAAAGAATCGTGGTATTAAGTGCTTGATCTATGAACGATGCGCCCGCTACCTGGCCACGTCCGTTAACTAAGTAGGCAGTGGCGTCCGTGCCCGTACCCAGCGTTCCCAAGTCCTCAATAGTGCCGTTCCGTGAGAGGAATGCGCGCGTCTGGTAACCTAGCCCCTGCGAGGCGCCGCCGTCCGCGAACGGGAACGGATCGGGAACGGTGTTGGTCGCCCACCCAACCACCACGCCCTGATCGTTAACGGCGTTGGCCCAACTCTCATATCCGCCTTCAAGAGTTCCAAGATCGGCGATTCCTCCCTCGTGCCAAAGCACCGCACGAAATTCGGGTTGTCCCGTCAGCAGGGGATCAATCTGACCATTCTCAGAGACTCCGGCAACCAACCCATTAGAACTGATCCAACTGGAGGCGCTGTTCGCTCCATTGGGGAGGATACCCAGATCCGTCGTCTCGCCGTCATGCCAATGGAAAGCATGAGAGGTTAAGCAGTCCACGTTGAAACAGAAATTGGGGGCGTATGGATCGGATGCAGAAGTCTCTGCCCAGCCGGTGACGTCTCCGCCATTGTTGAGCACCGGCGCGTAAGTCGTTGTGACATTAACGTAGCTGTTGGGCCCACCGAATGTTCCTAGATCGATGAGCTGGTAGTGATGGTGCATGTGGTGGTGATCTTGCTTGTCCTGAGCTGCCAGTTGAACTGGGATCGCCAGCAGCGTGAACAGCGCTATAGCGGTGATGCAATTCAATTTTGCGAATTTCATAACCTTCTCCTTTTAGCTTTCTCGTGTCAGTTAGCCGGAGCTATCGGCTCGGCGGTACCAGGGTGGGAATATGCGACCGACTTGTCCGCCGCAGCTGGGACAAACGCTGCGCTCCGCTGGCGTAGCGAGGCGCAGGGCTTTGAGCCACTGCGGCCGCATCTACTAAGCTGTACTCGCAGCCTTCGACGCCAGGATGGTTCTCGTCGCACGGGATCAGTACTGCGGCCTGCTCGATGCCGTTGGCGTCGAATCCGTTCACGGCAATCTCGCCGCGACGATTGATAGTGTAGGCATAGATGATGTATAGGGGAGAATTCGGTGGAATCAGGGTATTCAGGTCAGCGATGGAGCCGTGCTCCCAGAGGAAGCCGCGCGAAGTGTCGAAATGCACACAGTCACTGGGCGATGAGTTCCCGACTACCTGGCCTTCGTCGTTGATCCCCTGCGCAAAGCTGCACGGATCGCTGCCCACCGTGCCCAGATTGGTCAGATCCCCGACG
>Ga0209698_10001791_pt1 | contig 24698 bp, 17 predicted proteins | sample LitLauG_LLR_2012_FD_187203 | JGI IMG/M metagenome (GOLD analysis project Ga0209698, IMG submission 187203) | Freshwater sediment microbial communities from Pennsylvania, USA - Little Laurel Run_MetaG_LLR_2012 (SPAdes) (version 2) | ecosystem: Environmental > Aquatic > Freshwater > Creek >... | reverse complement strand
GACGTAGGGAACGTTGTGGCGTTGGTTGCACCAGGTGTTCTGGTCGACCGGGGTGTAGAAGATTCCGTAGCCTCCACGGAGCACGAGGCCGAAGCGCGGGAGGTTCTTGGCGATTCCGAAGCGGGGCGCCACGTTGTGCTTGTTGGAATACATGAGTCCGGTCGGGTAGCCGTTCTGGCCACCGATGAAGACCGAGGGCACGCCGTTATTGAAGATCAAGTTCGAGTTTGTTTCGGCAAGATCGTAGAGGGGGCTGGTGTATTCGTAACGAACGCCGAAATTGATCGTCGTGTTGGGAGTGATTTGCCAGCTGTCTTCGGCGAAGCCGTCGTATCCCCAATTGCGGAGATTCATCTGCGGGACTCCAGCCTGGCGCTGCTTGACCGTGGGCAGCGCGAGCAACAGACTCGCGAATCCTGAGCCGCTGCCGTCGTTGAAGCCGAACTGCGTAGTGTAGCCGTTGGTGAACTGGTAGTAGCCGCGGTTCTGGAAGAATCCCCACATGGGCCAGATGAAGCGGCGGGCATCGCCGCCGAAGCGGAGGGCGTGATGGCCATGCTGCCATGCGAACGCGTCGCGCAGTTCGATCGTCGTGTCCCAGGCATGCATGGGAGTTGCAGCGAAGGTGTCGCCGATTCCGGTGTAGCCTTGGGCGGCAAACCAAGGGGCACCCCAGGCACCCGGTCCTCCGAAGCCGATTCCTTGAATGCCGAGTTGCCCGACGATGTCGTTGGCACGGTTGTTCTGGGAAGTGTGGTCCATCGAAAGGCGGGACAGGGCCAGGGAAGCCGTGTTGAGCTTGTTGCCGGTAAAAACGTGATTCCACGAGATGACGGCTTGCTGGGAGAGATTGTCGAAGTTAGCGCCGAAGCCCGGGAGATTCTCGGTGGTCGAGGTGCTCCCATTGCTCGGAGAGAATCCGTTTTCCGAGCCGAGCGAATAGCGCGCCATGGCCGTGTCGTTATTCGAGAAATCGTGGTCGACGCGGACGGTTCCCTGATCCTGATGGTGCGTCTCATTGCGGATGTCGAGGTAATTATTGGAATCCGCGCCCGTGGACGACATCATCATGCTGGGCATGGGAACGTACTTCATCAGGAAAGCTTCGAGATTCTGATTGATGCGGTTGCTGGGAATCTGATTGTTTGGGAACTGGCCGCGGGTGTAGGGATAGTTGGAAGGACCCGTCGGGAGTTTCGGATTGTAATTCGGGTTGGCGACGGCGGTCGTAGGATCGTAGATCTTCACGTTGCTCATACTGAAGTCACCGGTGATCTCGGCAGGCGTGGGAACAGTAAGGGTCTGGGCGTCGGCTTGCGCGAGGCGCAGGCCTTCATAGTTCAGGAAAAAGAAAGTCCGCTTGTCTTTGCCGAGGAGCGGGCCGCCGAAAGAAGCTCCGAAATTATTCTGAACCAGGTGGTTGTTGCCCATGGACTGAAAGGGGCTGGCATCCATGGCGCCGTTGCGAAGGAATTCGTAAACGGTGCCGTGATACGCGCTGGTGCCAGAGCGCGTGACGATGTTGATCTGACCGCCACCTGCGCCGCCCATGTCAGCGGTGTAGGTGCTGGTCACGACCTGGAACTCCATCACGGAGTCGGGCGAAGGGCTGAGGTTTTGCGTGTTGAAAGTGGGGTCGGTGTTGGTGGCGCCGTCGAGCAGGAAGAAGTTAGCGTTAGGACGGGCTCCGCCGATGACCACGGCGGAGCGCTGTCCGGGGCGCCAGTACAGGGGATTGGTCTGTCCAGTCTGGGCGCCGAAACCGACGTGGGCGCCGGGAACCGTGAGCACGAGATCGATGAGCATACGGCCATTGAGGGGCAATTCCTGAATGGACTTGGGTTCGACAACCTCGCCGACGGCAGCATCGGTAGTATGAAGGATCTCGGGAGTGGAACTGACCTCGACGCCCTCTCTCACGGCGCCGATCTTTAGCGCAACATCCAGCGCCAGCTTTTGCCCGACTTCCACATGCACACGCTGCACCACGGGAGCGAAGCCCGACGCAGTGGTCGTGACTTCGTAGTCATCGGGTAGAAGGGCGGGGGCGTAGAAGATGCCAGCCTCGTTTGTGGTGACGGACCGGGTGGCGCCTGTGCTCAGCGCCTTGAAGTTCACGGTGGCATGGGCCACAACGAGAGACTGCGAATCCTTTACCGTGCCGGAGACCACGGCGTAATTGCTCTGGCCAAGCGCGACGGCGGATAGAGTGAGAGCACACAGAACAGAAGAGAGAGTTCGCATGGACTACCCCACAGAAGATTCTCGGGCGCACACCAGGGACGCTGCAGAGGATTCCCCAACCCCACTGCCCCACGAGTGTCCGAAAGGGTAGACAGGAATGCGGTAGGCCGCAATAACTGGAAAGCATTAGTGGCGTGCGAGGTCCGTTCTGGAGGTAGGGATGCTTCGACGGCGCAATCTCCTTCGCTTCGCTGCGGAGATTGCTTCGCTCAGCAGGACAATGCATGGAGCTTCTGGTTGCTACATGCTGCGGGGGCGGGGCGCCCCCGCCACAGCCGGCGAGACGCCGGCGCTACGGTCGACGGGACGACGGTGGTGGGATTGACGGTACGACGGTGGTGCGGGCTTACCAGGTGCTGTAGGCGGTGCCGTCGCTGGCGGTTCCGCTGGAGGTGGAGTGGACGTCTATGATGCCGGGATCCTGCTGGTCGACCGCCATCAGCAGGTCTTCCTGCTGAACTTCCCAATTGGGCTGGCGTGTCATGGGGTCTTCCGGGATCTTCCGCAAATATCCCGCGGTAACCAGATCGTCGAGAGACTGGGGAGCTTTTTGCTTGTCGAGGGTGTATTGAGAAATTACGGAGCGCAGTGTGGCCAGGTTTGCGCGCAGTACGGATTCGCGAGCCTGCACGATCGACTGGTTGTAAACGGGGACGGCGACGGCCATCAGGATCATGATGATGCTGATGACGATCATCAGTTCGAGAAGGGTGAAGCCTTTGGAGAGACACAGCTTCCCACGTCTCTTCTTGCCACCCGCGGGAGTGTAGCTTTCAACAGGAGACGTTGCAAGCAACGTCTCTACGAATTGGTTTACGCTTGGCTTCATTTACCAGTCTTTGTATTTCGTGCCGTCCAGGCCGGTGCCTTCCGATTTGGTAAAGACATCGAACACGTTCTGTCCGCCCCAGGAATCGGAGTCTGCATCATCCTGCATTGACCGGAGGCCCCATTCCTTGCTGTTCGTCATGGGGTCTACAGGGATAGAACGCAGGAACTTGTATTTCTTGCCGGCCGGGCCGTCGATGCCCTTGACGAGTTCGTCGAGGTCGGGGGGGTAGTTTTGGCTATCGACCTTGGTCTGGAAGGCTCCCCGGTCGGCCGCATCCTTATAGCGGTCGATGGCGTCACGCATCTCCCAAAGGGCCTGGCGCAACCGCTTTTCCTTCTCGCGCTGGATGGTGACCCGCGCCAATGGCAGGGCCATGAGCGTGAGTATGGAAAGGATCGTCGCAGCGACGATCAGTTCCAACAGCGTAAAGCCGGACGCGCTCTTTGCCATCGATCGATTGTGAACTCTCGAAACCATCTGTACTTTGCTCCGCTTCAAACTGCACATAAACTATTGCACCGTCACGGAAGCCTGGGCACCGTTGACGGTGATTGCCTGCAGCCCCGGATCGCGTGCTCCACCTCGCGTGATGGTAAGAGGAGTCTGACCGGAGGTTTTTGCCTGGAAAGTTACGGTGACTACGGCTCCCTGGCCGGAAACTCCACCGGCGCCACTCGGCCGCGAGGCGGTGATCTGCGATTGGCCAAGGGTCTCGTCCTCGCGATGGACGAGCGTGACGACCTGGCCGTCCTGCGAGAGGAAGCCGCCATTCGACACGTTCACCAGTTGCAGCATCTGCGGGTTGTAGTTCAATTGGACGGGCACCGAGTATACATTCTGCGCGCCGGAGATCAGCAGGTTCACAGCGAATGTGTTGCCCTTCTCCGTTTGAATGGTTGGCGGATCAAACAGGAAGCTGGGGTTGCCTGTGGAGTTGCCATTCTGAGCGGCGGGCTGCGCCGTGGGATTGGGGCGAGCGGGCTGCTGATTCAGCGCCTGTCCGGCGGGGACGATCGACTGAGCTCCATTCTGGCCCGGCGGAGCGGTTGTGGCCGAGGGAGCAACCGCCGGCCTGGGCGCATGGTGCAGTTCGATTGTGGTGGCCGTTCCGATGTCGATCGCGCGTTGGTTGAGTTCATTGACATCGCTGGCACGGATGATGTGCGGAACGATGGCAAAAATGATTTCGTTTTCCGAATGATCCTGGGTTGTCTGGCCGAAGAGGTATTTGAGAATGGGAATCTGGGCCAGGCCGGGAATTCCGCTCAACTGTTTGGTCTGCTGGTCTTCCATGATGCCGCCCAGCAGGTTGGCCTCGCCATCCTTGAGGCGGATCTCGTGCTCGATCTTGCGCTGTCCTATGATGGGCTGGCTGATGCCGCCGATGTTCGACTGACCGGTGACGGCGGAAACGTCCATGGTCATCTTGAGCGTAACCTCGCCGTTGGCGTGGACGCGGGGGGTGACGTCGATGTTGACTCCGACGTCCAGATACTGGAATTGGGTGTTGACCAGCGGGTTGATGCCCACACCGCCGATGCCGGGCTGGAACGATCCGGTAGCGACCGGCACTTTGTCGCCGATCTTGAGCGAAGCCTTCTGGCCATCGAGGGCGCGAATTTGCGGATTCTGGAGCAGCTTGGTGTCGCTGGCGCCCATTACGAGCGACAAATTGGCGGCCGGAATGGTGACCTGGAAATTGGTCGCGTTCAGATTGCCCAGATTGTTCAGGTTGATGCCGTTGGTCGAGGTTGTTGTTCCGGTGGTCGTGGTTCCGGTGGTCGTCCCTGTGGTCGTGGAATTGGTGATGTTGTTTTGCAGCGTCACGGTTGCGCTGGTGGGCGGGTTCAGGCCCAGCGTGCGGGAGCGGTCTTTACTGACCTGCATTACGGCGATATCGATGATGACTTCAGGACGCGCCTTGTCGAGGTCTTCGACGATCTTCTGGGCGAGGGCGACCTGGTCAGGAGTACCGCGCACAATCAGGGCATTCTGTGAGAGCAATTGCTGCACGCGTGTTACATCGAGCACGGCGCGAATGGCGTTCACGACATCCTGCAGTTCGGTGGGCAGGGAGAGATTCGTAAGATAGAAAGTTTTGAGGACGCTCTGTTCCAGTTCCTTGCGCTTGGCAGGATTGTCGGCCGCGACAAAAATGGTGTTGGTAGTGACCGGGCGCCAGAAAGTTTTGGATTCGAGCGCAGTGATCTCGAGCGCTTCTTCCAGCGTAACTCCGTTGAGTTCGACCTTGATGGGCCGAGGAGTGTAGTCGGGATCAAGCAGTACGTTGATGCCGGCCAACTGGCCGATGGTGCGATAGACGGTGTCGGATTTGTCGGTGAGCTTGACGGTGATCGGAACGTTCGAGATGGGACCCAGTTCAACGGGGCCCGCGGCTTCGTGGATTTTGCGCTCGATGCTCGATGGAGGCCCGGCGGCCTGCGGTGGCGGATTGCGCTGGTCGTCGATCATCTTCTGTGTGCGGAGCAGTTCCTGCTTCGCAATGAAGAGCGAAGGATCAACACCCAAGGCTTTCTGGAACTCGGCGAGGGCTTCATCGAGCTTGCCTTCTTCCCGCAGCTTCTGGCCGCGATGCACGATCGCGGATGCGGCCTCGAAGCGGGCATGCTCAAACGCGGCACGATAGCGGAGGTCTTTCGGCTTCAGCTCGTAAGCCTGCTTGTAAAAATCGTAGGCAGCCTCGTACTGTTGGCGGGCCTCGGCGTCCTGGCCCTTGGCATACAGGTCTTTGGCTTTGTCGGCGGCGACGGCTGGGAGGGTTGCGGCGACCAGCCATAAAAAGAGAGCTGGACGCATTAGGCGTCTCATTCGATGGTCCTCACGACATTGTTCCTCTAAAATGCGAACTTCGCCGGACAACGGCTTCCCGACGTTTCCGCCCGTCTCACCGCCGCTGTTGCGGGGGGAAACCACTGGATTCACTTAAAAACTCGCGGTAGAGCGATTATAGCATCGCCATTTTATGGTCCCGAAGTGCTTGCGCACACTAGAGTTACACTCTTTGGTCGTAGGACCAAAGGGGAAACTCGGACCTCGGACCTTAGGCCTCCGACCGCCTATCTTGAAACCGGCTGGCGTTTTGCTAAGGTCCGCGGTCTGAGGTCCGACGTCGTTCTGCGTTAAGATGAAATTTTGCATTCACTCCAATGGCCCGCCAATCCACGCACCAGACCAAACCGAATCCGGAGAAGTCTCCGCGGCGGGATCCCACTGCAAGCGGCCAAAGGGACGCCTCCGTCAATAGGATCGCTTCGCATAACTACTTCTTGCTGGAAAAATTTGAGGTGGGGGTGGTGCTGACGGGAACCGAGGTGAAGTCTGTCCGAGGCGGGCTTGCCAATCTCAAAGATTCGTACGGGTTAATCAAGGACGGAGAACTGTGGCTACTGAACGCCCATATCGGTCCCTACGAGCACGGCAACATTCACAACCACGCTCCGCTGCGGACCCGCAAACTGCTGATGCATCGCGAAGAGATCCGGAAGTTGGTCGGCAAGACGCAACAGAAGGGACTGACGCTGATCCCTACACGGATGTACTTCAAGAACGGAAGAGTGAAGATCGAGCTGGCGCTGGCGAAAGGCAAGCAGCTTTGGGATAAGCGCGAAACTGAACGGCGGCGCACCGCGGATAAGGAAGCACGGGAAGCGGTGGCGCGGGGCAGGGCTCGGAACTGAGCCGGTATGGTGAACGATGGGGGACTCGGTGTCGCCCGCAACGGAAATCAAACACTGGGGCTGACGCCCTCGATCTGAGGAGACGACCGCGGCCCTTAAAGAGCCGCTCTTCCCGGGCGGCGCAAAACATTTGGAACGTTGGCGCACGGATGTGGGAGAGTCGAGCTGCGAGGCAGGGTTATGCCATCAGCGAGTCTCGTCCGAGGCTGGGTCTGGAGTTGAAGCGACAGGAGCCGACTCCGGAACGGGAGAAACCGGCGTCGATGCGACGGGAATGGAAGCAATCTCGACCGGCGTTGCCGTAACGACCGGCGCCAGCATTCGCTTCTGCCAGTACGCCACCGCGATTCCACGCTGCCAGAATCGTGGTATGAGCAGCAGGAAGAGCGTGATCTGTGCGACCAGGAAGGCGCCGAACACGCTTTCGGGAGACACGAACTTCATCCATATCCAAAGTCCGCCGACCAACAGAATAGTGGCGACGATCGTGACGACTACGTAGCTCGCGAGCAGGCGTGCGAGGCTGCGGAAGGTGTGGCGGAAAGCTGAGGCGATGGATTTGCGTACCGCCCGTTGATCGTCCAAAACCGTATCCACCTCGGCCAAGTCGAACCAGATGCGGAGGGTGGTCATGATCAGGAAGATCACTGCGAGTCCTGCCAGCTGCAGTTCGAAGGAAAGCTTTTCGTTTGTACTCTGGTCCGCCTTTTTGGTGATGGCACCGTTGGCCGCGAATAGAAGACCCGCGATGATGCCCATCACGATTCCGGCGACGATCATGATGCGAATGAATCGCCATAAGTTCCGCCCGCAGGCGCGAAAGAATTCCTCGCGAGGGAGACGGTAGGTTGAAGCGTAGCCGGTGAATATCCCGGGCAAAAAAAGGGCTGTGGCCAGAAAAAACATGAACGCAAAGTACAGGGCCGGCAACGTCATGGAGTTCATGCTGCCGAATTCGGGCTTGAACAGCAGCTCCCCAAACACGCCCGCGTCGAAACCCTTCACCAGACGTTCAGCCAACAAGGTATGGTCGAGAATCGCGTGAGCGCTTCGCCGGAATGCGGCGGTGCCGAACTCGGCGAGGGTCAGGTTCAGGAGCCAGAACCAGACGATATATCGCTTATTGTGCGCAACCTTCGCGAGGCCACTGCTGAGCAAGCTCTTGTTCGTCATTCGTCTTCCTTATCCAAGTGGATCCCGCCCTCAGGGGCTAAAGCCCGCGTTTGCTTCTGGCTTTCGACGGCGCGGCTGAAGCCGCGCCTTTCAAAACACTTCTTTCAAAAGCGTTTAGTGAGGCCAGTTCTAGACGGCCCACCAGGCCATTGCCTGACTCATCCATTGCGTCACGAACAGCCAATAGGTCGAGATCTTGTGTGTTGCTTTGGGATTGGGTGAGAGCACCAAGCTGTTGTTGAAGTTGTCCCGATCGATATGTATGGCGTGATCGGGATCGATCTCAACGGAAACCACCTTGGCCTTCTTTTGATAACCGAATCTCGTCCAGCGATTTTGCCCGTCCCAATGTTCGCGTACCTTTTCGTTGTTGTCGAACTTGACCTCGATATCGATGGGCATCACGAAGTCGCCTTTGCGATGCACCGTTACGTACGATTGATAAACGGTGTCGCTTTCCTTTGCGGTTTTGCCGTCCTTCTGCTCTTTCTTCTTTTGTTCAAACCAATTTGTCGGGTAGGAATCGGCGTTGAAGACTTCGTAGTCCAGAACCTGGGTTCCGTAGACGGCTTGGTTGAAATACCAGCGGAGATCCTTTCCGGAAACTTCCTCGATCGTCTTCAAGAAATCTTCTTTCGTGGGGTGAGTGAAGCGGTATTTCATGAAGTACGTGTGCATGGCCTTGGCCATGGTGTCTTCGCCGATGATGCCTTCGAGCGTGAGCAGGACGCTGGCAGTCTTTCCGTAAGTAGTCCCGCCGTAAGAATTGGAGTTGACGTATGCGTAGGCGTTTTGGGCCATGGGGTCGCGATCGGCGACGCTAATGTAGAAGTCCCGCTGTTGTTCGCGGTCGCCGTAGGTAACGCCGGCCATGTTGATGTCGGATGTATCTTTTCCCAGTATCGACTCGAGGACCTTCACTTCCGTGTAGCTGTTGATACCTTCGTCCATCCAGGCATCCTCAAATTCATTGGTGGCAACCATGCCGTACCAATACTGGTGTCCGAATTCGTGTTCGATGACGCCCTCGACTTCGTGGAGTCCGTTTGGCAGCCACCAGGAGGTGCCGGCGGTGATGAAGGTGGGATATTCCATGCCTCCGGCGGCGGAGTCGGGCTCCGGATCAACAACGGTTAGTGTTTTATAGGGATACGGCCCGTACCATTTCTCGAAGTGGTCGAGAGTCTCGCGCGTGATGAGTTCGTGGCGCTCGACTTGGTCCCAGTGCGCGGGTTGCATCAGGAAGCGGAGCTTGATGGGTCCCATCTGGGCCTGATAGGTGCTTTCCCTGACTTTGTAGCGCGGGCTGACGGTCCAGGCGAAATCGTGAATGTCGTCGCCGTGATAGCTCACCGTCTTCGTTCCGTCGGAGTTGTTTACATTGCTGACTTCAATGCCGCTCGCGCCGGTGACTTCATTCTGGGGGACGGTCAACTTTACGTCGTAGACGCCAAAGTCGGCAAAAAATTCCGTCGTGTTGTGATACTGGTGACAGTTCCAGGCCCCGTGCCACCAGACTCCGACTTTGGGGAACCATTGGCCACCGAGCAGGAAATCGCGTTTCCATCCAGATCGTGCCTGCGTTTCGGGGAACTTGGTCTGGAAGGCAATCTTGAACTGAACCAATGCGCCGGCGGGAATCGGCTTGGCGAGCCGTAAATCGATTACTGTCTTGTCATCTTTATTATTGTCGTCGGGGGCGATGAACTGGAGGTTTTGGGTGAGATCGCCTTGGCCTACGACCTCGATGCTCTTGATGTCTTCCGAGCCGTAATACTTCGCTTCCCACTTCTCGTAGGCAGTGTCGCGGGTGCCCATGAGCTTGGCATCGCGCACGAAGGTGGCGTTGGGCTGGAAAGCGTTCTGGTAAAGATGGAAAGGGAAGTGGTCGAGCGCCTGGCCGGTGAGATTGTGATAGGTGAGGACCTCGGTCGCGTCAACGCTGTGGTTCGAGGGGGTGTACTTTGCGTCGATCTCGTAGTGGACGATCCGCTGCGACAAAGGAACCGGCGAGTTGATGGCGATGGTGGTGTCGGGAATTGTAGGTGATTGGCCCGTGGGGAACGAGGGGATGGACGCTTTCGCAGGTGCTGGGGCTTGCGCATGGGCGGTCGCGCTCTTTCGCGCGATCGAGACAACAAGGCCTGAGGCGAACAGGGCGAGAACGGCAACAATTCTCCAGCGAATCTTCATGAGTCCCTCTTGGCTGACGCTGCGGCTTTGAATCATATCGCAGCGCGAGTGGCACAGTCACCTGTAGACAGGGCCGAACACGGAGAAAGCAACCTCGCGGATTACCGTTGCACACGAGCCTTGCGCACGAAAGGAACAGGAGTACAATGCGTCGGACGATTTGTCGCAAATTGCTTCTGAGGAGAAGGAGGTAGCATGCTGGCTGTTAAACAAGGCGATCTGGGTCTGCTGCAGCATCCGGCGTCGCAAGAACTGTTACGTTCAAAAATCCCTGCACGCCTCGCCTACGTTTGGACCGACGGAACGCCGCGAGTTGTTCCTATCTGGTTCCATTGGAACGGGCGCGAGATTGTGATGGCCACTCCGCCCAAGGCTCCCAAGCTGAAGGCACTGGCGAAGAATTCCAAGGTTTCGCTCACGATCGACGACAATACTTTTCCCCACAAGGTGCTTTTGATTCGTGGGAGTGCGCGCCTCGAGCCTGTAGAAGGAATCGTCCCTGAATACGCGGCTGCAGCAGAACGATATTTTGATGCAGAAGCAGCCAAAGGCTGGCTGGGACAATTGCGCACTATGGTTTCTTCGATGGTGCGGATTACAGTCACGCCCGAGTGGGTGGGGTTGCTAGACTTCCAGACACGCTTCCCCAGCGCTCTTGCCGGCTAAGTCTGAATGATGCGCAGTGGACCTCGGCCTGACCTGCGTTCTCTGCTCAGTCTTTCTTCTCCGGGATCGATTTTGCACTCCGTCGAGACTCGACGGAACAGGAGTTGCTGCGTCAAGTCGGCACGCCCAGCTTGGGCAGCAACCATTGGGTAAGAAGAACGTAGGCAACGAAGAAGGCGGCGATCCAAACCCAGTCCGGCATCAGTTTACTCCTTGCAACGAGTTGCGCTTCAAGCTGCGATGTCTGCTTCGCGTCTGAATGGTACTTCTTCGCACGGCAGCGTACTTTTGCACGGACGCGGCTTGCCGGACTGTGCTGCGGCACACCAATTCGCATAGCCGGAAGACCACTGGATCAGCAATGCTGTAGAAGATGCTGTTGGCGGAACGCTCACGGCCAACCAGTCCCGCGTCGAAAAGGATCTGCAGGTGCTTTGAGATGTTCGGCTGATTCCCGTGCAGCCGGTCCACGATCTGGGTGACCGTCATGGCGCCACCCTGGAGCGCTTGCAAAATGCGCAGGCGGCAAGGTTCTCCCAGAACCTGGAATCGGCGGGCCACCAGATCGATCATCTTCGTGTGCATCATCGATTCTTTGCGGGCAGGTCTATCTAATGCCTATATAATTATACAAGCATATAGGTTTAAAATCGAATCTCCTTGGAGATTCGCGAATGCGATCCGATATGGACGAAGCCATCGCTCTGCTGAAGCGAGGCGACGAGGGCGCGCTGGAGAAGGCGATTACTGTCCTGCAGCAGGCCGTGTTTGCGTTCGGCATGAGAGTGTGCGGCCAGCGCGAAGATGCCGAAGACACGATGCAAGAAGTGCTGTTCAAGGCGATACCGTACCTGCCGAAATTTGACAACGCCGCCGCCCTGGCGAAGTGGCTGTACAAGGTGGCCAAGAACCGTTGTCTGATGAGCCGCCGCCGGAGCAAGTTCGCTCCCCAGCAGGATCTTTCTTTGGACGAGTTGATGCCAGGCCAAGCGGAGCTGGAGCAACTCGGCAAGGAGCCTTTGAATCCGGAAGACACGGCTATGCGCGGAGAGCAAGGAAATCGCCTACGAGAGGCGATCCGCGGTTTGCCGCCGCACTACCGGATCGTGCTGGTGCTGCGGGATATGGAAGGCTTCACTGACGAGGAGGTAAGCGAAATCACCGGGCTACGCCCCGGTACGATCCGCGTGCGGTTGCATCGCGCGCGCCTGTTCGTGCGCAGAGAGCTCACCCGGAGAACTGCGGACGCCGAAAGGGAGGGACGAAGAAAGGCAGCAAGTCCACAACGCCCTGGGCGGTGCAAGAAGATGTTCGCCGGCCTCTCTGACTACCTCGATGGCGAATTGGACCATTTTTCGTGCGAAGAGATTGAGGCCCACCTGGACGGATGCGAACCCTGCAAGAAATTCCTGCGCAGTCTGGAATCTGCCATAGAAACCTGCCGGCGGTCACCCGCTGATTGTCCCGATCGCGAAAAGGCAGCGACAGTGAGGAAGCAACTGCTGGCGGCTTACAGCCGAGCCCTCGCTAGTGCCGGAAACTGATTGATTCTTAGAGCCTTGGCCTCGATCGAGGCGCCCGCTCCACGAACTCTCGCTCTCCTGTAACAAATTCCCAGAGATTGCATTTATTCCTGTGGCTTCCGAGAGAGGGCCGCGAAGGAGAACCGATGATTTCCGCAAAGGTGGAATTAACCCAGCCGCTTGGCCAGCAACGGCAATTTGTCGCGCGAACTGGAAGTGAGCATTACCTGCTGATGGACGACAGCGCCGGAGGCACAGGCCCTAAGCCCATTGAACTGGTTGCCGCCGGACTTGCCGGATGCACTGCGTTCGACGTAATCACGATTCTGCGGCAGAAATATCACCAGAAAGTCACCGGCTACGAAGTACGCGTGGAAGCCGATCAGGCAGAGCGCCCGCCACAGGTTTTCACGGCGATCCGTATTCATCATGTGGTGCGGGGAGTTGATATCGATGCCTCGGCCATCGAGCAGGCGATTCAGTTGTCGGAAGAGAAGTACTGCTCAGTGGGAGCCATGCTGCAGAAGTCGGCTGTTTTCCAAACCACCTTCGAAATCGTGGCCGAGAAAACCGAGTGGGTCAACACGGCGGAGGCGGTCACAACACGGGCGTGAGGGATTTGTCGCTGGCGGACTTCGTTGCGACTCGAGGATCCGCATCACGCTTCAAGCAGAGACGTTGCAAGGAACGTCTCTACGAATCCGTGCAGGAAGACGATGACACGCAACCGAGTTTCTTTTCGATTAGGTCGTGCCGAAATGATTTCTTACTTCCGCGGTTTGTTTGCGGTCGCGGTTGTGCTTTGGGCTACCGGCAGCATGTTTTCGCAGACGGCGGCGCCCTCCCAACTTTCCCTCCAGCAGGCAGCGAGCATCGCGCTGGAGAAGAACCCGCTTCGAAAGGCAGCGCTGGCGGACACGAAAGCAGCGTCGGCTGGAGTGCGGGAAGCTCAGTCGTTTCTGATGCCGCGTGTCACTTTCTCCGAGCAGGCCACCCGGGGAGACGATCCGGTGTACGTGTTCGGCAGCAAACTGCGGCAACAACGCTTCACAACCGACGATTTTGCACTGAACAGGCTGAACAAGCCGCTCCCGTACGGCAACTTTACAACCCGCTTTGGCGGCACCTGGAACTTGTTCGATTCACTCGCGTCCTGGCGTGGGGTGGATCGCGCCAAGGAAATGGATTCTGCTGCTACCCATCAACTGGAGCGCACGGACCAGGAAATTCTCTTCCGCGTGGTGCAGTCCTATTACGGTGTCTTGCTTGCAGGCAAGGAGTTAGACATAGCGGAACAGGCGGAGAAGACGGCGAAAGCGATCATGGACCGCAGCCAAGTTCGCTTCGACGCAGGAGTGGTCGTCGAATCAGACCTGCTCAGCGCCCAAGTTCGTCTGGCGGGCAGGGAACAAGAGTTGATCCGAGCGCGGAACAATCTTGACCTTGCCCGATCTCAACTCAACATAGCCATGGGGGTGCCGGCTGATGCGCAATACCAGCCGGTCGACCCCATTGAAAGGCCTTTGGCTCCCGCGTCACTGGCGGAACAGGAGCAGAAAGCTCTCGCAACCCGCCCCGATCTGAGGCGGATCGAAGCCCAGCAGTCCGCGCAAGAACTCAGTGTCGCGATCGCCAAGTCTTCGTTCGGCCCGCGGCTTAACGCTTTTGCCGGATGGCAGTTGGACAATCCAACCTTCTTCGCGGGCGGTGGAGGAAATAACTGGGTCGGAGGAATCGAGCTGCAGGTCGATCTTTTTCAGGGAGGCGCGAGACGCGCGACATTGTCGCGGGAACGTGCCATCGCCGAAAAAGTAGCAGCGCTCAAGCAGGCAGCCAATGACGCCGTGCGACTCGAAGTACGTCAGGCTTACTACGATCAAGATGCGAGCCGCCAGCAAGTCGACGTGGCGCGCGCGGCGATCGCTCAGGCGCAGGAAAGTCTGCGAATCAATCAGGACCGCTACGACGGCGGCTTGCTGACCATCACCGACCTTCTGAGCGCCGAAGAAGCGGCCCGGCGCAGCCAGGCAGATTACTGGCAGACCGTCTTTCAATATCACGTCAGCTACGCCAACCTGGAGTTGGCCAGTGGAACTTTGAATTTGCAGTCCCCGGTGGTTACGCCATGAATTCGATTCTCGCTCGAGTGAAGGCTATCGTCAGAAATGCCCTGCCTGGAGCTGCTGCCCTGCTCTTAACGCTGCCATTCGTTGCTTGTTCCGGCGAACGTGAGACGGTCAGCGCCGCTCCGGAAACGGTAAGCAACGTCTCGGTGATCTCCGCGCAGGCAGCGACTGTTCCCGATGTCGTGGAAGCGGTGGGAACACTGCGCGCGGCCCAGACCAGCCAACTCGCCGCCCAGATGATGGGCAACATCGTCGAGATTCGCGTGCGTGAAGGGGACCGCGTTCAGCGAGGGCAGGTGCTGGCGGTAATTGATGAAGCGCAGCCGCGTGCTGCCCTGGATCGTGCCACCGCGGCCGAGTTAGCGGCACAACAGGAGATCATCGGCTCGGAGTCCGACTTTGCGCTGGCAGAAGCTACTCTCAAGCGATACCAGGTGCTGTACGACAAGAAATCCGTCAGCCCGCAGGAATTCGACGAGATCAAAGCGCGGTATCAGGCCGCGCAGGCCCGCCGCGAGATCGCCCGCGCGGGTCAAGCGCAGGCCAAGGCTGCTCTCCAGCAAGCTCACACGGCTCTCGGCTACACCCACATTGTGGCGCCATTCGATGGCCTCGTCACCGAGAAGAAGGCTGATGTCGGCACGCTGGCCAGCCCTGGCATGCCGATCTTCACAGTCGAGGACCTGCAGCGCTACCGTCTCGAAGCCAACGTGAACGAATCGGACCTGCGCTACGTGCGCCAGGGACTGCAGATTCCAGTGCTGGTCGACGCTCTGGGCGATTGTCAGCTCAAAGGCAGAGTGGTCGAAATCGTTCCGGCCGCAGACCCGGCGAGCCGCAGCTTTTTGGTGAAGATCGAACTGCCAACCGATCCTTCGATTCGTTCCGGACTCTTCGGGCGGGCCCAGTTCACCCGCGGAGAGCGATCAGCTCTCCTGATCCCGCGTGAATCCGTGGTGGAACGCGGACAACTGCAAGGCATTTACGTCCTTGATCAGAACAGGATCGCTGGGTTGCGCTACATCACTGTCGGCAGTCTATCGGCGGGACAAGTCGAGGTGCTGGCAGGATTGCAGGCAAACGAAACGCTCGTTGCCGATCCCGGCAACCGCGAACTTAGCGGTAAGAAGATCGAGGCTCGTTAGGAGTCGGGAATGGGGTCTGACAAGAACAACTCGCATAACGCCGGGCGCTCCGCTTTACGTTTGGCAGGAGAAGTTGCGCAAGCCTTCATCGACTCCAAGCTGACTCCACTCGTCATTGTTGCTGCCTTGCTGCTGGGTGCTTTTGCTATTTTGCAGACGCCTCGCGAGGAAGAGCCGCAGATTGTGGTTCCCATGCTCGATGTGTTTGTACAAATGCCCGGAGCGTCGGCGCAGGAAGTAGCCCAGCGCGTGAGCCTGCCGATGGAGAAGCTGCTGCGGGAGGTCCCGGGAGTTGAATACATATACTCCATCAGCCATCCCGGCATGAGCATGCTGATTGTGCGCTTCTATGTGGGTACGAAAGAAGAAGACGCGATCATCCAAACGTATAACAAGCTCTACTCCAACTTCGATCGCATTCCCCCAGGCGTGTCGCAGCCGCTAATCAAAGTTCGTTCGATCGACAACGTCCCCATCATGGCCCTCACTCTGTGGGGCAAGAATTACGACTCCTACCGATTGCACCGCGTCGCCGGCGAATTGGAAAACTCGCTGAAGAAGCTGGATGATATTTCCGAAACCGCGATCATCGGCGGACAGCCTCGGCAAGTCCGCGTAGTGCTCGAAACGCAGAAACTTGCCGCTTATGGCCTGACGCCGGGTGCGGTAGTCGCTCAACTGCAGAACGCGAATACTCGGGGAAAAGCGGGCAGCTTCGCCCGCGACAACCGCGAATTCCAGGTGGAGGCGGGGCTCTTCTTCACGCGAACCGAAGACCTGCAGCAAGTCGTTCTCGGAGTGCACGCAGGTCGTCCAGTCTATCTGCGCGATGTGGTCGATAAACTCGAGGACGGTCCCGCCGAACCCGACAGTTATGTCCTGTTCGCCAACGCGAAGGGAACGAGCGGTCAGGCGGCCCATTCAGAGTATCCGGCGGTTACGATTACTCTGGCCAAACGCAAGGGCACGAACGCGAGCGTCATTGCTGAGAATGTCCTCGACAACATCAACGCAATGCGCGGCTACATGCTGCCGCAGGACCTGAATGTCACCGTCACGCGGAATTACGGCGAGACAGCCAAGGACAAGTCCGATGAACTGCTGAAGCACCTGCTCATCGCGACTCTCTCGGTTACTCTACTGATTGCATTGGCGCTGGGATGGCGCGAATCCGGCGTGGTCTTGTTAGCCGTGCCCGTCACCCTGGCTCTGACTCTGGCGATCTTCTACGTATTCGGATACACGCTGAATCGGGTCACGCTGTTCGCGCTAATCTTTTCCATCGGCATCCTCGTTGATGACGCGATCGTCGTCGTCGAAAATATTGTTCGCCATTTCCGTCTGCCGGGGAGCCGCGGCCGATCTTTAGTGGACGTAGCGGTGGAGGCCGTCGACGAGGTCGGTAATCCCACGATCCTCGCCACCTTCGCCGTGATTGCAGCGATTCTCCCTATGGCCTTTGTGCGCGGACTCATGGGGCCCTACATGCGGCCGATCCCGGTAGGTGCGTCGGCGGCGATGGTGTTCTCGCTGATCGTCGCGTTCGTGGTTTCCCCCTGGGCGGCGCTGCGGCTGTTGCGTCACTACGCCGGCGACAGCGGATATTCCCATCACGAAGCCGAAGGATGGACCACGCGCCTTTATCGCAAAATCATGAACCCCCTCATCCTCAACGCGAAGAGGCGCTGGTTCTTCCTGGGCGGGGTTGTGGTCCTGTTGTTCGCGGCGGTGGCGTTTGTTCCGCTCAAGTGGGTGCGCGTGAAAATGCTGCCCTTCGACAACAAGAGCGAATTTCAGGTCATGGTCGATATGCCGGATGGAACGCCGCTCGAGCAGACGACGCGAGTGGCGCAGACCTTGGGAAGTTATCTGGCCCAGCAGCCCGAAGTCACGAACTACCAGATATACGCCGGAACGTCTGGCCCTTATAACTTCAATGGTCTGGTCCGCCACTATTTTCTGCGCCGGCAGCCGAATCAGGCTGACATTCAAGTGAATCTGCTTTCGGGTCACGATCGCAAAGCGCAGAGCCACGAAATCGCCCGCCGGCTGCGGCCGGAACTGGTGAGGCTCGCCGTGCCATTCGGAGCGCGCATTAAAGTGGCAGAAGTGCCGCCCGGCCCGCCTGTTCTGGAGACCCTCGTCGCGGAGGTTTACGGCCCCGACTACAAAGGCCAGATTCAACTCGCCAGCCAGATTAAGGAAGTCTTCCAGCAGACCAAGGGAGTGGTCGACGTGGACTGGTACGTCGAAGATCCGCAAACAAAGTACGACCTGAAAGTAGATCTCGACAAAGCCTCCCTGCACGGAATTTCGGCGGCGGATGTGACACGGACGCTGCAGATCGGGCTCGGCGGCGCGGATGCCGGTCTGCTGCATGATCCGTGGTCGCGCGAAGACGTCCCGATCCAAGTCCGGCTGTCGCGTGCCGATCGCTCCAGCATTGAGGATCTGGAGAATCTCAAGCTCCCGACTCCCTCGGGTGGCCAGATCGCGTTGCAGGAACTGACCAGCCTGGAACAGACCACGATCGACACCAGCGTGTATCGCAAGAATCTGCAGCCGGTGGTTTACGTGACCGGGGACGTCGCCGGAGAAGAAGAAAGCCCGGTGTATGCCATCGGAAAGATGAGCGACGCCATCAGCAAGATCAAACTGCCGGATGGTTACGCAGTCAAGCAGTACAAGGGCACCACGATGCCCGAGCGCACCGACCGCTACTCGATGAAGTGGGACGGCGAATGGCACATCACCGTCGAAGTATTTCGTGATCTGGGCTTGGCATTCGCCGCCGTGCTCGTCCTTATTTATGTACTCGTGGTGGGATGGTTCAAGAGTTTCAAGACGCCACTGGTGATCATGGCCCCGATTCCGCTAACGCTGGTCGGGATTCTGCCGGCCCATACCTTGATGGGCGCATTCTTTACCGCCACGTCGATGATCGGATTTATAGCGGGAGCCGGGATAATTGTGCGGAACTCAATCATCCTGGTGGATTTCATCGAACTGCGACGCTCGCAGGGCGTGTCGCTCGAAGAGGCCGTCGTGGACGCAGGCGCGGTTCGTTTCCGGCCCATGTTGCTCACCGCGGCCGCGGTCGTTGTGGGCGCAAGCGTGATTCTCTTTGATCCGATATTCCAGGGCCTTGCGCTATCTCTGATGGCCGGAGAAGTGGCGTCCACAGTTCTGTCGCGGATGGCGGTGCCGGTCCTCTATTACATGTCGCAGAGGGGGAACCGGATGACTCCCTCGGCTCACACACATGCACTAGAAAACGTTGCCGAGTGCGAAACACCGGAATGCGTAGTTTCGTAGAAGCTAACTATTCAACTCTTGGAGGAATAAAAATGACAGTAGAGCGCGGTCTTCGATTGATGGCAGGAACGTTTATCCTGCTCTCGCTGGCCTTGGGACACTGGGTTAGCCCGTACTGGTATCTGTTCACCGCTTTTGTCGGATTGAACCTGTTCCAGTCTGGAGTCACCGACTGGTGCCCCGCGATGTATTTTCTGAAGAAGCTCGGGCTTCGGACAGCGTGAGGAATGCAGAATCTTAGCTGTTGGTTCGGGACTAGGCGGTCGGTTTGAATCGCAAACTCGAAGGATCGGCAGCGATCCAGTTGGTGATCAAGGTCAGAAATGGGGTGTCACCGGAGAAACCTGAGTTCTCCTCCATCTGCAGAGTGTCGCGGCGATACTCTTTGCTGGGCGATCGGCGGCCGCGACAGATCCGAAGTCACACACTAGCCGGGAAATAGGCCAACTGATTAAGAGTTAACGCACACTCATCGGCTCAACAGGTGCAATCACACTTCAAAATCAATCACCTACCCCACAACTTAGCCCACGCGGAAGCGCTCGACTGAAGTATCGAAAAAGCCCGTATTGGCGCATACCGGCTCGAAGCGTACGGCACATTCTGCGGCACACCCGTGTGCTGAACCGTCTCCCTTGACCGATTCCAGTGAGCATTTCGCGGTGACCGAAAAGTAGGCGCCAAGAAGGGCCGTAGGAAACAGCCGGACCTGTAAGCCGAATTCGCCGGGTCACGTTGCAACGACGCAAGTTATTGAATCGGAAACCACGCGAACCGTCAATGATGTCAACTTTGTCAGTGATGGCAGGTTTGGCGTCACACCGTCACAATCTAATTTACTTACCACAGCTAAGCCACCGAAAGAACCGCCGCCTCCCCCGGTCAGAGTAAGGATACCCAAAGAGCATTTTTTATTGACAAATACACTATTTCAGTAATAGAAAAGTGCAAGAGGCTAGAAGGTTGTGATCGAAGAAGGAGCCCCAAACTGGCCAGCCACAAGAACTTGATCAGCATCAAGGGTATCGGACCGGTCGGCGCCCGGCAACTTCGTCCTGGCCTCCTGAAACAGGCCACTACCGAAAAATTGAGTAGACAACTATTCGTGGGGGTAGGAATGGCGTCGAAAAATCTACTGATTCGCGAGTCAGGGTCGGCATTTAAGGAACGGCGTTCCTTTATCGGCGCGATGGCAACCCTGGGAGCAGGGTTAGCAGGTTCGGTTGTCTTACCCGCGACAGCGTTAGCGCAGCCCACGCCGGAAGCTCACAAGAAAACAGAATCCGCCGCAGGCGTCAGCGGACACAGTACGGTCATCGCTTCCGACGCGGCAACAGTCGCAGAAACAACCGTAGGGAAAATCCGTGGATTCAAGCGGAACGGTGTATACGTTTTCAAAGGTGTACCCTACGGCGCGTCAACCGCCGGCGCAAGGCGCTTCGTGCCTCCAGTCAAGCCCGAACCGTGGACGGGAATTCGCAACGCGCTGCAGTATGGCCGCATTTGTCCATACCTGGACTCCGCGCACTTCGATACTGACGGGAAAAACCTGGCGAACTCCGATGAAGATCAGTTCCTGCTGCATCGCGGCGCGGCCCTGGTTCCAGGCGAGGACTGCCTGCGTGTGAATGTATGGACGCCGGAGATCAATGCGTCGCATAAGCGCCCAGTTATGGTCTACATGCACGGCGGAGGATTTACCGCCGGCAGCGGACATGATCTTCTCGCCTATGACGGCGAGAGCCTCGCCCGCAATCATGATGCAGTGGTCGTGAATCACAATCATCGGCTCAATGTGTATGGCTATCTGAACCTTGGACACTTGGGAGGAGAAGAATATGCCAGCTCCGCCAACGTCGGCTTGCTTGACCTGGTAGCTGTCTTAGAGTGGGTTCGCGACAACATCACAACTTTCGGGGGCGATCCGGGCAGCGTCACTATATTTGGTCAGTCTGGCGGCGGTGGAAAAGTTCTCGCCCTTATGGCGATGCCGGCAGCCAAAGGCTTATTTCACCGCGCAATCGTTCAAAGCGGACCTTTCCTTAAATCTCTTTCTCCTGACTACTCAGGGCGATTGGCTGAGTTGCTGCTCGCGGAGCTGGGGCTATCCAAGTCTCAGTTAAGCGAACTTCAGGCAATTCCGGTTGATCGGCTTTCGGGGGCTGCGACGGAAGCCATGAAGAAAATGCCTCGGCCCAAATCTTCTCTTCGGACAACCTACGGCGAATACGATTGGGGGCCGACAGTAGACGGCCGCATACTTCCTCGCCATCCATTCGATCCAGGAGCTCCAGAAATTTCTGCGGACGTTCCTTTGTTAACCGGCACAGATCTTCACGAGGGTGTCAGTGGGCTCGGCCGTCCCGATGCCATTGGGATGCGAGTGGAAGAACTCAGCCGATTGGTTAAGGAAGACTTTGGCGAGAGCAGCCAGCCGATCATCGACGCCTACCGGCGCGATTACCCCAAAGCGACTCCATTTGACCTGTATGCCCTCATTGCCGCCGCTCCCTTTCGCCGTCCTGCGTTCGAGCAGGCTATCAGGAAGGCTGCTTTGGGTGGCGCTCCGGCATACTCTTATATATATTCCTGGCGGACGCCGGTGCTGGACAATCGCCCCGGTTCCTTCCACGCCTGTGAAATTGCATTCACGTTCGACAATGCTGAAATTTGCGACCATTACAGTGGGGGCACTCCCGAGGCATTCGTTCTATCGAAGCAGATCAGCACAGCATAGGTGAATTTTGCGCGGACAGGAAATCCCAATCACGACGGCCTGCCGCATTGGCCCACATACACTTCGGAACACCGGGCAACCATGTACTTTGACACGCCCTGCGCAGTGCGCAACGACCCCGAAGGAGAAGGATTGAGACTGATCGCAAAGTCCTGAGTGAAATATCGTCGATATGATGCGCGTGGGAAGCCGGCGGCTGGGCGAATGATGTTTGGCCAGATTTTTTTCTTATTCGGCCTAATACTCCTTGCGCTCGGCAGCATTCAGCCCGCGCGTGCACAGGGGGTGGCTACGGGAGGTAGTGCGGTCCCGGCGCAGCCGCTTCCTGCCGGGATGAAACCGCCAACAGTTGAATATCACGACATCGCGACCCAAGCCGGACTCACCGGCGTAAACACTTCCGGCTCAGAAGCTTCAAAGCAATACATTGTAGAGGCCACCGGCAACGGCGTCGCGATCTTCGACTTTGATAATGACGGCCTGCCCGACATTTTTCTGGTCAACTCCGGGACACTCGGGACAGGCGCCGTCCCTCCGAAGCATTTCCTCTATCACAATCTGGGCGGACTGAAATTCGAAGACGTTACCGATAAGGCGGGAATCAAGCCGACCGGATGGGGACAGGGCGTCTGTGTCGGAGACATAGACAATCATGGATATCCGGACTTGTTCATCACCCAGTGGGGACACAACGTTCTCTATCGAAATCTCGGCAATGGCACGTTCAAGGACGAGACCAAAGAGCGGGGGCTGCTTTCGCCAAAACCGCGCTGGAGTACAGGTTGCGCGTTCCTCGATTTCAACCGAGATGGATTTCTGGATCTGGTCGTCGTCCATTATGTGGACTTCGACCTGGCCCACACCCCTCATCCTGGCCAGACCAGCCAATGCCAGTGGAAAGGAAAGCCGGTCATGTGCGGTCCACGCGGTCTGCCGCCCGAAACGATCTCGTTCTATCAAAATGACGGACACGGGAACTTCGTTGATGTCTCGGATCAGGTTCACATTTCAGGTCCCAAGAACTACTACGGATTCACTGCGTTGACAGGAGACTTCGACAATGATGGTTGGCCGGACATCTTTGTGGCGTGTGATTCGACCGCGAGTTTGTACTACCACAACTTGGGAGGGAAAATGTTTGAAGAGATCGGAGTGCGCGCCGGTCTCGCATACAACGAAGACGGGCGCGAGCAAGCCGGCATGGGCGCCGCTGCCGCAGATTTCGACGGTGACGGCCTACTCGACATCTTCAAGACAAACTTCGCCGATGACACTCACACAATGTACAAGAACCGCGGGGGAAACAACTTCGAAGACGATACCATCGGCTCAGGTCTGGCAGTGAACACAAAATATCTGGGCTGGGGAACCGCATTTCTTGACTTCGATAATGACGGCTGGAAGGACCTAATCGTCGCGAATGGCCATGTGTATCCGGAAGTAGATACTGGCCACACCGCCGAAAAGTACAAACAGCCGCGACTTCTCTACTGGAACCGCGGTGACGGCCAGTTCTTTGATCTCTCCGCGCAGGGCGGGCCAGGTATTACGAATGTTCACTCCTCACGCGGTCTGGCCGTGGGCGATCTGGACAATGACGGACGCGAAGAAGTCTTAATCAGCAATATGGGCGAAGCACCATCTCTGCTCAAGAACTTTGCCAGTAGCGGGAATTCACTCCTGGTGCGCGCTCTTACCTCCGGGCGAGATGCCATTGGCGCGCGCATCACCGTCACTACTGGGGGACATAAGCAAATTGACGAAGTGCGCAGCGGCGGCTCGTACATGTCACAAAATGATCTTCGCCTGCACTTTGGCCTTGGCAGCGCCACGACAGCGGACATATCAGTCCGCTGGCTTGACGGCAAAGTGGAAACTTTAAAATCGGCAGCAGCGGGCCAAATTCTGACAATCGAAGAAGGCAAAGGGATCGTACGTACGCAGCGTTACACTTCCACAAAGAAATGAGTTCGACTACGGATCTCTTGATCTATTCAAAGCATTTGCCGGATGCGGAGGAATCTGCGAGGCGTTCCCGCCAGCGGTTCATTCTTGGTCATCCGGCGAGGCCACCGATTAAAACCGGAGACCTCAGGCCGTGGAAAGTACAATGGAGCGCTAGTGGGAAGCAGACGATGAGGTTAATCAGAACGCGGCGGTGGGTGCGAATTGCTCGCTGCGCCTGGGTTCTGCAGGCACTCAGCGCGATCTTGTTCGCGCAAATGCCCGCTGCATGTAAAGGTCCAGCGGAGTTGGAGAAGGTGATCGCCACTCACGCCTCGGCTGGTGTGTACGATGCATTAGGCGCCTACTTTGGCCAGCGGCAGCAGTTGTCCTGCGCGATCGCCGCTTTTGAAGCTGCGGTGCGCCAAGACCCGAATTCATGGGAGGCGCGCTTCAATCTTTCGCTGGCGCTTTTGCAAAAGCACGACCCTGCGAGGGCAGCGCGGGAATTGAGAGTTGCAACTCGTATAAAGCCCGATGATCCGTTGGGACACACCGCCCTAGGTGAGGCGTTAGGCGAGTTGGGGCAAAATGAAGCCGCAATCGAGGAATTCAAGTTTGCTCTGAAATCGGACCCGAAGTCCGTACCTGCTCTGGACGGGCTGGCGAAAGCGTTGATTGCGCAGAAGCGTTACTCTGCCGCGATTTCCTATCTGAAAGATGGCCCCCCCGATCCTGTGCTTCAGGATGACCTCGCGGTGGCTTACTCCAGCAACGGTGACGTGGCGGAAGCTGTCAAACTGATGGCGCAGTTAGTACAACAAAACCCTTCATCAGCGGACCGGCACGCCAGGATGGGCATTGTCTACACGCAGGAATCTCAGTTCCGGCAGGCAGTTGACGAGTTCCGCGAGGCGTTGCGGCTGGATCCAAGCAATGACGTCACCAGGCTTTCTTATGTGAAGGCGTTGATTATCCTGGCGGAGTTCCAAACGGCATTGCCCGAAATCCAGAACTACTTCCGGCGCAAGCCGCACGACTTTGACGCGCTCTACTTGATGGGAGTGGTTGACCGCGGGCTTGGAAACTACACAGCGGCTGA